>Ga0247609_10006187_pt1 | contig 11566 bp, 10 predicted proteins | sample 172DNAGHGlowgp2_FD_193487 | JGI IMG/M metagenome (GOLD analysis project Ga0247609, IMG submission 193487) | Sheep rumen microbial communities from Palmerston North, Manawatu-Wanganui, New Zealand - 1728 DNA GHGlow gp2 | ecosystem: Host-associated > Mammals > Digestive system > Stomach > Rumen ... | reverse complement strand
GAATTATAAAAACTGATTGGGAAAAATTCGGTTTAAATGGAACAGAACGTGCCGAAGAAATAAAACCAGAATTATTTTTAAAAATATCAAGATTTATCGATTCAAATCTGATATAATAAAAAACAAAATAGGGGGGAAAACAATATGTCAACAGCAACACTTATGTTTTTTGTGATTTCTTTTATCGCAGTGTTCTTTATGCGGTTATTTAAAATGGGGACTTTGTTGGCTTTTTTATTGACTGGTGTTTTGGCCGGACAACATGTGTTTGGTTTATTTGAATTATCTGGAACATGGGAATTTTTGGGTGAATTAGGCATAATGTTTTTATGGTTTAATATTGGTTTGCAAATCAATATGAAAAGATTGTGGCAATTACGACACACTATTTTTGGATTGGGTGCGTCCCAGGTTTTGATGGTTGCAGTTATGTTATTCCCAATATTGGTTGGTGTGACACAATGGTCTTTGATTGCGACAGTAATGATTTCTTTGATTTTAGCAATGTCCAGTACTTCTGAAGATTTACAGATTTTAATAGACAGAAATCAATTGCAAACAGATATGGGACGGCAAACTTTTTCAATTTTATTATTCCAAGATTTATTATCAATTCCATTGTTGGCGATGTTGCCTGTTATGGCGGGAAAATCAATCAATTTGGGGGCTTCGGCAATTGATATTTTGGTAATGTCATTGGGATTAATATTGGGTGTTATAATCGTTTCTAAATTCGTGATTAACCCGTTAATGCACGTCGTTGCCAAAGTTAAATCGGGGGAAGCATTTGTGTTGGCAATTATGGTGAATATCGCAATTTGGGCAGTCGTATTGGATTTAATGGGATTGCCACCTGCATTGGGTGCGTTTTTGGCAGGTATGTTAATGTCTGAAACAGTTTACAGACACCAGGTTAATGCCGCTATTGAACCATACGCAACATTGTTTTTGGCATTTTTCTTCATAGTATTAGGTATGGGAATAAATCTGCCGTTTTTACAAGAACATTGTGTAATGGTTTTGGTCGGTGTTGCAGCATTAGTATTTATTAAATTTGTTGCATTGTATATGGTGGCACGTGTGCGTCATGTGTCTGGTCGTGAAGCATCGTTGATGTCGTTAATATTGGCCCAGGGTGGTGAATTCGGATTATTGATTTTGCAAACTATGAAAACAAATAATATTTCAGCAATACCATCAGAACATCAAGAAATTTTAATTGCTATCATCATTGTGTCTATAATGATGACACCAATATTATTGTTAGTATATGATATGTTGTTAAAATCTGGCAAATTCTTTAATCGTATAGCTAAAAAAAGTCTGACAGAAAGCACAATAGAAGAAACACCCACAGTTGTAATTTGTGGATTTGGTCGTATGGGGCAAATTATCGCACAAATGTTGACAGCTGAAAATATTCCTTATGTTGCGATTGATGGTAATGTAGATGCTGTTGTTATGGCACGTGAAGCAGGTTATAATGTTATTTATGGTGATTCTAAAAAGAAATCTATTTTATTAGCAGCAGGTTTAAAACCACGTAAAACACGTGCGGTTGTTATATCATTGAACGATGAAATAACTGCACGTTATATTGTGGAAACATTACATTCTTTTGCACCACGGGTAAAAATATTTGCGCGTGCCCACAGTTTAAAATCATCCAAAGAATTATTGAATATGGGTGTGAAATCTGCAACCCCAGAAATTATAGAATCTTCGTTCATATTGGGTGGTGAAGTTATGTCTGGAATTGGATTATCAAATACCAAAATAACCCAATTAACAGAATATTTACGCGCGGATGGTTATGCCAATGTTGGCAAACCATTAGATGTGAAATAATTTGGAACAATTCCGATTTTATGATAAAATATTCCTGTATTAAAAAGAATGCAGGATTTTTATCATGAAAAAGATATCTTTCATATTTTTATTATTGCCTTGCTATGCAATGGCAGAAACAGACGCTCAATTACATTTGAACAGTGTTTTGGGTAATGTGCGTACACAATGTTCTGGAATATCGACACGTTTGGAACCGTTAAAGAAAATGGCGGGGATTGGGACTGCTGTTAATGCAGTTGGAACTGTCGTTGGTGCTGGTGGTGTGGCCAGTGGTATTGCCAAATGGAACAAAGATAAAGATGTTGCTGGCAGTATGGGTGAAAAATGGGCAATAGATGTAATCATAGAAAAATTAAAACAAAAAGAATTATCACCTGAAAATCAAGAAGCATGGAAAAAATTTTCGGAAATGGCTTCGGATTTAGATTGGCATAAAATTGAAATTGCTCTTGATAAGATGGCGGATGATTTTGATAGGCTAGACGAACAAACGCAAGAGAAACAGTTAAAGGAATTAGAAGCGAAATCAGCGGCGGCAGATAAAAAAATGAAAGAAAAACAGGCTGAATCTGATACGTATGGTAATTTGCGTACTGGATTATTTGCTGCAAATACGGCGACCAGTGTTGCGGGTGCGGTTGTATCATCAAAAACAACCATTGATGATACATTGGAAGGCAAAATAAAGGCCTGTGCAGACAGTATGAACGCATTGCGTGATGCCCAAACACGTGTTCGTGTTGAAGATGGGGCGGCATCAAATGCAAATTTGTTGGCAAAAACACAAAATATTTTGGATAAATGCGGCGAATATAAATATATTGATACAAAATCTTTGAACAAATTGGCAACTGGTGCAACAGTAACGAATTCTGTTGGCGCAACAACGGGTGTGGTGGCAACGATAACCAGTGCCGTCGGGACATCCAGAAAAGTGTCTGATGTGGATTTAAAAAGCGAAAATGCTGTGGCAGAAATGGATGAAATAGGAAAGATAAATGTTGCCAGTAATGTTTTGGGTGGTGTGAATGCGGCAACTTCGTTGGCTGGAACAATATTGAATGCCACACAGATTAAGAAAATCAAAGAAGTTATCAACATATCCACAGAATGCGAGGAGGCGTTAACATGGTAAAGAAATTTTTATTAATTTTTGCAATATTATTTGCGCCTTGCATGGTGCATGCTGACAATGATGGATTGGTTATAACTTCATCAGAAACCTTAACATCCGAAATCTTACCGTTAGATGTTAATTTGATGAAGAATTTATATTTTCATACAATATATGAAGATTCTGACTGTGGTGGAGATAAAAATATTTTAGAGTATTTTTTGGATGGTAATATTAAAGTGCCTTTTTCTGCGAAACAGTTATTAAAGGTATGTCGGAAAAATACAACATATGTAACTAAGGCATATTTGAGAGGCTATTGTAAAGATCATTGCACGAATTTTGTTTTTAAATATATGCAAGCAGTCACACAAAAAGCACAACAATCTGCTATGACACCAGAAAAAGATAACACCAGTCAGTAGAAATAATCACATTATATTTGCTTTTGTTTTTCATAATTGCTACACTGCAAAAATGCGAGGTGTGCAATGAAAAAACTTATCTGTAAATACGGTGCGATTATATTACTTTGTTTTGCTGCAGATTTCTTTTCCAAAAAATATTTATTGGATTTATTGGCAAACAAATATGGCAATATAGTGTTTAATCCGGATGCTATTTGTGCAAAATGTAATATAAATGGTGTAATTGCTGCGTGGTCTGATATTATTGGTGGTGATTACGGATTGTCTAATTTATTCAATATTCATTTTATTTGGAATAAGGGTATTTCTTTTTCAGCGCTTAATTTCGTAATGCCGATTATGTTGTGTGTTTTAAGCGCACTGATTATTGCATGGTTAATATGGTATTTATTTAAGAAAGCTGTTGCGTACGAACGTTTGCCAATTGCGATGATTATTGGTGGTGCGCTGGGGAATTTATGCGACAGATTGCGTTTTGGCGCGGTTGCTGATTTCATTCAATGGCATATTGGGGGATTGTGGACTTTCCCTGCAATATTTAATGTTGGGGATATTTTTATAACATTTGGTGTATGTTTGTATATAATCAATATGTTAATCAACAGAAAAAAATGTTTAAACAGATTGGGAGATTAAAAAATGGTACAATATATGGATAATAATTCTGGATTTAATCAATGGAACGCGATGCATGCGCAACAGAGAAAGCCAGGGCGTTTTTCGCGCTTTTTCTGGTGGATGGTTTTATTCTTGTTTGCTTGGTGGATAATGGGAATATGGTTTAAGCCACAAAATGTTGAAATTGTAACACCAACACCGGTTGCAATTGAACAATCAAATGCCGCGAAACAAAATATAGTAAATGATGATATATCTTTTGATGTTACAGGTTTACGTGTATCGAATGTTTTGTTGAATAAACATTTACAAAATTCAAAATCAGACGACAAAGTTTCTTTGTTATCAAATGACAATAATTTTGTTGAAATTGGTTTTGTATCGGCAGATGTGCAAACACCAAATATAAATACCAATTGGGAACGGAAATCGGACAGTATGCATTGGGACAACAGCAAAGGTGTCCATTTCGTGCGTAAGATATCTGTTGATGGATATATGATAACCGTATCAGATACAATTAAAAATAATTCATCGCGTGAAATATCTGTGTCCCCATATATGAATATTATAACATCTGGCGGTGAAAAAATGTCGTCTGTGGTAGAAACAGGCGGTGTTGTGTATGCTAATTCAAAATTGAATTATGCACATTGGAATAAATTAAATAAGAAATCTTTTGCGTATTCTACTGTGCGTGGTTCATTGGGTTTTGCAGATCAATATTGGGAAACAATCGCATCTGTGGATGCAAATGATCAAACTATATCTTTAAAGAAAAATGGTGATTTATATTTTGCACAAACAAACATCGCACCAATCAAGATTGCATCCAAAAATGAAAGTACATTAAATACTTATATTTTTGTGGGACCGCGTATGTCCAATGTTTTGAATAATGCTGCGACTAAAATCCCGGGTATAAATAAAACAATGGATTATGGTTGGTTTTGGTTTTTTGCACAACCAATGTTGTGGATGATAAATTGGTTGTTTGCTTTTGTTGGAAATTATGGTGTTGCGATTATATTAATGACTTTGATTTTAAGAATATTGATATGGCCTTTAACCCGTAAATCTTTTGTTTCAACAATGAAAATGCAACGTATGCAACCAGAATTGCAAAGGGTGCAAAAATTATATGCAAATGACAAAGCGCGCTTGCAAATGGAAATGATGAAGGTGTATCAAACACACAGAACATCCCCGATGTCCGGGTGTTTGCCAATGTTGATACAAATCCCGATTTTCTTTGCTTTGTATAAAGCTTTGTTGATATCTGTTCCGATGAGATCTGCAAGATTTTTGTGGATTTCAGATTTGGCGGCGATGGATCCTTATTTTGTGTTGCCAATATTGATGGGCGCGACAATGTGGTTGCAACAATATTTACAACAGACACCACAAAAATCTAATAATCCAAACGATCCAGCGGTTGCAACACAACGTGTTATGAAATGGTTGCCTGTATTATTTACAATTATGTTTGCATGGATGCCTGCGGGATTAGTGTTGTATTGGACTGTGTCTAATTTATTCGGTATATTGCAAATGTATATTATCAAGAAAACAGCAAAATAAAATAAAACCGCCGTTTTGGCGGTTTTTTATTTTTCAGAAATGTATTTTAACAAACCGTCAGGTGTTTGAATATCGTATTGATTTATCCCACAAAATTGTTTTGTGAATTGAACACATGTTATTGCATGAATATTTGAAATATCAGGTGTTTTTATAATATTATATTTAACAAATTTCCAACCATATTGTTCCAGTATTTTTATATCGCGTTGTTTTATTTTTATGATTGTAATTTGTTTTGGATTGGTAAATTGATATATTTCACATCTATTTTTTTTGATAATGATTGGTGCACAGTGTTTAAATTTGCGACATACAACGCGTGCAATTAATTTATGAGTTTGTATTGAAAATCCAATATATATAATCACTATAAATCCCCCATTTTGTTATATTCTGATTTTTCTCTCGTTAGTCCCATAAATCAGAATCATTATTTTAATCGACAATCCAACCTTTGTTTTTTGCGTATTCGTTTAATGTATCCATTGCAGATTGCCAAAGTGATGCGGATTTATTTTCGCTGTAAATATATTGATGTGGTGCACGCCGTTTGTCTCCGAATTTTTTCATAACATTTAATTGTTCTTCAGACAATTTTCCACATAAATAAAGTTTTGTTATTAAAGTTTCTACATCAATTAATTCGCATGGGCGACGCATTGATGAATTATTTTGATGAAATCCTGTTTGTAAAGATTTAGAATACAAAAACCAAAACCACAGTTGTTCTGCATTTTGAAATTTGTTTGATTGATTTGTGTCAGTATTTGTTTTTGTTTGTAACATATTTTTTTCTCCTTGTTTTATATGTTTTTGTTTCATTTGTATCCCGTTCAAGAATACAACCAGAATTTAAAACAAAAATTGAATTATGTAAAATAATACAACCGTGAATAGAATTGCGAATCGGAAAACCGATTCGAAACAGTTTTTTTACAAAACCAATCGAATCGGTTAAAAACGATATTTTTACAAATTATTATTCAACGGTAATTGGTGGGAAACAATCACCACCAGAATCTGGGCAACAATTCCAACCGGCTTCACCCATGTCGGTAAATGTTTCCCCAGCACAACATCCATTTGCATCAGGTGCAGAACCATCATCACATGTTAAACCTTCGTCTGCTGTGGCATACGCAGGTTTTGCAAATGGGTCGATGATGTTGCCTTCATCATCATAAGTTAAGCCCAAAACTTCTTCGTTGTATTTTTTCAATTGTTCATCTGTTTGTCCTGATGTGTCAGCTATTAATCCATCCTCTGTATCCCAAGAATAGCCGCTTATACCATATTCCGCTTGTTTTTTCTTTGCTTGTTGTTGAACATTTGCGTTGTATGCAGCATTCTTTGCATTATTTGTTGCCACATAATTTTGAGATTCACAATACGCCAACACAGTTCTGTAATCGTATCCAGATTCCGCCCAACCAGAACCTTCTTTGATGGTCACTTTGTTTTTCTTTTCATCAAACGTACAATAGTCATTTAAATTAAATGAACGTATTTGTCCCTGCCATGCTGCTTTGTTTTCTGCCGATGCATCTGATATTTTTTTCAGATCAGACCATGTACGACTACGTTTTGTGCCATATGGTGCAACAGCACATTTCTTACCAGAATCAGAATCTTTACCACAAGTAACAACCAAATCAACAGGTGAAAATACGTTTATACGTGTCCCAGCGGCAATTGAAAACGGTGGAACAGTATTATCAATTGCATCAACCAATAATTTTTGTGTGATTTTATTCCATGTATTTATAATATCTTGTTTTGCCATTTCAGATGAACGAATTGTCCCCGATTGAACAACCGTGTTATTATCCAAATCAATTTGATTTATAACCGTATCTGTGATTGGGGCAATCATATTAACCGCCGCAGGAACCAACGCTGTTAATATTGGCATAACCATTTGTTCAACGTAATCGGTGCTGCCATGACCAGGGACACCCATACGGCCTTGGGCATCACCAGAATATGGATCTTGGTTTTCTGTGTTAAAATTAAATTCGATACCATCTGGACGAATAAATTGATACCATTTTATATTCATACGACCAAATGCCTGGTATGGTCCTGGTAATTCGCCAGATAAATATCCCATCAACAAAGTACCAGTTGGTAAAATGATAGTACGCCCATCATCAGAATAAACATTTCTGTCCACTGTCGCACGAACAGGGATACTGTAATTTTTATCTTCTTTACAATTCTGTCCTGCTTTGTTACATCCATAAACACTGGGGTCTGCACGTACTTCTGAAACTATGGTTGCAGGTATTGGTTTAAATTGACGTAATATAAATGTTCTGTCGTATGGTTGTGTAGATGCAACATATTCGCCATCTGGGGCAGATGGAACAAATAGTTTTTCATCATCTGTAATTTTTTTTGTTCTATCAAATTTTTTATTTTTTTTCGCATTTTCCCAAATTGCATCTTCGCCGTACTTACCATTTTTTGGAACAGCAACACCTGTATCTTGTGCTGATAATGATGATAATTGTGGAACAGTTAAGTTTCTGGTGCGGACATTACGATAACCAATATGATCAGAATCTGTACCGATTTTTGAACCATCGGTTAACGATGTTATTATACCAGTTACCGGATCATATTTTCCAGTAGGTGTTGAACAATCTTTGTCGGAAAATGGATGAAAATAATTTGCACCATGTTCTGGTTTAATCCAACCTATTTGACGACCTGATGGGTCATATCCTGGAATTGCAAATTCAGAACATTTTTCTGGTGTCAAAATTGGTTCTGGTTCCGGTTCTGGTTCATCAAATGGATTATCGACAACAATGTCTTCGAATTCATCTTCTTCTGGTTCTGGTATAACAATTGGTTCTGGTTCCGGTATAACAATCGGTTCTGGTTTGGGTTCTGGTTTGGGTTCCGGCTTTGGTTCAGGTTTCTTTTTTGCACTGTACACAATCATAACACTATTTTCGTGTGCAATTTCTTCTTGATTTTCAATATGCCAAGTAATAATTAATTCAGCCTCTGCAGTATTTTTTGCAACTGTTGGATTGTATTCAATATACACAGTACAAGATTTCAATAATTGACCATCGCAATCTTGTTGTATATCAAAATCTTCTTCAGCAATTTCAATTGTATCAATAAAAATATTTCTGTCTGCAGATATTTCAACAGATTTTTTTTCGTTGTCGCCAACAAACACACTGCCGAAATCAACAGTATTTGGTGCATATTGTAAATCAATTACTTCATCAACAATCTTATCGCTTTTTTTGTGCGTTAACAACAAAGTTAACAATATAATCACAATAATAAATGCCGCAGACAACAAAATCCATTGCACATGCTTTGGTGTCTGACTGCGAAAATCATCAAATTGCTGTTTTATATTTTTCATGTTTTTATGTTTATTGTATTCTTACAACGTGACAACTGGTTCCACTGAATTTCAACAATTTGTCACATAATTGTTGTGCAGTATCAATATCAGCCAATGGCCCAATTCTTAAACGATACAACCGTGCAGTTGCAGATTCAGCACCCAAATCACCGACACCTTGTTCATCTACAGCAAAAAATACACTGTTTCTGTATGGTGTTAATAATCCCACACCATCATCGCCACTGAATTTAGCCAACAAAGTTGTCCAATAATCATTTAATGCCTTTACCGAAGTATCAGATTTTAATTCAACAGCAACACCTGTTTGATTACTGGTGATTAATGGTATGTTTGATTGTGGCAAATAAGAACCCGCAGTTGCATTTGGCAAAGGCATCACATTTGCATCACCGCTGTAATTTACAACATTGTAATCAGCAGAATTATACATTGCACCATTTCCATACATCATCGTGCTGTTTGGTTGATTGTACACATATGTTGGTGTTGTTGAATAATAATCATTGATGTTTGCGTTCATTGCATATTGTTCATCATTATATGCCATCGCATTCAAAGATTGATTTGCAGCCAACGATTGTGCAACGTTTGCTTCTGCTAATGCCATGACAGATGCAGTATCAGCAATCAAGAAAGGTTTAGCACGTTTTTTAATACAAACAATTCTTTGACCGCTGCGCAATACCATATCGCCCACCGCTTCGACAATTAACAAACGACCATCTTCACCATCTGTGCGGAACCCAACAGGACTTTCACCACCTTCAACCAATAATGAAACAACAGGACGTTGTGTCATAGAAATAACCTTGTCCCCGAAATCAATATATGTGAATATTCTGTCACGCCATACACGTTCAGGTGCAATTACATAATCATCAGGATTTGGAACAAATATATCCAAATCAAAACGAAATTCAGATGGATCAATTTTCATAGTTTTTATCCAACCATAATCTTCACCATCAACACCAATCGTAGATGTTGTTGGTGCAGATTTTTTAAACATAGACCCCATAGAACCGGTAGATGTTGACGTAGCATTTCTTGGCATAACATTACCACTTGCAGAAATGTCAACCTGGGAATAAGTGATTTCAGATGAATTCACAGGATATGCACGTAAATAAAATATATATTTGTTTCCTGATTTGCCGGTTACAATCATATTTGTATCTTCACCTTTGTTGTCCGCAGCGGGTGAAATATACATAGATTGTGAACCAACCGCAGAATCAACATCAAACAGTTCTTCATTACCCTGGACAATATCTGCGATTTGTTCGCCATTTGGTAATGTCACCAAAGTCGCCATCCCAGAACGCGTTTTTATTGGTAATACGGTACCCGTAGACCAAGTTAAATTCGCATAACCAGGTTTAGAAGACCCGGCAGTCATATTTACATTTGGATTATCCCACGCAGCCTGAAATTCAGCAAATGCGGGAGCAACACAACACATAACCGCCAATATTGAAACATTTAATTTTAAAGTATTTATCAATGACATATCTTTAATTCCTTACCTTTTCAAATCTTTTTTTACAACGAAGTCACATCATTATTCAATGGATCTTCATCGGTTTTGTATTCAACGACCTGAATTCCCAAAGGATTAGCCTTTAATTTCTGCAGGTTTTCCAATGTTCCAGACATACGCTTTTCCAAATCAGATTTTATCTTTATCTTTATCTTATAATTTTTTGATGTGGTCTGTCCACCAATATTTTTACAAATCCATGTAAAACTTACCGTATAATCCCCTTTGCCTGTTTTTATAATAGCCATTTTATTTTTCGGGTCAGAAAAATATACATCACATACAGCATTTGGAATATGTCCACCAAATGCATAGTTACGATACATTTTTGTTTTCGTAAAAGCAGTGTAAACATTATCACTGGACCAGTTTTTTACGATTTCTTTCCAATTGTTTCGTGTCATACTGATATTATCAGACAAAGTATTACGTGCAATTACATATTCTTGAATAAAGCCTCTTTCATAATAACTAATTGCTTTTTCATTTGCAGAATTTGGTTCAAATGGTTCAATAATAACATTCACAGAACGTGTTGCATTTGCAACAAAGAACACTTCTGGTCTTTCCAACGGAATCATTTTTATCAAAACAAACACCAACGTGCCCAGCACAACAACAGACGTTGCCAGCACGAACATCAATATTCTGGACATTAAAATTGGCGGTTCTACTATCTTTGCCACGTATGACCCCTACATTATATAATTTGATTCTAGAAAATTTTATTCATATTACGCAAGTAAAAAATAAATAAAAATAATTTTTTTCACTTGCGTCGAAATTATGAAATTTGATATAATCTTATGCATAAGGAAGGGAAATGAAATGTATTACGAATTTTTCAGAATTGGTGATGTGTGCCGGGGTTGATGGACAAATAAAATATGTCAACACGCTGGAACCCGCAGAAACCTACACACACACACACACACACACACACACACACACACAGATAGTTTCCCTGTAAACAAAAAAGAATTCCAGATTTTCAATATTGTGCAATTAAGCATGGTGGCAATTCCCCGCCTGGG
>Ga0247609_10006186_pt1 | contig 11566 bp, 9 predicted proteins | sample 172DNAGHGlowgp2_FD_193487 | JGI IMG/M metagenome (GOLD analysis project Ga0247609, IMG submission 193487) | Sheep rumen microbial communities from Palmerston North, Manawatu-Wanganui, New Zealand - 1728 DNA GHGlow gp2 | ecosystem: Host-associated > Mammals > Digestive system > Stomach > Rumen ... | reverse complement strand
AAATAAATCTGAAATTCTATCAAAACTATTACTCAATTTTGTTGATTGTCTAACAAGGCTACCAGAGAAACTATTCGAAAAAAATCTATATGAATGATTATGAAGCTTTTGAAAGCACTCCAGCATAATATCTTTCATTCATCAAGAAGCTACTCAATTTAGCAATATTGTTGAAATCTGAGAAGATGATACTTTTGTTAGTCATAATATTCAAATTATAAGTAGTACACAATATAATGTATGAAGGACCTCTCATGATATATTTCATCAAGCTTCTTCAATTATATCCAAAATTTTGGCTGTATACACAGGTTCATATACACTAGCAACCAATGATACAGTTTCTAAAACCAGACAACCTATAAATAACCATTTATATTTTATTGCCTTACTCCAAAAATATCATATCACTTGTTTTACTTTTATATCTTTAGCCTCTAGTTGGACTATTTCTTTTTGCATAGATATAATATTATAATAAAAGTTTTAATTAGTGGGTACTTCCAAAACCTCACACTCACCTTTCACTAGGAAATTTCTCTGCAAAATTTTCATAAATATCTGAATCCACTACCATTTCCACTTTGGGAGTTTCAATTGAAAAAGGTTTTCACTCCTGAAAATATGGAACAATTTCTAGTTGTGCAATTCTAGTTCATGCTTCTAGTCTTTTTTCTCCATTTAATGAAGTGAACTCTACTTTAATTTCTCAACGATAATCTGAATCAATTAACGCCACACTGTTTGCCACCATAAGTCAAAATTTTACGGGCAAAGAACTACGCGCATAAATTTTAATTCACCATCACAAAGGCAAAGCTGATTTGATTCATGTTGGAGCAAGAATTACACTTCATTGTGAAACTATAATATCTTCAGCAAGTTTTAAATCTCGTCAGATTGATCACTCAGTTGCTTTATATGGAAGTAAATCTGTGTTATATGAACAGAATATAATATTTTGCATAAAAAAAGAAAAAATTAGTTAAATTCTGTTTTGAAAAATAATGTTTTCTTGTTTCGTTTCAACTATATCTCTAAATGTTTAAAAAAATGAGATAAATCTATTTCATCTCGTGAAAAAACTCTGTGTAATAAATTTGAATTCTTTATTCATTGATTCCATGGTTTATCAAGCAAAAATCACGGTATTCAAACCCCATTCATATCATAGATATTAAAGGTATTATCATCTATCAAAACTTGAATTCATCTATCTTTACATAATTGAGATTTAGGAATTTCATTTTCTGTGTATTGTCACATAAAAAGATAATCTGAAAAAATTCACGGGAAATGTGTTTCTACTCGTTTTTTTGTTTGACTCTTGTACATTTTACTTCTTGCTGTTACTACATATAAATCACATCACAACTTTTTTAATTCATATAATTTTTCATATGCACCAAAAACGGGCTGAGTCTGCCAATATTCTTGAGATTCAAAAAAAGAAAAAAATAATTTTACTGCTTCTTTAGATGTTATTCAGATTTTTTCAACTTCAGATAACTCATAAGATGTAATGTCACTTTTTTTGATATTTTTTTCCTTTAATAATGGTAATTTTAATATTTCATCCATAGTTTCTGAGAGAACCTCATCACAATCTACTCATACACAAATTGTCATAAACATATATCTTTTTAACTAAAACAGTATTATGTTATAAATTAATAACAAATAAACAATTAAAAAATCACAATACAAGAAAAGAGGGCTAATCTAAAAGACTAGTCCTCCTCAACATTTGAACAAAAATATGATCAAATGCAAAGGAAGATAATCTTTATCCGCGGATTATCAATGCCCACGAAGTAGAGAAAAGCCAAACATAGACTTTTAACTTTCCTCTATTTTGTGGACACTGACGGAAAAGTAAACAGCGCTACTTTCCCCAATACATCCCCAAATACTTTTGACAAGCAAATGTTCGAAAAGTAAGTTTTCAACAACTTTATTATTGAATGAGGCTTACAAATCTGCCCAGAAATATTTCTGAAAGAAATAAATCCGAAAGACGTATTGTCGACTTTAGAAACCAATTATGAAATAAGGACTCCATAATATTCTTTACCCACCGTAAGATAGGCAAGTGATGACGGCAAATAGACGCCAGTTACTAAAGCACAGTACATTCAAGATCCATCAAATTGAGCAATGTAAGAGATAAATCTTACAAAAACGTTCATAAATCACATATGAATCATTTATACGCGATAAACGAATACAGTGAGAAATACGACGCAAAAGAACAGATGCACCTATTCCTTTCATCAACTGATGAACTGTTTCGATCCTCCATTAAATTAGATTTTTATTAGATACCCTAAATACAATAGATAAATATCCAATTAATTCTTTAAGGGATTAACCTAAAAGTGGAAATATATCTATAAAACGTATCAGGTGCGATGCAAAGAAGTATATCTACTCCGATGCACCAATCGAAACAAATGAACGCTCCACAATGGTAAAGATCACTTCCTATATCCTTATGCAATAGCAATCAGTGACTTCAGGGATCATCAATCAACTACAACACAAGGATATAGGAATCTTGCTAATATTACAAGAAAAGGGAAGGAAACAAACAATATAGCATATGGAGTCATTACTACCCTAGATAAGGCTATCCTTATTCAAATAGGGCAATAATGGAACATCTAACAATTGTTGTTAATATGCTCTCAAGATTTCTCTCTGCATACTTCCGTATGGAGACTTGCAAGAAGAAGCACTTCTTTATGATTTTAAACATAAGTAAGCTTCAACTTCTAACCAGACATACTGATCTAGTATAACCGGAAGATAACCTTGTTGATTCTTTCCATCAAGCGAAACATCTTACTATTTCACTATTCTTTACCCTAAGAACAAAGGATTATAAGCTATTAACAAATAATCAAAAATACAAAGAGCAAGTGATGATAGCTATATAACAGCCTCATATAACAATATTTCAACTTCTATATAACCACCGATAGCAAAGAATCTAATATACCATTAAATATCTGCTTCCTACATACTGATGTAATGATGAGATTTATCATCTAATTAAGTGACAATAAATCATAACTACACCAGGGTGTAGGATGAATGTCCTTCATCGACAACATTATTATATATAAAAATATTAAATTTGTCAAATTTTTTTGTACTTTTTTTATTAAAATAGTGAACATAAATAATCTATATCCTACCTATATTTTTATGATATAATAAAAAAATTACGATAAAATCGAAACAATATTCTATTATAATTATTTTCAATAAAAATCTTTCATATTAAAAGATGTCTGCAAAGGCACTTTAAAATCTCCTATAGATTGCGCCATTGGTACATTATTATAATATGGCATATATACTCAATTAACTATCAAAATTTTTATATAATCGTTTATTTGGCGTCCTTGTCTTGCCCAATATAAATCTGCATTTCATAGTGGAGATATTGATATATTTCGAGCCGTAACTGTTGTAGATCAATATGTTAGATCTATCCAACAATCATCAACATCAGATGGTAAATAATATCCAGAATACGCTCATCATATATTATGATCATCATATTTATTTTTAGGCTCAAATCACATTGAAGCATCACATGCCCATGTATCTATTTTTCAATCATAGATTCCTCTATCCCCCATTCAAACAGAATCTTGAAATTTATGTTCTCTACCTGCATCAAATCACTTTAATCTTAACATTTGTATTTTAAACAAAGCATTTTCTCAATCATATTTTACTAATTTTCTACGAAAGAATAAACGGCTCTTTCAATCTTTTGATATAAGATAGAGTTCTTGTATATTGTTTGAATCTTCTATAGCATTAACATCTTCATTTAGCAGATATCAAACTTCTTCATCATCTCAGTCTCAAACCATATTTGAAGATCACCCATTAACATCTGTAAATAAAGCCGCATATTGACCATAAGACTGAACTCTTCAATATTTTCAACAATTATCACTTTCTTCAACACGTGGCTTTCATGTAGGAGTTTGCTGTGATTTACTTGAACAATAATACAAATCATGATGTCATGTATTTATAGAGTACGATCACTCTTTTCTATCTGTTGAGTTTCAATTTCAATATGTTGTAAATTCTGTACAATATCAGGATAATCATATATTCCATTTAAAATTTTCTCATGTTAATAGTTCTCATCAACTATTTACGCATCAAACCATTTGACGATTAAAATATTCTTCGTAATCAATTGTATAATCTTGCATTAATATATTCAATCTTTCAAAGAACTCGTATCACTGCTGAATCGCATTTTCCCTTGCGTTTATTTCTCTATCTGATTTTATAATAAAATTATAGATAGTAAAAATACATGGAACAATAATTCATATAATTATTATAACATACAATAACTCTACCAAAGTAAATGCATATCTTCCTAGAGAGGTGTTTATATATTTCATTAAAAATGAAAAATCAAAAAAATAAACCAAGTTCAAGATAACGTTTTTATATTTAGTTGCAAGAATTATTTATAGGATTTAAAATGTGTTTTTCATATTATTAATAATTTATTGAATTCTAGAACATTAATCATATATTTTTTATTAGATTTTATTTAATTTTATGTAAATATGACTTTAATCCCAAGTGTTATTGAGAAATCAAAAAATTGAGAGAGAGCTTATGATATTTATTCTAGACTATTAGAAGATAGAATTATTTTTATATGAGAACCTGTAACAGATCACCTTGTAAATTCTGTTATAGCTCAAATATTGTTTCTTGAAAAGCAAAATCCGGACAAAGATATTACAATGTATATTAATACTCCAGGTGGAGAAATATATAGTGGCTTAGCTCTATACGACACAATGCAATATGTAAAATGTGATATTTCTACTGTTTGTGTTGGTCTTGCAGCATCAATGGGTTCAATTCTTTTAGCATGAGGAGCTAAATGAAAAAGATTTTCACTTCCACACAGTAAAGTAATGATTCATCAGCCATTAATTTCATGAAGTGGAATTAACGGTCAAGCAACTGATATTAAAATCGAAGCAGAAGAAATGATGAAAATGAAAGAAATTCTGACTGGAATTATGGCCGAAAGAACTGGTAAAAAATATGATGAATGTCTAGCAGATATGGAAAGAAACAACTGGATGACTGCAGAAGAAGCAAAAAAGTATGGAATAATTGATAAAATTATTAAGTAATTTATTTTTACTTCTGTAGTTTGTATGAAGATATTATATAAAAACACTACCACACTAGAGGAAAAAAATATGTACTCTGTATACAGAGTACTCACAAAGCCAGCTAAAATGAAATATATAATGATGTAGTATAGTTTGCATCATTTGTTCTTGTGTGGAATGTTTTTGGGCATTAACCAACTATGAAGTATTTTACTATTCTTATGAATAATACTATTAGCTTTATGATTATACGTTTCACTTATTGCACATAAAAAGCGAGCAAAGAATTTTATAAATCAACAAAAATCTATATTAAATGTAGATAAGTTAGTAGTGGAATTAACTTTTTATGAGGATAAAGTTAAAGAATACAATCCAAGTTCAAAATGAAATCTTGATTTCCCATATGATAAATTTGATAAGATTATAGAAACATATTATTATATGCTTTGTTGTCAAAAGGATAAAAATAGATTCATTATACTTACCGATAAAAATTGATTCACTCAATGAGATTCCAAAACTTTTAAAGAATTTATTACTTCTAAGATTAAATCAAATAAAGAATTAAAAGAACCTGAAGAATCTAAAAAGTCTGAATAACATGAAATCTAAAGTTTTTACCTTGTAAATTTTTCTCTTGCATTTATATAATAATTAAATAAAAGAAAATAGCACGTAGATAAATTAAGTGATATTTTATATTTTAAAATAAGCAAAAATGAAATTACAACCTATTGAAGATCATATATTGATCAAACCTATTAATGAAGAGAATACTACTAAATCTGGAATTATTCTGCCAGATAGTAAAGAAAAGCCAAGAAAATGAGAAGTTGTAGCTGTTTGAGATGGAAGAATTTTGGATGATGGAAGCAGATCTGCTATGGATGTAAAAGAATGAGATATCGTATATTTCACACAGTACGCTCCAGATGAAATTGAATATGAAGAAAACTGAGAGAAAACTAAATATTTGGTAATTAAACAAAATTCTTTACTAGCTAAGGAAAGCAAATAATTATAATTTTTATTTCTGTAATTAATAGAAAAGATGAAAAAAGATATTCATTATGCAGATGATGCAAGAAAGCAACTCTTGAAATGAGTAGAAACTGTCGCAAATGTAGTTAAAGTGACTATGTGACCAAAAGGAAGAAATGTAATTTTAGATAAATGATTTGGTGCTCCAACAGTAACAAACGATGGAGTGAGTGTAGCTAAAGAAATTGAACTAGAAGATAAAGTTGAAAATGTTTGAGCAGAAATGGTTAAAGAAGCTGCTGAAAAGACTAATAAAGAAGCTTGAGACGGAACTACAAGCACTGTAGTCTTGGCTCATGCAATTGCTAAGGAAGGTTTAAGATATATTGACTCATGAATCAATCCTTTTGCTCTCGGAAGAGGTTTACACAAAGCTGTAGACAAATTAGTAGCTGATATTCAGGATACTGCTCAGCAAATTGGAAATAGCAAAGAACAGATTAAACAAGTGGCTACTATTTCAGCACAGGATGAAGAAGTTTGAAATTTAATTGCAGATGTGTTTGAAGAAATAGGTAAAGATGGAACTATTACAGTTGAAGAATGAAATACTTTATGATTAAGTAAAGAAATTAAAACTTGAATGCAATTTGATCAATGATATCTTTCTCCATACTTTGTAAGCGACTCTCAAAGGATGGAATGCGTGGTTGATAAACCATATATATTAGTAACGGATAAAAAGATTTGATCAATGAAGGAAATTATTCAACTTTTAGAATCTATGGCTGCTACCGGTAAAAAAGATATGCTTTTGATAGCTGAAGATGTTGAATGAGAAGCTCTTGCTTCATTGATTTTAAATAAGATTAGATGAATGCTTAACGTAGTTGCTGTTAAAGCTCCTGGATTTTGAGATAGAAAAAAAGAAATCTTAAAGGATATCGCAACAGTTACTGGAGCTACATTAATTACTGATGATTTAGGAATTAAATTGGAAGATGCAACTATCGATATGTTGGGTAAAGCCGATAAAGTAATTGTTAATAAAGATGAAACAATAATTGTAGATGGTAAATGAAATACTGATGAAATAAATGATAGAGCTAATCAAATTAGAGCTCAAATCTGAATTACAAAATCTGATTATGACAAAGAAAAATTAGCCGAGAGATTGGCTAAATTGGTTTGATGAGTCGCTGTAATTAAAGTTTGAGCCGCAACAGAAATGGAAATGAAGAATAAAAAATTTAAAATTGAGGATGCTTTAAATGCTACTAGAGCTGCGATTGAAGAAGGAATTGTTGCTGGATGAGGAAGTGTTTTAGTTCAACTTTCAAAAACTCTTTGAGATATAAAGCTTGAGGATGCTGAAGAACAGGTTGCTGTAGAAATTATTCAACAAGCCATCCAATATCCATTAAAACAAATAGCGGATAATGCTGGATTTAAATGAGATTGGGTTGTGGAAAAAATTAAAGAGTCTAAAGATATGGATTATGGATTTGATGCTAGAACATGAGAATTTACTAATCTAAAAAAATCATGAATCATTGATCCAGCAAAAGTTATTAGAGTTTCATTAGAAAATGCTGTAAGTACTGCTGCAATGATATTAACTACAGAAGCTGTAGTAGTTGATTGAAAGGAGGATAAGTGTTGTTGCAATCATTGATGAGATGCAAGCGCATGAATGTGATGAGGAATGTGAATGTATTAAAATAAAAATTTAACTGTGTAAAAAATCCTTGATATTAACATCAAGGATTTTTTATCTTATTAAAATATATTTTTTATTGAATTTGGTTTACCATATCTGCCATAGGTAAATAAATTGATCATAATAACACTCAAACAATTCACGCAATAAATCCCATAATACCTGGCTCTAATACTGCCATTAATGCATCAATATTATTTTTCAAAGAACTCTCGTAAAATGGAGCAATTCTTTTCAATACTGTTGGCAGAGCTCATGTATTTTCTCATACGTTAATGATTTGAATTAAAATTGGATCAAATAGATCTGTTCACTCCATCGAATCATAAATTGAAAATCAAGCATTAATTGAATTCCTAATTTCAACCATTTTTCTCTTATAATGAAAATTATCAAAGATTCATGCTAGAAGTTTAAATGATATAATTGGACTAACTCATGCTTCATAAAATTGTGAGAGCAGTGATGTAAATCTACTCATATAAAAAAGTTTTACCACATCTTTAACAACAGGTATAGTCAATAGTAATTTATCTATTCATATTTTAAATAACAATCGTTTACTATATAACACATTATATCATACTATTATAGATATTACAACAATAAGTAATTTATACCAATTTGCCTGTAAATAATCTGATGTACTTAACATAAATTTAGTGATTCAAGGCAATTGCTCTGGATCTCAATACATATCAATGATTGATGGAAACACTAAAATTAATAATACAACCACCGCTACTGCTGTTAATCAAATCATCATAATCGGATACATCGAAGCCTTTTTTACTTTTGCATTAATTTCTTGCGAAGATTCTAAGTTATCAGCAATTTCTTCTAATGTTTGCACCATATTTCATGTAATTTCAGTTGATCTAACTAATTCAATTTCATCTGAATTAAAAAAATATGATTGTCATTCCATTGCTTCTGCTAAACTTGCTCACTCTGTTAATTTATCAATCATATTATCGATAATAAGGAGCAATCACTTATTTTTTTCTCATTGTTGAAGAGATCTTAAAGAATCACGTACTCAAAGTCCAGCTTTCTGAGATACTGATAATAGTCTAAAAAAATTAGCTTTTGCATTTAAACCAGGCTTGTTAATCTGAACTATTATTCAGTTAATTGTATCTGTTAGTTTCTGGACGAATCCCATTTAGCAAATATAAATAATATAAATATTTTTGTGTTATACATCTTGTAATTTTACGAATCTATATACTTCATGTAAATCAAATTCTCATTTTAAAGCTTTAAATACTCCATCTCTCTCCAAATCAATCATTCATCTAGAAAGTGCAAATTTTCAAACATCGAATGCTGATTTTCAGTCCAATAACATTACTTTAATATCATCGTTATAGTCCATCATCTCGTATATTCATAACCTTCATTTATATCATGTTCACTTACATACTGGACAAATATCTCATGTCTTCGGATCTTTTCAAGATCATTCCATTACATATCATTTTACAAAGAAATCGTTTCGTTCTTCTTGCGTAATATTACGAAGTGATAACTCTCTTTTTAACAATTCTTTATCGAAAGCTTGAAATGATTTTTTTGCATTTCTAAATTTTGCTTCATCTTCTGGTCTAATTTTTACTTTTTGACCGCAATGACTACATACTTTTCTTCAAAGTCTCTGCGCAATTACTAGATTAAATGTACCTGCAATCATATATGGCTCAGCTCACATTTTTTCTACTCTGGTAATAGTTTCAACAGCAGAATTAGTATGGACTGTGGAAAATACAAGATGTCATGTCATTGAAGATTCCATTGCCATTTCTAAGGTTTCTCTATCACGAATTTCTCACACCATTATAATATCAGGATCTTGTCTTAGCGCTGATCTTAATCACGAAAGAAATGTAAATCATATATCAGATCTAACCTGAGCCTGATTTAGTCAAAGCATTTTATTTTCAACTGGATCTTCAAATGTTGTGATATTTACTTCTGGTTTATTAATATCAGAAAGACACGAATATAGTGTTGTTGTTTTTCATGATCATGTAGGTCATGTATTTAAAATAATACCATTTGGATATCACAGATTTTTCTCAATAATACGACCATTTGATCATTCTAATCACAATGCTGATAATGGTGGAATTTCCTTTGATTTATCTACAATACGCATTACTAATTTTTCTCATCGAACAGTTGGAAGAGTATTAGCACGAAGATCTATTTCTTTATTTGTTTGCGTTACTGCAGAAACTCTGGCATCTTGAGGCAGTCTTTTTTCATCCGGTCTCATCTGTCAAGATTCGATCTTGAACTTTGATATAATACTATCATGAAATGATTTAGGATATTGAACCAATTCTTCAAGAACTCAATCTACTCTAATTCTGATTCTACAATAATTTTCAAAAGGTTCTATATGAATATCTGATGCATCTTCTTCTACTCAAATAGTTAATAGATAATCAAAAATTTTTACAATATCAGATTCGAGTATTGCTTTATTTAGTAATTCTCTATAATTAACTGTTTGTGCCTTATTCCCTTCCATTTACTTATCTACGTGTAATAATACAAAGATAATAGTATTATAGTCTAAAATCTTTAAAAAGCAAAAAATCAAAGACTTTTTTTCACATACAACTTTTTAGGGAATGCTTTAATATATTGTTGTATCATTTTACAATATACATCTACTTATAATAGCTATATGAACGCTTATAAAAATTGGTTAATAATTTGTTTCAAGATTGTATTTTCATAATAAAATCTTATAATTATTATTATTTATTTAAAAAACCATTAATTATGGTAAAGACTAGATTACTTAAAACGCAAATAATCAATGCCATTTTTTTTATTATACTTGGGATGGTAATATGATGATGAATTATATTACGAAAACAGAATATAATCTTAAATAAGCTAATTCAAAAGCATGAATCCAAATATACGAAATTTTCCGCCATAGATCAAATTTTGGAGGATGAATTTTATGATAGTGATTTATTAAATGAAGATGCGGATAATATGATAGAATGAGCCTTAGCATGATATGTAGGAGCGCTAAATGATCCATATACAGTTTATTTAAAAGAAGAGGAAAATACTGAATTAATAAATGAATTAAAAAATGATGCATGATTTGCTGGCATATGAGCTGTTATAGAAAAACAAGAAAACTATGCTCTTATTTCAGAAGTTTTAAAAGACTCTCCTGCTGCAAGAGCGGGAATTCTTCCTTTAGATAGAATATATATGGTTGAGGATAAGACTTTAGAAAATTTAACAGCACAAGAGATTGTTCAATTAATTAGATGAGAAAAGTGAACTGAAGTTAATTTATTTATAGAAAGACTTGAAAGAAATTGAACAGGCGATACAAAATTTTGGATTCCTATTATAAGAGACGAAGTGAATATTCCATCTGTTACTTCTGAAGTTATTGAAAATGAGTGAAAAATCTTATTATACCTTGAAATTTCTATAATTTCAAATCATACTGCATCATTAATGTTGAACGAAATTAGGGATGTTCTCGATAAAACATGAAAAATTGATGGAATTATATTAGATCTCAGATGAAATAGCTGATGATATATGGAAGAAGCTGTTAGAATTCTTTGACATTTCTTTCCTAAGGGTACCTTATTATTAAAAAGTAAATATAGAGCCTATGATAACAGTGATCATTACT
>Ga0247609_10006183_pt1 | contig 11571 bp, 9 predicted proteins | sample 172DNAGHGlowgp2_FD_193487 | JGI IMG/M metagenome (GOLD analysis project Ga0247609, IMG submission 193487) | Sheep rumen microbial communities from Palmerston North, Manawatu-Wanganui, New Zealand - 1728 DNA GHGlow gp2 | ecosystem: Host-associated > Mammals > Digestive system > Stomach > Rumen ... | reverse complement strand
TACTTCTTTCCAGAAACATCTATGTTAAAATGATTAAAACAAAATCGAGAACAAAAAACTCAAAAGCTCTCCGATAACTTTCAGCAACGAAAAGAAAGCGTAAAAGAAAAATATGGAAAACTCTTTCCAAGACCAAATCTTGAAAAACCAACAACTCACCTATTAGATAATAATCAAATTGAAATAACTACTCAATCAACAAAAACCACAAAATTAATATTAAAATTTTGGTTAATCTGATTAGCTATTGTTATTCTATGATACATGATGTACATATCATTATCATACATATATATGGTAATAGCTGCCTTCATTATTTCACTTGCACTTGAATGATGCATCATCTTTTGGCAAAGATTTACAAAAAGTAGATGAATTTGAATATTAATAACATATACCATGGCCACTCTCTTTGTATTAGCTTGATTTATCATTCTAATACCTTTTTTTTTCAACCGATGAACTCAATTACTACAATCATTAATGTCATGATTATTAAAATTACAATCCTCACTATCCCAACTATGAGTCCCTTGATATATAGAGTGAGCTAATTGGATACCATCTTTCCTGAAAGAGGAATTAATCCAATGGACTCAAAATTCAAATTCTGATAGTATCCTAACAGTAATAACCGAAAATATATGAAGTATAATGTCTACTTCTAGTGGATATGTAAAAACAATTGCATGACAAGCTTTAGTATTTTTCTGAAATATATTTACCATTATAGTAGATGCTGCTATAGTACTAACATTATGTGTATTCTTTTCTATTGCACACTATGATATTAAATACGGATTAAAATATATTTTCCGTCATTATACAAATGTGATTCCAAGAATAGATTTGGCATATTCTTGAATTACTACTCGATTAAAGAGCCAGCTTTTCTTATGCTTGTTCATATGAATAATGTCATATGCCTGACTATGGATTTTAGAGCTATTCAACATAAGTATACCTCAAAAGTGAACTCTCGCAATATTAGCAGGTTTGTTTGAAATAATTCCATATCTCGGTCCATTCTTATGATGACTTCCTGCTGCTATATCTGCGCTCATATTCTCTGGGTGATGGTGATTTTTAGCTGTTATAATTTTATATATAATAATTCAACAATCCGAAGAAAAAATATTAGTTCCAATATTAATGTGAAAGACCTTATGAGTCAGCCCTCTAATCGTATTCTTATGCATAATATTATGTGGTACTATTATGTGATTCTTCTGAGTATTATTAGCTGTACCTATGGCTGTAATCGTATCATTAGCTTTCCATATACCACAAGCCAATGAACTTGAAAAAAAAATAAAAAAAATCGAAAAAACTCCAAGTTTTAAAAAAAGAAAAATACTCGCATCCAAAAAATAATAATTTTAATAAATTGAAATGCATTATGAAAAAAAAAATATTACACTTATGCTATATGTTCATAGGGCAATGTGCACATCTCTACCTAAAACGCCACAAACCAACTATAATCTGAATAAACTGAAGCGTATGAAAAACATCCTGTCGTATGATTATTTTTCAGACTTTACAAAAGTTTTTCCCAAATAAAAGAATTTCCACATCTCCAAAAAATTTTAACGGAGAATTCTGACTTTCTTTGAGTGTTTTTGAAATTACTTCTCGGTCTCCTTCTATTTTAAATATGATGAAGGTTTGTTCTAAAGCTTTATTTACATCGTTATTCTGAAAAAAACATTATGATGCTATCATACTGGAATATGGAATAGATAATCCATGAGAAATGGACTTCATATTGAAAGTTGCACATCCTAATATTTGAGTTTTTACCGCTATTGATGCAGTTCATAGTGAACAATTCTGAAACCCTCAAAAAATTGCTAGTGAGGAAATCAAAATGGCATTGAATACCAAATCACTCGTTTTCTTGAATGCGAATGATGAATATGCTCAGCAATTAGCCCCAAGGATTAAAGTGGATAAACTAATGTACAAAACTTTTGATATGAATAATATAGAAGCTGATATATATTTTGCTAAACATTCATTCAAGAAATGAAAAGAAAATGCTGACTTAAAATCACATTTTAACCTACATATTAAGCAACAAGAATACGAAATCGAAACCAACCTATTTGGGAAAATGAATTATGGATATATCGGTGTAGCTATTTGAATTGCTGAAACTTTAGCATATCGATGGGATGAAGATTTACATTTAAAAAATAAAGATAAGCTTGAATTAACATACAAACTTCAACCTGGTAGATTATCTATTTTTGACTGAAAACATAATACATTAATCATCGATTCTACATATAACGCGTCACCTTTAAGTGTAAGAAAAACTATTGATACAGTCTATACTATCAGAAATAATTGTTTCTCAAAAAGTGAGATTTGGCTTGTATTATGAGATATGAGAGAATTAGGAGATCTAACTGAATCGGAACATCGTAAACTCGCTGGATATGTTTCACAATCAGGAGATCAACTTTTTCTTTTGGGTAAATCTATGAATGATTATTTAGCAGACGAGCTAGAAAAAATCTGAGCTACAAATAATTTAACAGTTTGTAAAACTCTAAAAATTTTGAACAAAACTGTTGAAGATAAATTAAAGGAGAGGAATGAAAAGAATCCAGTTATTCTCGTTTTCAAATGAAGTCAAAATACAATCTTCTTAGAAGAATCTGTAAAATATTTTCTAAAGAATAAAGAAGATGAAAAACTACTAACAAGACAATCTGATTTTCGAATGAAGAAAAAAAATGAATTCTTAAAATAAATATAATTAACACATTTATAATTTCTCATATTTTCCGAATTTAAACAAAAACGTCCCTCAAAATTTGACAAAAATCTTTTTTTGTTTATACTTAATCCAGTTAAGTAAAAATTTTATTTATTAATCAAAAATATAATGAAACCAGAAATGCCAAAAGATTTGGAAAGTGAGAAAGAAATTTTATACGCAAATATAGGAGAAAGAGCTTCTAAGCTAATGGAAGAAGTAAGCAATAATAATTCACAGAAACCACAGGAAAACAAAAATGAATTTGCTAACTTAACAAAAAAGCAAATGGAATCAAAAATATTATCAAAAAGAAATATGACAAATTCTGATAAAGAAAACATGATAAGATGTATAAGTCTCTCCCATAAAGATGTTTACAAAAGAACCAAAAATGATATTGAATTCTTTACAATGCTAAATAATGCCGTAGAATATGGGCCAAATTATATTAAAATTTGATGAATTAAGTACTCAAGGGAACCTCTTGTAAAAGATAAAAGTTGAAAACAAAAACTTACTACACGAGAACAATATATTCATGAACTAAAAGAACAAAATAAAGAGGGAATTACATACAATGATCTTCTTCAATCAATAAGGTCTTTACCTCACCCATGAATGTTATGACTTCTATTATGAGCACGGAATGAAGTGGTAGAAAACGATAGAAATATTTTATCTGGAATAATCGGATCAGTAGATAATGAAATTTCTAATGATGAAATTTATATATCAGGGACAAGACTTATCAAGTGATATGAAATGTCAATGTTTCATTATTGAGACAGAACAACTGATATAATCGATAATGTAATAGGCATAAATTGAACACGTTTTTTTACTACCGATACTAAGTTTTTCTGATTTAGTAAAGAAAAATAAAAAAATATTATATCATAGCCTATATTATATTACAAAAAATAATTACAAAAATTTTCCCATGAAACAAGCATTAATATACGGTAGTAATCCAAAATTTAAGATTACTACTTTTTTTATTTGAAACTAAAACTACTTAACTAAACTATGTCCTGTCATATCACCAGGGATTTCTATTCCAAATAATTTTAACATAGTTGGAGCCATATCAGATAATCATCATTCTTTTTCAATATTATCTTGTGGTTCTCAATCATGAATATACCAAAATGGAACAAGATTAGTAGTATGTGACGTTATTGGAGCGCTTTCGGGTCACATCTCTTCACAATTTCAATGATCCGCCGTAAGCAAGATATCAACATCCTCATTTTTACTCCATTCAAGTAATTTAGATACAACTTCATCTAAAGTCTCAACCGCCTTAATCGCTGCTGATAAATTTCATGTATGTCAAACCATATCTCAATTCGCAAAATTTACGATAAACGCATCAAAATTTGACGACTCTCTAAATAATGTAGAAACTATTTCAGGTGCTGACATAGCAGGATCTAAATCATAAGTAGCCACTTTATGAGATGGAATAATTGTATTTTTCTGTCAATCATAAACTATTTCTTTTTCTGCATTAAAAAACTTTGTCACATGAGCAAATTTTTCAGTTTCGGCTAAATGAAATTGACGCAAATCATGATTAGATAACACCTCAGAAACCGTATTCTTTATATCCTTTGGAATTAAAAATGTTGGTCAATCATATTCTTTATAATATTTTGTCATCGCTACAATATATAAATTTGGCATATTTTTCGTAATAAATCATTTATTCCATTTTTCATATAATTCAGCCTTTTTAAGGTTTTGAGATACCATCAACGCTTGAGTCATCTGTCTTGCCCTATCTGAACGAAAGTTTACATGAAATACAGCATCTCCATCTTCAATTCATTCTCCTCACAAAAAACTTACAGGTGTAACGAATTCATCAGTTTCTCAAGCTTCATAACGTTTTTGGATATACTCAGTGGGCGAATCTGATGTCTGGGTTTGTTGAAAAACTATTTCATCATATGCTTTTTGGATACGATCCCGATTATTATCTCTATCCATGCCCCAATACCTACCTCACAATGTAGAGATTTTTACATTTGAATAATCCTTTAAAAATTCTTCAAAATTTTTCATATATCATGCCGCTGACTGTGGCGGAACATCACGACCATCAAGAAAAAAATGAATATAGGTCTGCACATCACTTGGAATAATTTTTATCATATTTATCATATGAGTATCAATTGAGTGTACTCCTCCAGGACCAAATAATTCAAGTAAATGTAATTTAGATCAATTATTACGGACATGATCAATTCATTTTTTGAATGGTTCTAATTCTGCAAACTTTCATTCATCAAACAAATCTGATATTTCAACTAATGATTGTTTAATAATTCTACCTGTTCAAAGCGTAGTATGTCATACCTCTGAATTTCACATTTGCCCATCAGGCAATCATACAGCACGTCATGATGCATCTATTTTTGCATAACTTTTAGAAAACAAATAATCAAATGTTGGAGTAATAGCTTGAACAATAGCATTTCTATCAGGATTAGATTCTGTTAAACCAAATCAATCTAAAATAATTAATGCAACTTTTTTTGACATAAAAATACTCATACACAAATAAAACCTCACGTAATATAACGCAAACAATCAACCATAATATACAATTCAAAAAAATTTTTTCAAGAAAGAAAATTAAAATTAATCAAATTTTTGTAAATTAAACTCACTCAAATATAATCTAACTATCAAATTCTATATTGCATGTTCTATACAAAATTCTATATTGCATATCTCCATCAAAATCCTATAATCCAAACCGTAACAAAACAATCAATTTTTACCTGTTCACATAAAAAAATTATGAATTTATTTGAAGAGCTACAGCGACGTGGTCTAATCAAAGATACAGCATGAGATGATTTAGAAAAAGTTATCAATAGTTGTGATGCCACTTTGTACTGGGGTACAGACCCTACAGCAGAAAGTTTACATATTGGACATTATAGTAGTTTAATTACTGTAAAACGCCTTGCAAAAGCTGGTCATCATCCTATTTTATTAGTTGGTTGAGCTACAGGATTGATTTGAGATCCAAGACCTACAGCAGAGAGAGAAATTATAGCATATGAAACTGTTCAAAAAAACTTTGAATGAATAAAAAAACAAGTAACAGATTTATTTGATGGAAATGTAGAAGTAGTAAACAATTATGATTGGACCAAAGATATTACAATTTTGGAATTTCTGCGCGAAATTTGAAAATATATCAATGTTAGTTATATGCTAAATAAAGATATCATCAGTAGGAGATTAGAATCTGGTATCACATTTGCTGAATTCACATATACCCTATTACAAGGGTATGATTTCTTACATCTATACGAAACCAAAAATTGTGTTATGCAAGCTGCAGGTTCAGATCAATGGTGAAATATTACTACAGGGATTGAACTTATCAACAAAAAATTAGGCAAAACTGCGTATGCATTCACTATGCCTTTAATTTTGGATGGTGCTGGAAATAAATTCTGAAAAAGTGAAGGAAATGCTTTATGGTTAGATAAGAACAGAACTAGTGCTTATACAATTTATCAATACCTAGTAAATAGCGATGATAGCAAAGTAGAAGAATATTTGAAAGTATTCACATTCCTAACTCCTGATGAAATTATAGAAATTATGAAAAAGCATAATGAAGTTCCAGAAAATAGATTAGCACAAAAAACATTAGCAAAAGAATTTATTACAGACCTTCATGGGAAAGCCGAATATGAAAAAGTCCAGAAAATTATTGATGTTCTATTCTGAGACTGAAATAAATTAGAAATTATTTCAAAGATGTCCAAAGATGAGAAATCTGCTCTTGCCCGTGAAACTGGAAGTGTAAAAATGAATTGAAGTGAAGATAGATTAATGGATTTGATCGTTGAATCAGGCTTAGCATCATCAAATTGAGAGGCTAAAAAACTAATTCAAGCTGGATCAATTTATTTCAATGAAGAGAAAATAGATGATATTCAAAAAACTATAAAATCTGACGATTTAGTCAACGGAGTAGCTCTTATAAGAAAATGAAAAAAAGCTTATAAACTAATTTTAGAATAATCAGTTAATAATGGAAAATTTCATCCGTAAGTGAATGGATATATACAATAAAATCCTATTAACATTAAACAACAAATTTATACTTGATATAGCAAAAAAAGAGGCAAAACATATTTTCTTATACCTAATACTCTCTGCCGTAGGTGGATTTGTTGATTACTGTATATTTTTAATATTAAACTGATTATGACTTCCAATTATTCCATCAAATATAATTAGCGGAATATGTTGAATGATCACTTCATTTACTCTAAATCTCAAAAAAAATTTTGAGAAAAACGACCACATCCAAATAAGATTCATATCTTATATAACTATATCACTTATTGGAACAGCATTATCTACCAGCATAGTGTATTTTTTCATAGAAATTTTAGACATTCCAACAGCCGTGTCTAAATTCTTGCAAATCATTATCATGTCCATTCCTCTATACTTAGCTAATAGATCTATAACATTTAGAGAATTTTCGAATAATGATGACATCAAACCAAAGAAATGAGAAGCATAAAAATATAAAATCTCCATCCAAAGATGTATATCAAGAAGCAAAAAATCTGCTTGAAGCATGACAGCTCGTAGTTTTTCCTACAGAAACAATTTACTGACTCGGAGCGGATGCTCGTAACGATAAAGCTGTGCTTTCAATTTTTGAATTGAAAGGAAGGCCTCAAGACAATCCACTCATCTCTCATTTATGATTTAAAGAGCAAATAAAAGATTACGCCACAGTAGAGAATGAGATTCAACAAACAATTATCGATAAACTAATGCCTGGACCTTTAACTCTTCTTTTAAAAAAGAAAAAATGAACTATTTCAAATCGTTCATGTCCACTAGATTATGTATGAATTCGTTTACCATCAAATTCTGTCGCTCAGGAGTTTTTACAAATAGCTGAATTGCCAGTTGCCGCTCCAAGTGCAAACATAAGTTGAAAACCAAGTCCAACGAACGCAGAAATGGTTTATGATAACTTAGGAAATAATGTTCCATTAATTATTAATGACTGAGAATCTTTTGCAGGAATTGAATCAACTGTAATGCGTGTGGTACCAAATGAAGAAAATTGAAAATTAAAAATTCAGATTCTTCGCCCATGATTCCTTACCAAGGAAGACTTGGATAATTGTTTCAATCGTGAAATCAAGGTAGAATATACTACAAAGAATCCTGAGCTTTCTCCATGAATGAGATATAAACATTACAGTATTGCTGGTCATGTCAGAATTTTTGATGAAATCTCAAATATTCCAAACTTATCTAAAGAATTTGACTCTAAAGATACAAAAATCTGAATTCTACTCACTCAAGAACTAATTGATAGTAACAAGAAATTAGTTGAAAGATTTGAAAAAGGTTGAATTACGATTATACCACGATGAACTAAGTCAAATTTAGCAAGTTGTGCTCATTCATTATTTGACCACTATCATACAGCTGAAAAATCATGAATTAACTTACTTTTTGTAGAAAGATTACCTGAAGAATGAATCGGATACTGAATTATGAACAGAGTAAAAAGAAGTGCAGAAGCTTAAAAAAGGCCCATACATTACAATCATAAAAAATCATGCAATGTTATGGACCAATAGTTCAGTGGCTCATATACTTTGATACAACACATGAGCACTTCGGACAACGAATATGATAATCCGTTCCTACATACTCATCATGCTGTCCATACCGCGAAATAGGAATTGTTTCTATCTCGTCAGCTCTAAATTTGCAGCCACAGATACATTCGAAAGCGATAACTTTCCCTGTCTTCTTTCCACCTTCTTCAATAATTTCCATACATACCTCCCTTTCTAAAGTTTAAAGTTATTCATTATCAATGCAACAATATACAAATATGTCACCATAAGTCAAGTTGTTTTTGTTATTAATATTACTTTTACATAAAATATAATTGATAAATAAAAACAGTTGACTAAAATAAAAAATGAATAATTTTATACACATTTTTTCTACGATGACAAGCTCCCCAGATTATTTACAATTTATTCTAGATCAATTATCAGATTTACCAAGAATAACTTACCGCAAAATGATGTAAGAATATATTTTATATTTTCACTGAAAAATTATTGGTTGAATTTACGATAATCGTTTATTACTTAAACCTACAGAAAGGGTAAAAGATCTGATTGAAAATCTTGAAATGAAAATTCCATATCCATGATGCAAACCTATGATTTACGTGAATAATATAGAGAATTCAGGATTAAAATAACAAGAATTATGTGTTTTTCAGATAATAATTAATTATCTATTAAATCTGTATAATAAATAATTTCTTTTCATAGTGATTTAGCATATTCTATTTCAGATTTTGTACTATCTCAGATATAATTATCTTTATTAATAACGAATATCGAATCGGATATTTCAATTTTCTTTAAATGCTCATTTTTCAAAAACTGGAATTCTTCTTTACTGATTTCTATATTCTCAATTACTGGATATATCGGAGTTAATACACAAAAACCTTTCAATGATAATCTTTGTGCCTCAACCATCATTTCTTTTTGAAATTTTAAACTACCACATATCGTTATTATTTTCATACTATATTGTTTGCTATTAAAAGAATTTTTATTTATTATTTATCAACATAACTCCATCTCCTGGCTCAGTATCAAAAATCTCATAATTTATTTGCATTTTTCCAATGAATTGATATAATTTACCCAGTTTATTTTGATATTTGATGACATCGTCAAGTAAAAGCGTATTTTCTGGTGCAAGATGTGATCGAATCTTATGCAGGTAATCTCAATATTGACTCTTCTGAGCATCAATAAATGCTGCATCGAATTTCTGAGAAAAAAACTTTTCTAACGAAATTTCATTAATATCAAAAGGATAGAGAACTACATTATTTATTTCAGCTTTTTCTATGTTCTTCAAGGCTTCAAGGTAAGCTGGATAGCTGATTTCAAATGATGTTAAAGTTCCTCACCGTTTGGATATTGTTTGGGAGATGATAATACTACTATATCATACGGCCGATCAGATTTCTAAAACTCTTTTAGGCTGATGATGCTCGAGCCAAGAAACAAGAAAATCTTGAGTTTGAACAGAAATTAATGGTATATGTCTCTCTTCACACGACTTACGTAAATCTGGTAAATTCAACATTGAGGAAATAATAATAGATAAAGCTCTCTTCCAAACAAAAATTTATATTATTTATACTAAATTAACATTATGATTACAACACAAGGTGACAGAGAAATGCACTCAAACATTTCTATCAATTTAAGTAAAAAAAACAATTCTAAAAAGGATTATCCTACAGAAACTAGAATCTATAATTCTAGAAATACTTCTAATCAAAGTCTTTATGCCCAAGCTGTAAACGGACAATTGAAAAATTCTACTCCTACTAGAAGAACGACTCATTCAACAACCACGACCTCTGCAAGTTGAACTACTCACAATAGAACTATAGCATCAAATAAAACAAGACCTGCAACAAACACATCAAGAACCTCAACTTCAAGAATAAATTATACACAATGAGCAGATAAAACATTATCTTCAGCTAACTTCCTAAAACATAGAAATCAAGCTCCTACACAATCAATAGCAGATTTGAGAAAATTAGTTAAAAAAGATGAAGCTCCTGTCAAAGTTTTTGGACTTTGATGATTAGAAGAAATTTGAATCAACATGACAGTAATTGAGTACAAAGATGATATTGTTGTCGTTGATGCTGGACTTGAATTTGCAAGTTTTGATATGCACGGAGTAGATTATATTATTCCAGATATTTCTTACTTAATTACTAAGAAAAAGAATATTAAAGGAATTTTGATTACTCATGGACATCTTGACCATATCGGAGCTATCAAACATATTCTTTCAGAATTGGATTATCCTATAGTTTACACTACTCCATTAACATTAGGATTAATTAAGAGAAACCTGAGCGACCAAGATCAAAAAAAGATGAAATATAAAATCATCGATCCAGATATCGATATAATCAAACTTTGAGAATTCTTAGTAGAACCTTTCCGTGTAAACCATTCAATTCCTGAATCAATGGGATACGCAATTCATACTCCAAAAGGAAATATCGTCCATTCATGAGACTTTAAAATTGATTTCGTGCCAGCAATTGATAAACCTGCAGATTTAGGAAAGATTAGTAGAATCTGACAAGAATGAGTAAAACTATACTTATGAGAATCTACAAATGCAAGGACTCCATGACATACACCGAGTGAAAAATTGATTGGAGAAAACCTTGAACGCGTCATCAAAAATCATCCAAATCAAAGGATTATCATTTCGACATTTGCATCAAACATTTGAAGACTTATTCAGATTATTGAAAGTGCTGTAAAACATAACAGAGTAATCTTTCTTGCATGAAGATCTATGGTATGAAACGTTCAACTTTGCCAAGAGTTATGATACATAAATGTACCAAAAGATATGATTAGAATGGTATCTGGTGAAATCGATCAAATGCCTGATGAAAGAGTAATTATTCTTTGTACAGGTTCTCAATGAGAAGAATTCAGTGCTCTCGTAAGAATGGCCACAAATACTTACAAAGATTTTATGATTAGACCTTGAGACTGTATTTTATTATCTTCTCATACAATTCCAGGAAACGAAAAAGCTGTATGATCATTATTGAATAATCTGATTGATATGTGAATTGATTTAGTAGATGAGCCAACATTAGCAGTTCATACATCTGGACATGCTTGCCAAGAAGATATGAAAGA
>Ga0247609_10006182_pt1 | contig 11571 bp, 12 predicted proteins | sample 172DNAGHGlowgp2_FD_193487 | JGI IMG/M metagenome (GOLD analysis project Ga0247609, IMG submission 193487) | Sheep rumen microbial communities from Palmerston North, Manawatu-Wanganui, New Zealand - 1728 DNA GHGlow gp2 | ecosystem: Host-associated > Mammals > Digestive system > Stomach > Rumen ... | reverse complement strand
CGTTTTTCAGCACTGAAAGTTTTACGATCTCCCTGTTATTGAAAGCTTCTTCTACCGCCTGTACTATCTCAGGCGTTAAGTTGCTTTTTCCTATCTGAAAAAGAGCCGTTTCTTTTGAAGCAAGACTTCTTAAATATGCCCTCTGTTTACTTGTAAGTTTCATGATAGCACGCTCCTACTTATAATAATCAAATGAGAATCCGTACATTCTCACAGTGTCGCCATCTTCAATCCCCAGTTCCTCCAGCTGTTCCAGTATGCCGTTATCCTTAAGGAAGTTCTGGAAGAATACAAAGCCCTTTTCGGAATCCAGGTTCGTATAACCAAGCATCTTTTCGATACGTGGGCCTTCCAGTACATATTCATCGGCAGCTTCATCGTAGCTTACAGTGAATGGTTCGTTGCTGATCTTTAAAGCGTTGTCCGGATCATATTCGGCAGCGAATATATTGGACTGCTTGGGCATGGCGGAAAGCATTTCCCAAACTTCGTTTATCAGTTCCTTTGTGCCTTTTCCGCTGACTGCGCTGATCGGGAATACCTTTACGCCTTCGGCGTTAAGAGTCTCCGTTAAGCGTTCTATCGGATCGGGGGCATATATCAGCTCTCCGTCTTCATCTATATCAACGGCTTCAGGCTCTTCGGGGATCAGATCGATCTTGTTTGCAGCTACTACCTGAGGGATAGAAGCAACCTTGTCGCCGTATTTTTTCAATTCGTTGTTTATGTTGCGGTAATCTTCAAGCGGATCCCTGCCTTCGGTCCCGGCTGCATCCAGCACATGGATCAGGACCTTGTTTCTTTCGATATGGCGCAGGAATTCCAGACCAAGGCCGCTTCCTTCGGCGGCGCCCTCTATAAGTCCGGGGATGTCGGCCATAACAAAGCTGTTGCCGTCTCCCATGTCCACAACGCCCAGATGAGGTGTTAAGGTTGTGAAGTGATAATCGGCAACTTCGGGCTTGGCGTTAGTCACACATCTGATCAGTGAAGACTTGCCTACACTGGGATAACCGACCAGTCCCACGTCTGCGATCATCTTAAGCTCCAGCAGTACTTCGACTTCCTTGGCCGGCTGGCCGGGCTGTGCATACTTGGGGGCCTGCATGGTGGATGTGGCGTAATGCTGGTTGCCCAGACCGCCTCTTCCGCCCGAAAGGATCTTATATTCCTTGCAATTGCCGGACATATCGATTATGACTTTTCCGCTTTCGGCTTCCTTTATAACTGTGCCTTCGGGGACTTTAAGGATCAGATCTTCTCCGTCCTTTCCGCGGCAGTTTTTCTTACCGCCTTCCTGTCCTGCGGTGGCTGCAAATTTGCGTTTGTGACGGTAATCGATCAGCGTATTCATGCCGGGATCGACCTTTATGATCACATCACCGCCTCTTCCGCCGTCGCCTCCGTCGGGGCCGCCATCAGGGACATACTTTTCCCTGCGGAAGGATACATGTCCGTCTCCGCCCTTACCGCTTATTAAAATGATCTTAGCTCTGTCGGCAAACATATCTATCTCCGTGTAAAAAATAAAGCCCCAAACCATATTAGGCCGGGGCTTGATAAATGCATAATAAGCTTACTGCTCTGCAGGATATACGCTGGCCTGCTTTCTGTCACGGCCAAGTCTCTCAAAGCGGAGTACGCCATCAGCCATAGCGAAAAGCGTATCATCACCGCCGCGTCCTACATTAAGACCCGGATGGATCTTGGTTCCGCGCTGTCTGTATAAAATGTTTCCGGCCTTAACAAACTGACCGTCTGCACGCTTTGCTCCAAGTCTCTTGGATTCGGAATCACGACCGTTCTTGGTGGAACCTACTCCCTTCTTATGAGCAAAGAACTGAAGATCTAATGCTAACATCTTCCTCATCTCCTTTCGTCACGAATCTACGATCTCTGTATAAGTCACAAATTCACTGCCGTAGCCTTTTTCTGTCATTGTAATACCCAGGATCATTGCATCCATGAGTACCTGTGCTTTTTCGTTAAGCTCTTCTTTAAAGCTTATATACAGTACCCCGGCCTGAGGATCGCTTGCTGCGTCCAGCTCTATACCTGCCAGACTTTCAATGGCATTTACGGTATTGATGGCCAGCATGGAAACTGCTGCACATACGACGTCTTTTCCGGCATCATCGTAGAGGGCGTGTCCTTCGCAGGAAAATCCTTTGATCTGTCCCTCTTCATTTTTTCTTACTGTGACTCTGATCATTTTAAAGGCTTAATTAAGCGTTGATCTTTTCGATCTTGACCTGGGTATAAGCCTGACGATGACCGTTCTTCTTGTGGTAACCGCTCTTGGGTTTGTACTTGTAAACGATAACCTTTTTAGCCTTGTCCTGCTTCATTACCTTAGCGGATACACTTGCGCCTGCTACTTCGCTGCCAACTTTGAGCGAACCGTCAGAAACTACAAGCACCTTATCAAAGGTTACAGTATCTCCGGCTTCTACATTGAGCTTCTCTACCTTGATGATATCGCCCTCGGAAACCTTATACTGCTTTCCACCTGTTGCAATAATTGCGTACATGGTCTGCACCTCCTTATCACAAAACTCGCCGGTCTGTGGTGGATGCCTAAACATCGCTTATACCTCACCGTGCGGCATACTATGGAATAATAGCATTTCACACAACTTATGTCAAGCGTTTTATTGGTATTTATTTTGTTATCATTTATTCCGAAGTTATGGATCAGATATTATAATTCCTCTCCCCGAATATGCTGCTACCCACTCTCACGTGTGTGGCGCCTTCTTCGACGGCTACTTTGTAATCGCCGCTCATTCCCATTGATAATAAGGGCTTTTCGGGGAAGAATTCACGCATATCTGTGTAGATCATATCGTGCAGCTGCTTAAAGTATATGCGGTTATCTTCGGGATCATCTACATAGGGAGCTACGGTCATGAGTCCGCAAAGGCGTACGAACTTAAGCTCCGAAACATCACGTATAAGCTGCCGGTTTACATCTATATCAGCGCTTCCGAACTTGCTTTCTTCACCGGCAACGTTCATTTCCAGCAGTATATCCTGTATGCAGCCAACCTTTGCTGCCTGGGCGTCGATCGCCTGCGCCAGTTTAAGGCTGTCTACGCTGTGTATGAGCGCTACTTTACCGACGATATATTTGACTTTGTTTGTCTGCAGATGGCCTATCATATGCCAGTTTATATCGTCGTTAAGAGCAGGCATCTTAGCCGTGAGCTCCTGCACCTTATTCTCGCCGAAGTTCCTGCAGCCGTGATCGTAGGCTTCTTTAAGCATCTCTACGGGCTTGGTCTTGCTTACGGCGATAAGCGTCACTTCGGAAGGGTCGCGGCCCACGTTCATACATGCCGAATTGATGTTATTCTGTACTTTGTCGAGATTTTCTGATATCATGCTCATTTTGCTGCTCCATTGTTATCAAAGATAAAATCATCATCAAAAAGCTTTGATGCGTCAAGGGCTATATAATCATATTCCATCAGACCGTATGTCGTATTGGGGCTTACAATGGCATACTCATCATTCTGAGAGAGGATGTTTATCTGACGGAAATCCGCATAGCCTTTGTTTATATAATATACGCCGATGAGTTCGCCTTTTAAGCTGACGGGATACTCAGCCATATCATTGGGTTTTAAAAGATAATCACCTATACCCATTCTGGGATCGCTCACGTAATAATAATCTTTGTTTGCTGAATAGATCTCTACAAACATCTCCTCCTCCGAGGAAGTGCCCTCTGAGGTGAAGGTCTTGCGCAGCACCTTGATACTGTCGTCACGCTCCTCTAAAACGAAATCCCTGGGAACGAGGAAGAATTCCTTATGTGCTATCGAAGATACCGGGATCTTAAGTCCGGACTCGTTGCTCTCTATCAGCTCTATATCCAGAAAACGATCGGTACAATAACTGATCATGCAGGAATTAAAGCCCAGCACCACATAAATGGTCTTATCGTCACAGGGGAGGAGTTCGACGGATGCCCACAGCTCCTGACGGTCTTTTAAGAAACGTACCTTTACGTAGCCTTCTTCTTTAAGTTCAAACGCGCGCTGGCTTTCAACGGGGATGACCAGCTGCCAGTTTTCGGATGTTAACAGCTTGTATACCGGATCTCCAGCTCCCACCAGGGAATTGTTGGTAAGCTGTTTTTTTGAGTAATTTTCTTTGGCAAACAGTTCGGGTGTTATATCATTTGCCGATATGCTCTCGTAGCCGTCGGTATGATATACGACATATCCAGAAGTGTCTGTTTTGCAAAGACGTACCAGCTCGGCGGTATAGCTGCCGCCCACTTCGGTGATGGACTGCATCATGTTTAAGTTTGCGAGTCTTAAAAGGCTTCCGTCTATATCGTAGAGAAAGTCGTAACTCTTATAAAAATTCCCGGGATCAAAGCCGGCCGAAAAGTCCACCATCTCGGAACGCAGTTCACGAAGCTCCGTATCACTTAAGCTGCTTTCTCCGCTGGTATTCTTGCTAAGCTCGTTTAAGCTCCCTGTCTCATCTATGGCATATACCATATCGCCTACGCCCATATGTTCACCCTCACGGGCAAAATATGCTACATAACCGGTATCTTTGCTGTATACGATCGATTCGTCACGCATAGCGATACCGGTATAGAGGTTATGGAGCGCCAATGAGCCGCTGCGCACCTGGTAAGAAGCTACATGGGGCCGCTGCAGCAGCTGTGCTATCAGGTAAATGGTGTACGCACAAAAAAGGAGCAGTATCACAAATATCAACTTGCTCCTTTTAGAATCAACTTCTATCCCGCTCTTTTTGTTTCCTTTGTTGCCCATGAAACCTTAGAGGGATACTATTATCCGATCCGCATAAGCCTCCGGGATCTGGTCCGCGGATGCCGAAATGCTGATGCAGAATTTGATGTTTCTTTCTTCACTTAATTTGTCGAACTTATCAAGAACAGCTAAAAGACCGTCGTTCTCAACGCTGGCGAGTCTTTTGAAATTATCGATATAGAGCTGTTCAAGATCGTGATCCTGCGAGATTATGCCGCAGACAAAGCCATAGAATTCGTCACTGCTGGTGAAAGAAAATTCGGAAACACTTACCAAACGGATCTTATTATTGAGTTCATACATATGCTTGGTATTCTTGTCAAGATAGACAATGTTACCGCTTGCTTCTTTGATCTCATTATTGACACGCTCAAGCATTTCCTTTGTCTTGCCTTTACCTTCGTTGCCTACTATCAACTGTATCATTGGACTGCCCTCCGAATTACTAAATATTGTATTTTGATTATAACGCAAAAGTGTACGTTACACAAGCAAAAAATCCGTTGCTGCTTTTGGTGATTATATCACATCATCGCATAATCTGTTGATGGTCTTATACAGAGAATCGACGTCTTCGGCGCCCATTACGACCACAATATAGGGCTTGCCGTTGCCAGACGTAGCATATACTATCATGCACTTTCCGGCTGCCTGTGTCGAACCTGTCTTCCCGCCGATGATGCTCACTGCCTTTGGGGTATCGATACCGCCTTTTAAATACTGGTTTGTGGTCTTGGCATCTTTGCTGTTTAGGCTTCCGTCGGCCGAGGTATATTCTATCGTCTTTGAAGCTGTCTGTATAATCTCTGTAAATTCAGGGTATTTAAGCAGCTCATTAAACATCAGATAAAGGTCATAAGCGCAGGTATAATGCTCTTCTGCTGTCAGTCCGTGAGGATTGACAAAGTGGGTATTCGTAGCTCCCATCTTAAGGGCGCGCTCGTTCATCATATCCGAAAAGGCTTCTTCGCTACCTGCTATATATATAGCCAGTGCCAGTGCGGCATCATTTGCCGAAGGAAGAAGGGTTATATACAGGAGATCGCGTATGCTCAGGCGGTCGCCTTCTTTAAGCCCGAAAAGCTGGGCTCCGTTCTCTTTGATGGTCACATCGCCTACGCTTATCTTCTGGTCCAGATCGGGACAGTTTTCAAAGGCGAGCAAAACCGTCATGAGCTTGGTTAGGGATGCCGGGCTTAAATGCTCGTTTGCATTATAAGAATACAATACCTTTTTTCCGGAAAGGTCATAGACACAGGCGCTTTTTAGCGCAGCGGTGGACACAGAGCTCTTTTGTGTGACATCCGAAGCTGCGGCACACAATTCCCGGGCGAATAAAGGTATAGTCGTCTGCTGCTTCAGATCCTCGAGAGAATAATCCGGATTGTTATCAAGACTTCCGTATGAAAGCGGTACATTTTCGCTGCCGCATCCGCTTAATAAAAGCGTACCGAGCAAAAAAGCCGCAGAGATCTTTTTACTGTTTATTGACCATTTCACGCCACTCAAGCTCCCCGCGTTCCAATGATTTGATAAGAAGCTCCGCACTGGCTAAATTGGTCGCCAGAGGGATGTTGTGCATGTCGCAAAGACGCAGAACGTTGCTGGCATCCACTTCATGTGTCATGGGGTTTAAGGGATCGCGTAAAAAGATCACCATATCGATCTGATTATGCTCGATCTGTATGCCGATCTGCTGCTCGCCGCCCAGATTGCCGGCCAGCAGTTTGTGGACATTCAGATTGGTGACCTCTTCTATCAGTCTTCCGGTTGTTCCGGTGGCATAAACTTCGTGTTTGCTTAATATACCGCGGTAAGCAATGCAGAAATTCTGCATCAGCTTCTTTCTGGCATCATGTGCTATAAGTGCGATCTTCATATGGTCATATCCTCCTGTATCAATTCCGCAAATGACAAAGTGCCCATAGGTTTGGGCTGTGGCCTTCTTAATCCTACGCTAAGGACAAATCCCATCCCTGCATACAGACTGACCAGACTGGTTAGTCCGTAACTTACAAAAGGAAGCGGCAGGCCGGTATTGGGCAGTATCCCGGTGGTAACTCCAATGTTGATAAAGCTCTGGAAACAGATCAGGCTGCCCATGCCGTAGCATATGATCCGCCCGGCCATATCCCGGGCTTTAGTACCCACATAATAACACTCTGCGCTGATAAGCATCAGCAGTATGATGGTCGCAGACGTTCCCACAAAGCCCATTTCCTCGCCTATTATGGCGAAGATAAAGTCGGTCTGTGGCTCGGAGATATAATTGCCGCTTTTTACGGAACCGACATCTTTGTTGTTTAAGCCTTTCCCCCACAGCTGTCCGGATCCTATCGCCGTCATGGAGTTCTGCTGCTGCAGAGCAGTACTTAAGGCGTATTTTTCGGGATTCAGCCATGCAAGTATACGTTCCTGCTGATAATCTTCCACTATATTCTGGTCGGGCTGCAGTATCAGAAACAGCGCTATCACTGTAGCGGGGATGATGACTGCCAGCGTACCGATGATGAGCTTGTGACTAAGCCCTCCGACGTAAAGGATCATAGCAAAAAGTATGATCACAACGATCGATGTGGACAGGTCCGGCTGCTTGTAAATGAGTATAAATACAGGCAGCATAAGCAGTATCATGGTGATCACGTTGCGGAAAGTATTCATTTTTTCTTTGCGTTTCATTATAAACTGTGCATAAAAAAGTATCAACAGGATTTTTGCACTCTCCGACGGCTGGAAACGTATCCCGGCTATCTCTATCCAGCGCTGTGCGTTGTTTGCGCTGTCGCCGAAAAAATGCACCATCAGCAAAAGTCCTATGTTTGCAAAATATATCAGCCAGTAAAACTTCAGTATAAAGCCGTAGTCTGTAAAGGCTATGACCATCATAAGGAACAGGCCGAGGACAAGCCCCATGATCTGGCGCGACTGCAGGCTTTCCTTTGCGCTGCCTATGACCATGATGCCCAGTATGGAGGTGCTTACGATAAGTATCACCAGTTTAAAATCAAAATCTTTTATACGCAGTTTCTGTTTCATATATCAGTCACCTCCCGTGGTGGAGGCAGCATCGGAAGCTGTTCCGGTGATCAGTTCTTCGGCGTCGTTAATGCCAAAATAATACTTGAGACATTCGCAGGCTGTCATTGCGGCGTTATCGGATGAATAGCCGTTGGCGATCCTTATGGCTATGGCTACCTTCGGATCGTTATAAGGTGCATAACCTATAAACAGCGCGTGGTTGGGCTTGTTGTTTGCTTCCTGGGCAGTACCGGTCTTTCCGGCCGCATCAAGCCCTTCAACTTTAAAATAATGCTTACCTTCAACCACTTTGCGCAGTCCTGTGTGTATGGCATCCCACAGAGACGCATCAAGGCTTATGGTATTATGGACTTTGGGCATAAAATAATATATGCACTCATCATTTGCACTTCTTATCTCGTGTATAAGGCTTAAGTCATATACGGTACCGCTGTTTGCCACTGCGGAAATATAGCGGGAAAGAGCAACTGTTGTGTAGTTATGGGTACCCTGGCCTATGGCGGAGTCTACGGGCAGCCTGTCGGATATCTGGGATTCGGATTCAGTCACTTCTATACCGGTCTTTTCGCCCAGGCCAAACATCTGCGCATATTTCTGTATCTTTTCGATACCTACATGATCGTTATATCCGCTTCCGTCATTGGCAAGACGGTATCCTACTTCGTAATAATAACAGTTACAGGAATGCTGTATCGCTTCCGAAAGAGTCAGGTTTCCGTGGGCTCCCGGAGAAACCCAGCACTTATGCGGTTTATCGAGCTTGGTAAAGATACCGTCACATTTGATGATGGAACTGGGCGTTATCACGCCTTCCATTACTCCGGCTACGCTGGTGACGGGCTTAAAACATGATCCGGGTGCAGTGCGCTGCTGTGTGGCATTGTTCCATAAAGGCTTGGACTTATCCTGCGTGAGCTTTGCCAGATATGCCGAATCAGCATTATTAGCCAGTCGGTTATTGTCATATCCGGGATAAGATACCAAAGCTAAAACCTCTCCGGTATTGGGATCGTTTATCACCGCAGATCCGGAGCAGGGCTCAAGCCCCAGCTGCGACGGCGTGATCTTAAGGTTCTCTATCTCATCGTATATAAATGAATAGGCGCTTATCGCTCCGACTTTTAAGGCGTCTATCGTGGAAGTATCAGCCTGGATCACATCCTGCTCCCATAATATCATACAGCTCTGCCTGCCGTTTATCATATCCTGCAGCAGCATGTATTTATACAGCCTCTTGGAAAAATCGGTATTATATTTTAAGCGCTCTATCGTGTAATCGACTATGGCGGCGTAGATCTCTTCGGCATCTGCATATTCGGAGCTTAAACTGAGTTTTAAAGTATCGACCCATTGTTTTGAGATGCAATACATCAGATAATCCCGGATGCTTATCGTCTCTTTTACTTTCCAGGCTAAGTAGGTCTCGTCGTTTTCGTCTATCTCCGAAGCCTTGATAACGCCGTAATTATCAGAGGAAAGCATCGATATGATAAAGCTTTCGTATTCCTTTAGCTCGCTGCTCAAATTCTGGTATGCGGTATTTGAACTGCTCATCTCTTCGCGCAGGCGCTCGAGCACTGCAGCCTGCTTTTCCAGAAAAGCGGCGTAGACTGCCTTTTCGTTTTCGCCGGCATAAGGCATCGACATATGCTTAAGATCTATGACATTATTGCCGTATAAGGCCGCATAGACATCGTATACGGGGATCTTGCGGTCACGTCCTTTCTGCTCTAAGGTCTTGGCGTCTACTAAGTGGCTTACGAGTATACCGGCTATCTTCTGCTCAAGAAGGTGGTATACGGCCATCTGCAGATCTGCGTCGATGGTAAGGTAGATATCGTTACCGGCTACCGGCAGTTTTTCATCCACGCTCTCCATAACGCGGCCCAGCTTATCAACGAACACGGTCTCACTGCCCTTTACGCCCTGAAGATAGGATTCGCAGGAATACTCTATACCTGTTTTCCCGACATAGTCGCTGGTATCATAATTATCGCTCTGGGCAGAATAAGTCTCATATTCGCTTGGAGATATACGGCCGGTGTAGCCTATTATCTGAGAGAAATAAACCGAATGATCGTAGCGGCGCACGGCTTCCTCAACAATGCTCACTCCCTGAAGGGTATCGCTGTTTTCCATTATGTAGGCCACGGTCTTTTCGTTAACATCAGTGGCTACTGTCGTGGCTATGTATTTCTGGAATGAATTGAGGCTTAACTGGTACCTGACGATGGCGATCTTTAATATCTCTTCCTTTGTGAAGCCCATCATCGGGAAAAAGCCGGTATTCTTTTCTCCGTTGCTCGCATAACTGCCTATACCGAACTTTTTGTCGCTTGAAAGAAATTCCATTATCTCATCGGGATTAGCGATGCGTTCCGAATATAAGAGGTCGTTGGGGCTCTTGCGGCCGTAGATATCGGCTAAAAAACGGTCTTTCTGGGCGCCTTCCACGGCGAAACAGTAATTATTGTCTTCGTCCACGTATATGCCGAAGTCGCATATAAGCTCATCTCCGTTCTTTTCTATGAGACGTATCATGTTTATTATGATATTGTTGAGCTTTTCGTTCTTTCCGTTTCCTGATTCTATGGTATCGGTAATGGTAACGGAATAAGCCAGTTCGTTATAGGCCAGCAATACCCCGTTGCGGTCATATATGTTTCCGCGTACACCGGGAACGCGCAGTTCCTTTTTGCTTATCAGCGTAAATTCTTCCTGGTAATCGCTTCCCCTGACTATCTGCAGATCGAAGATACGCCATATCAGTACGCACAGGACAACGACGAGCATTAAATAAGGCACAAGATATCTTGCGTCAAAAAACTCTTTGATCTTTTCTTTTATAAGCTGCAAGAGCATTTATTCGCTGCCTTCCTTATGTTCTGCTTCCGCCAGATCGCCTACGTTCCAGTCTTCTTTCTTCTTCTTTTCGGCCGGATCAACGTTTACAAAGCGTTCTTCTATCCACAGCAAAAGCGGGTATACCGCTACGGACGTGATCATAGTCATTGCCAGCTCCGGCAGGGCTTTGCCCGCGAGATAATACTTAAAGCCGAAATCACCGTTTAATACGAAAAAGAGTATGAACTGGATCATGAGCACCGCAATATCCCCTCCGAGGATCATGAAAAGGGGGATGCGGAATTCCATCGGTTCGTACCAGGAATGACACAAGCCGGCCAGATAGCCCAGATAAACGAACATAAGCGCATACAGCCCCAGAACGTTCATCCCGAAAATGTCCAGCAACAGTCCCGAAAAGAATCCCGTCCACATTGCGGCACGTTCACCGCGCAGATAACCGTAGCTGACAGTCAGTATCAGCAGCAGATTGGGCACGGCACCGCTGTATGACAGGTTCTTAAGAACACTGCTCTGTATCAGAAAAAAAAGAAAAACCGCCAATATGCCGGTCGGGATCCTCTTTATGGTCATTTCAATCCTCTAATTCGGCCTTCTTCTGCTTGATTATCAGTACATAGCTCAAATGCTCAAAATCCACTACGGGCGTTAACTGCCCTGAATAGGTGAGCTGGTTCGAATCGGTATCAACAGTAGAAATATAGCCTATCAATATTCCCGGGAGGTATTTATCACTGATATTTGATGTGACTATCTTATCTCCGGGATGCACGTTCTGTTCTTTATCCGAAAGCTGTGAATAACGTATCCTGCCCTGCTGCATCAGTTCCATATCACCGCTTACTATAAGATTGTCCTGGTTATGCAGTAT
>Ga0247609_10006180_pt1 | contig 11573 bp, 9 predicted proteins | sample 172DNAGHGlowgp2_FD_193487 | JGI IMG/M metagenome (GOLD analysis project Ga0247609, IMG submission 193487) | Sheep rumen microbial communities from Palmerston North, Manawatu-Wanganui, New Zealand - 1728 DNA GHGlow gp2 | ecosystem: Host-associated > Mammals > Digestive system > Stomach > Rumen ... | reverse complement strand
TTGTCGGGGTAACCGATTTTCACGGTAAAGCTATTGAGCTTTACCAGTGCATTGACCTTGGTCTTTGGGCTCATCCACGACAGGGTAGCAATGTGCTCGCCAAGGGCTTTCTTAAGGTTATCGACGAGTTGTTGCATCTTTTTCTTGGAGTCGGCGGGGAAGTATTTCTCAACGTAAAGCTGACCGACGGCCTCGCCCAGCATGGTGTTGGGCACGTCGAGTGAGTGCTTCCAGCGCGGCATCTTCACCTGCTTGCCCGACATGGCTCGACTGTACATGTCGAAGTTGGCATCGGCAAAGGCATCGCTCAGGTAAGGTGATGCGGCATCAACATACTTGAAGATGAGGTACTCCTTGATGTCGTCGAGCTTGAGGCTCTTGATCATCTCGTTGGCCTTGGCCAACGATTTGGGTTGGAACACACACACCTTATCAATATCGTTGATGTCGAGTGCTGCAAAGTACTGGCTCCAGTTGATGTTAGGATAATCTGCTCGCAGTTGATCCAAGCTCACCACGTTATAGAGCTTGCTGTAGTCGCGAGTTTCCTCGCGGGTCATTGCAACACGAGCCAAGGCCGTCTCGATGGCCATGATGTGCTGTGAGGCCTTCTTGGCAGCGCCCTTCTTGTAACCGATGAGTTGGAAAAGCTGCTGGATGTAGTTGGCATAGGCATTGCGCACCTTGACGGTGTTGGCGTCGTTTTCCAGATAGTAATCACGGTCACCCATGCCGAGTCCGTCCTGTGTCAGGTAGAACAAGTTATTGTTAGAGTCCTTCAGGTCGGCCATGACCGATGAGTTGAAGAAGGGAGCCGAGATGCCCTTGTGCTGATTGGCAATGGCGGCCATGATGTTGTCGCGCGTGAGCGACTTCAGCAGGTCGATGTATTCGCGCAACGGCGCCATGCCCTCCTTGTTGAGCCTCACGCTATCCATACCCAGCGCATAGAGGTCACCCACCTTTTGCTTGATGCTACCGCGTGGGTTATTGGTACCCAGGTTGGTGATGATGTCCTTGACTTGGTTGCGGCTGTTCTCGGCCAACTGGTCAAAAGTGCCGAAACGGGCATACTGAGGGTCGAGGGGATTGGCGAGCATCCAACCTCCACAAGCATACTGATAGAAGTTGGTGCCTGGAGGCGTGCTCGGATCAAGATTGCTGCGGTCAACAGCCTTCACGAGGTTGCCGGCAGCCGATGTCATTGCAATGAATGCCATGATTAAGATTGATAATTTTCTCATGATGTGAAATGATTATAAATTATATAATGTGTATTTGTCTTATTGCTTTTCCAGCATATCCAACAATGTCTGCTCCATCAAGTAATAGCCTGTGGCATTGGGATGCACGCCATCATCAGTGCAGTCTTCTCTCAAGGCTCCACCAGGAGTTACCATTCTGCTATAGTAATCGATAAAGGGCAAATCAAGCGATGCTGCATAGTCAGCGATGCGCATGTTGAGGTGCTTGATTTTAACGACGACATTTTTCACCGAGGGGTTCCAGCAAAACTGGTCACAGGGCAGCACTGACGAGAGCATGACCTGGATGCCATGAGCCATGGCCAATTCGGTCATCGACTTGATGTTATCCATTGTGATATCCTCATCATAGGGGCCATTATTCTCGGCGATGTCATTGGTGCCGCAGTTGATGACCACGATGCGAGGAGCCAGGTAGATGACATCTTGCCTGAATCGGGCTAGCATCTGGCTCGACACCTGTCCACTGATGCCGCGCCCAACCAGATGATTTTGTGTAAAAAAAGCGGGATGAGTGTCCATCCAGAACTCTGTGATGGAATTGCCCATGAGGACAATGCGCATGGTGTCGGTTCCCCGTGACAGTAATTCTTTGTTTGCCAACGCATAGTGCGCCTTGTCGGCCCAGTCATTAGGTTCGTCGGCCTGACCAAAAAGAAAACTCCAAAACATTATCGCAATCAATAAAAAATGTTTCATGACCTCATGATGGGTTTATTGATGCCCAAAGATACAAAATATCAACGTAACATGGGTCAATATCATCAAAATCTTTTTATTGATTCTTGAAACGTTGCAAAATCCTCTTGAACCACTTGAATCGTGTGGGCTTGTCGTTGCGCAAGATGATTGACCCATACTCGATGTGGGTCTGCTCTTCCATGTTGGCAAGAGCTTGATTAATCGACTTTTCGGCTTGCTGGTAATCGCTGGGGGTTATTCCTTTTTCGTTGTGGGGTGTCATAATGTTTTTTTGTTGTTTTAAAGGGGGTTAGTGTTCATCATCGTTTTTACGGTTTGTTCAGGTCGTTTTCTTCTATGCTCTTCCTGAACTGCATCGGGCTGACTTTAAACTGCTGTTTAAACGCTTTGGAGAAATGCGATAGATTTTGGAAACCGCATTTTTGGGCTATGGTCGTGAGCGAGGTGTCTTCGCTCATGATCATGCGTTTGGCATAATTCAGTCTCACTTGCAGCACATAGGCTACAGGAGTGAGTCCTGTGATTGCCATCACTCGGGAACGCAATTGTTTGCGGCTCAACGATAGCACAGCCGCGATATGTTCCATGTCGATATCGTCTTTGGCCATTTGGGCATAGATGACATCAATCAGTTTGTTCAAGAACTTCTTGTCCTCCTTGCTCATCTTGGACTCAGGCACCTCAGTGGTGTCGCTCGTCCCTTTTTTAGTGAATTGTTCGCGTAGGGCCGAACGCTGTTTGATGAGGTGATGAGCCAGTAAGCGCAATTCACCAGAGTTAAAAGGCTTGACCAGCACCGCGTCGGCTCCAGCCTCAATGCATGACATGCGCTCCAGCTCGGCAGTGCTGGTGGTCATCGCGATGATGGGAATATGATTCAACGATGGGTTGGCGCGCAGTTTCCTGATCAACTGTTTGCCATCCATGACGGGCATCATCAGGTTAGTGATGATCAGGTCAGGAACCAGGTCTTGCGCATTCATGTATGCCTCGTGTCCATCTTTGGCGAACCTCAAATTGTAGTTGTCGCGCAAGTGGTTAGCGATGAAGAACCCCACGTCGGCATTATTCTCGACGATGAAGACCAGAGGTTTCTGAGTGGTTTCAGGGGCGGGTAGTAGCCGCTGTTCAACATAGCTTTGGGATTCGATGGTTGGCTCGGCGTCAGCACCATTGCCGGGTTGAACGGGAAAATCGATGATGAATGTCGTACCCCGGTTAAGCTCACTCTCCACCTTGATTGTACCATTCATGGTTTTTACAATCTGGTTGATGAGCGAGAGCTGCAGACCAGTACTAACAGCATCATCTCCATTCCAGCCCTGGTACAAAGGCTCAAAGATGTGGCTGATTTCATTCTCTGGTATCCCTTTGCCGGTGTCGGCAACAATGAGCCGCATGACGTTGGACTCCAGTTGTTCAAGACTCACGTTGATGCTGCCGTTTTGTGGCGTGAATTTAAGGGCATTATCAATCAGTTTGTGGACGATCTTGCGGATGTAATCAGGCGCAAACACCACATTGATCGATTTAATCTGCGATGAGAATGACAGTTGTATCAGTTGTTGTTGGGCTTTTTCGCTGAAATTGTCCACAAGCATGCGTGTGAACATGGCGATATCACCATACTTCAATTCGGGCTGCTCAATATTTGACCTAACCTTTTCGATATCCAGCAACTGGTTCACCAGATCCAGCATTTTATCACCATGCTTAACGATGATGTTTCCTATCTGTTTGTTGACTTCGGCATTGCTTCGATGTTTCTCCTGCAGTTCTTGCCCTGCGTTCATGATGACAGTCAACGGGGTTTGCAGTTCATTGGTGATGTTAGTGATGAAGTGCTTGCGCATCTCTTGGGTTTGATGTTGCAGTTCCAACGCATTTTTTGTCTTGCGCCAAGCATAGAAGAGCCCGCCAACGGCCACTACAAACATGAGGCCAAGGAATAGGGCGCTCCACAACAGTGGACTGCGGGTGTTCCTGCTGTTGCCGTTCAAGTCAACTGGTAACTCTGAAGGGGGCACCGCTTCTTCCAGCAGCCTTAATCTGGCGGTCATGATCTTGTTGTGCATCGAGTCGCTCAATGTGGCATACCGTTCCAGATGCAGCAAGGCCACTGAGGGGTTCTCTTCGCGCATGGTTTCCCACAAACCTCTCTCGGCCTTTTGCTCAATGATAGGAGCGCTGCACTTGATACTGAGTGACAACGCTTTCTTGTAATAGTCTTGAGCCTCTTTATTGTTGCCTTTTTTGTTGGCAATGTCGCCCATTTGGCTATAACACATGGCCACTGAGTAGAGGAATTCATTCTTCTCAAGCGTCGGTAAGGCCTTTTTTAAGACCGATTGGGCTTCATCAAGCCGTGACATCTGCTCCAGCACTGCAGCCTTTTGGACTAGCCTGATGGCCGCTTTCTCACTATGTTGGTCATTGAGGTTCAGGACGTAAGCCTCTTCAATAGTTGCCAAGGCCTTATCGGGCTCGTTATTCAGGAGGTAAAGCTCACTGGCGATAGCCAGCCTGGAGGCGAGTTTGTTGGACTGTTGGCTTTTACGCTCTATGGCAATGGCTTTCTCGATGTAGTGTATGCCCGGTTTAGGGTGTTTCACGGCCAGATATATGATACTCAGCATATTCAGGTCGCTACTGATGAGCTCATTATCGTTCAGTTCTTTGTCAATTTGATAAGCCACGAGCTCGGCCTTGAGCGCCTCGTCATAGTTTCCCATCCTGAAGTTGGCATTGGCGATGATAGCCATCAAGTCGCTCTTTATATTCATCTCTTTGATGTCATCGATCAGCTCATAAGCCTTCATGCCCATTTCTAGCGAAGTCTCAAAATCGTCTTGGTCAAAGTAGTGCTCGGCCATACAATAATGCACTTTGGCGTCAATCTCCTTCTCGCTCATCGATTTTTGGATGGGTATCGGTGTCGATATCAGGCCTTTTTTATGAATCTCTTGAGCTATGACCTGGGCCGCATTTGCTTTGTGGGTTTTGTCGGAATAGGAATAGATGTGATATAACGAGTCAATCGCCTCTCCCTTGCTGTGCAGGCAAGATAACGCGAGCACAACGACAAGAATCATCCGCAACAGGATGGTGCGCCGTTTCATAAGAGGCAGTATGTTTATATCACGCTTCATTATGAATAAAGGAAATTACAGTTCCTCAAACAGGTTGCAAAGGAAAGTGCCGATTTGTTCACGGATGCTCGCCTGTGAACATGTGAAATTGTTGACCAGCACTGCAAATGCGTAGCGAGGCTCGTTGGCAGGATAATAGCCCACATAGCACTGCACGTGGCGCATGCTGCCCGACTTGAGCACGATGGCATCGCTCAAGGCATTGGCCTTTAACGTCTTGCCGGCGCGACCGGCAGCCTTGGGCATCAGGTCACACAGGCGCACCCCGTCAAAGCGGCGGTGAGCCATCATCGACAGCATGTCGCCAAAGAAGTTCACCGATGCTTTGTTGGCGCGGGCCAGGCCGCTGCCGTCACGCATGAACAGCGGCTCGGTGTTAATGCCCTGCTGTTCCAGCCAGCGTTTTACCGCTGAGATACCTATGGCATCGAGGTCGGGTGGCATGTTCTCCATGTTTTTCAACTCCCAGTCGCGGGCTCCAATGGCGCGAAGCAAGGCATGGGCGAACATGTTGTCACTGCGGTCGAGCAGCGATGTGATAATCTCGGTCAGTTCTGGCGATTTGTGTAACACGAGCAGGGTATGCTCAGCGTTGCCACTCACCTCCTCATAGGCATTCTCCTCACGCTGGAAGCGGATGTCGTTGCTGCGATACAGGGCTTGCTCAACACTGTCGACCAGCATCGGTGCTGGGGTAGGGTTGGCATAAGTGTTCTGGTAGCTTTTGGAAGTAGCTTCTCCTGTGAGCACGAGTGCGGGGGTGCTATAGTCCAGATAGGCCGTGACGGCGTTGCGGCGGCTGTTGCGGCGCAGGCGGTTGACCACTTTCAGCCCTGGTACGGGCGGCGTGATGTGGTATTTGCTGATCTGCGACCTGGAGTCGACCGAGAAATTCACGGTCATCAGGTTGTCATGGAAACTTAGCCCGTGGACAGCCGTGCCATAGTCAAAGGCGAGATCACCAACATCCCAGCTCTCCTCATAGTAGGGGTAGGCATAGTAACTGTCATCTCCCAGGATAGAGCCCTCGACTGAGTTGATGCCACGGGCGCGCAGGGCATCCAGTATCTCCTCAACGATATTGGCCTGTTGTGGCAGGAATATCGAGCCCAACGTGGGGTCGCCCATGCCACGGATGACGATATCGCCCTTGAAATGACCGTCCTTAACCTCACCATCAAGATAGACGGGAGTCTCGAAACGAAAGTGTGGTCCCATCAGGCCAAGCGCGGCCGACGATACGACCGTTTTCATCGTCGAGGCGGTGATGTTGGCCTGGTTGGGGCGATAGCTGGCGATGGACATCGCTGAGTCAAGGTCAATGACTTGAACACCCACCGAGGCATAGCGCAGTGAGCTATGCGACACAAACTTATCGACTGCTTCCTGGGCAGTATAGGCCATGAGTTGTAACGTGACCAATAGAGCCACTATGGTTGTAATCGTTATTCTCTTCATTTTGAATGGGTTTTACGTTGATAGGTTGTTTGCTTCATGTAGTTGCGCCAAGCATAATGGCGGCGATGCTTCAGGTAATTCAGGTTACGCTGGTTAGCATAAGCCTCGCGTTCAAAGGATATGTTGCGATAAGCATTGCCCCGCATGGTCAGTCTCACCAGCCACTCGACGCAATAGGCAAGATAAAAGAAGATAAACAGCATCTCGCGCTGCTGGGCGGTGTGGATGCGCTCATGGTTCATCAGTTCATCACTCAAGTAAACGCCGGGATGCACAAAAAGTGTTCCCAGCAGATTAATCGCTGTGAATCCCTTGAACGGCAATATTTTTGTCCTGAATATCTTCAACGCTACAAAGATAGTGCAAGCCGAGCGGAGAACAAAAAGAATTTATTCTTTTTTTTATCCCGAGGCGCCGCCTACCTTGCCCGAGTGCAGTTCAGGGAAAGGTAATGCTTTTTGTCCTTTTTCACAACCCTTAATGGCGGTTTCAGCCCTATGTCAACTCCATCATGACACATTTGCGCGTTATTCCAAGCGAGCGGCGGCGAGGGTGAATAGGGAAACGGTCACATTGGGAATCTCTCTCAACGCGGTGGCACAGACGATGAGTGTCGCCCCTGTTGTCACAACGTCGTCAACCAGCAGGATGTGTTTTCCGGCCCATTGTTCGGCACCGCGCTTTAAGGCATAATTGCCCTGAATGTTTTTCCAGCGGTCCATCGCGCCTTTGTGGGTTTGGGTGGAGTGGGGGCGGACAGCCTTAAGCATCTCGACGTATGGGATGTTGAGTGCATCGGCAATGCCTCGGGCAAGGTACTCACTCTGGTTGTAGCCGCGTTGGGCGAGCTTGCTGCGGTGCAAGGGCACGGCAGTTACCATATCGATGCCGTCAAAGAAAAGGCTGGCCGCCATGTCGGTCACCGCTCGTGCCGTGAGCCACCGCCCCATCGACGGCGTGCTATGGTACTTGATGTCATGCAGAATTGAAGCGTAAGGCGAGCCTTTCTCATAGAAAAAATAGGCGGTTGCCCGCTCGATGGGCACTTGGCCCGCAAAGTGCTGCTCCATGGTATTGAATGGCACGTCCTCATATCGGGTGCGCGGCAATGCGGCAAGGCATTTGCGGCAAATCCAGCGCTCATCGCTGTCGAGCGTCTTGCCACACACGGGACACGTGCGCGGCATTGCTATGTCGGCAGCAGCGCTAAGCCATTGTCTAATCTTCTTCAGCATCGAGGCGGGTCACTTGTTTGACGCATTCGGCGGCAAGGGGAGTCTCAAAACCGCGTGAGCAGGCAAAACGCATCATTGACGCCCATGCCGCACGGGAGTTGTCATGGTTCACGCTGCGCCATTTGGCACTCAGTAACTCGATGAGCCGTTGGCGGTACTGGTCTTCGTCAATGGCTGCCAGCCCATCGGCGATCAGTTCGGCTGGGATGCCTTTTTGGCGTAGTTGATAGGCGATTTTCACCCGCCCCCAACCGTTGAAGGCGAATTTGTCTTTCACAAATGCCCTGGCATAACGTCCGTCGTCGATAAAGCCCTGCCCCTTGAGTTGTTCCAGCACTTGGTGGGCTTCACTTGTGTTTAAGCCCCACTTGATGAGTTTCTCGCGGATGTCGCAGGATGACTGCTCGCTGCGGGCGCACAAGGCGGCAGCGCGGTTAAATGCTTGGGTGGGCGTTAGTGGTTGCTTGGGCTTAATCATTTGTTGTTATCGTCGGCGCTCTGAGCCAGGAATTGCTTGAGTTCCTCGAGTCGCTGCAATGCCTCGTCTCGGCCCTGTTGGTACACGCGGTTCATTTCATCGGCGTTGTGGGTCGTGCGGCTCACGTCGAGAGGCTTCTTGGGCCTGAAAACAAATGCTTTACCTTGCCGTTCCTGCTCACGAACAAACTGCAGCTGCTGGTTATAGGCAGCGGGGCGATGCTTGAGTGCCTCGATGACCCGTGGGTACTTGCGCAGGAAAGGTTTCATCAGCCATAGGCCGTGTTCCTCGGTCTTCCTGAAACCTTCCTCACGGGTAAGGATGACCACGTTGCGGTCATATCCCTTGTTGATCATGAATTGTAACGGAATCGAGTCGGCCAGCCCTCCGTCAAGCAGCAAGTGGCCTCCCACCTCGACGGGTTGGGCCACCACGGGCATCGATGCCGACGCGCGTATCCATTCAAAGCACTCATAATCCACCTTGTCTAGCCGTTGATAAACCCCCTCGCCAGTGTTCACGTCAAAGCACACGGCATAGCATTCCATGGGCGAATCTTCAAAGGCGTTGTAGTCAAACACATCATAGTGGGTGGGAACCAGATGATAGGCAAACCACGCGTTGTAGTAGTTGCCGGTCTTGAGTAATGACCTGATGCCGCTATATCGCTTGTCATGGGCAAAACGCACGTTATAGCGCAACGCGCGTCCGGCCTGCCGTGACTTGTAGTTGCAGCCAAAGGCGATGCCTGCCGAGACGCCAACCATGCCGTCTAAATATATGTGGTTCTGCATGAGTACGTCGAGGATGCCACAGGTGTACATGCCTCTCATGCCACCTCCCTCTAGCACTATACCTGTTTTACAGTCTGTCATGTGAGCTGGTTAATGTTTGATTTGCTGTTGCAAAATTAGGAAGAATAACCGAGAAAAGCGCTTATAATCCTAAAAAACCTAGTAAAATCATGTAATTCGGCATTTACTGGTTGAACCTGCGTATCAAAAATTTTTTGATGCTGATTTCATTTTCTTGGCAAAGTTTGCTCGGGATACGTGGGATTTTTGCTAATTTCGCCACAATTTTCAACCTTTAATATCAAAAATGAAGAAATTAGATACCTTACTTGCTGAGAAACTGATGCAGATCAATGCCATCAAGTTGCAGCCCGACAGCCCTTTCTCGTGGGCTACAGGGTGGCAGTCGCCCATCTATAGTGACCTGCGCATGACATTGTCTTATCCCGAGGTTCGCAACTTGATTAAAGTGGAAATGGCACGCCTGATCATGGAAAACTTTGGTGAAACCGAAGTGGTCGCCGGCATCGCAACGGGCGCCATCGCCCATGGCGCATTGGTTGCCGACTCGCTGGCCATGCCTTTTGTGTATGTGCGTTCCACACCCAAAGATCACGGACTTGAGAACCTCATCGAGGGTGACATCAAGCCGGGCCAAAAGGTGGTCTTGATTGAGGATCAGCTCTCGACAGGTAACAACTGCATGAAATGCCTCAACACCGTGCGTGAAGCAGGGGGAATTGTCCTCGGCGCTTTGGTCATATTTGATTACCAATTTTCATCGGCAGCCAAGGCCCTCAAGCGTGCAAAATTACCGGTGGTCACCCTCACCAACTTTGACACGATGCTTGATGTGGCCATCAATGACAACAGGATAACAGAGGCCGATGCAGACACGCTGCAGCAATGGCACAGCGACCCCGAGAACTGGACACCGGCCGGCTTTGACTCGGTTGACTAATCATTTAGAAATTAACTCAAAACAATGGAATCATTTAAGAGCAATCCTCATAGCATCGCATGTGATGCTGCCACAATCTACAGCAAACTAACCAATCCCTCACTCATCAAGCAACAGATCGAGCTCAATGCCGAAAAAATCGACGATCAGGCACGCCAGCACCTCGACGCGGTTAAGTTTGGCGAGGACTCGATCTCCATCCAGTCTCCCATGGGAGAGGTCACGCTTGCCCTGGATCATGAGGGCAGCGTGCCTGGCGAGAAAGTGGTTTATACAGCCCTGCAGTCACCTGTGCCCATCAATATGGTCATCAATCTTGAGTCTCAACCCGACGAGACCACCATGAGCACGGCCGAGTTGCAGCTGCAATTGCCGTTCTTTATGCGCAAGATGGTCGAGGGCCAGCTGCAGGAGGGTGCTAACCGCTTTGGCGAATTGCTGTCTCGCATTCCCTTTGACCGGCTGTAAATCCAGTGGGAGTAAGGTAGATTAAAAGCGTTAAATATTTATAAGGTACTGCGCGACCCTTTGCGGTTGCGCTTTTTTGTGCTAACTTTGTCGGGGTTTATGAATTTTAAGAATTAACCACAAATCTTTAGAATATGAAACGTTTTTACCTTACTTTAGTTCTTGCGCTCGTGTTGTCAGGGATGATGGCACAGGTGTGGGCCTATGGCACGCCTAAGCGTGAGTTCCGTTCGGCATGGGTTGCCACGGTATGGGGCCTGGACTGGCCATCACAGGGTGCTGGTGCCGACAAGCAAAAGGCCCAGATGGACCGCTTGCTCGACTCGTTGCAGGTCAACGGTTTCAATGCGGTGAATTTCCAGGTGCGTTCGATGTGTGACGCGATGTATCGGTCGAGCATCGAGCCGTGGTCCAGTTACCTGACGGGGCGCCGCGGTCAAGACCCGGGTTTTGATCCGTTGCAGTATGTGGTCGAGGGCTGCCACAAGCGTGGCATGGAGTGTCATGCGTGGGTGAATCCCTACCGCTGGAGCACGGGCACCGACTGGAACACGCCCTATGACCAAGAGCTCAAGGAGGACGGTTGGCTGCTCAGCTATGGCACGACTGTCATTCTCGATCCAGGCCAGGAGCGCACGATTGACCGCATTGTGGCGGTGTGCAAGGAAATCATCACTAACTATGATGTGGATGGCATCCTCTATGACGACTATTTCTATCCCAGCGGCATCCCGGCCGATGCCAGTGCCGAGGACTATGGTGAGTGGCAAGCATCGGGAACGTCGTTCTCGTTTGCCGACTGGCGCCGCGACAACGTCAACCGCATGGTGCGGGCTGTTTATGACATGATTCAGGAGACCAGGCCCGAGGTGCGTTACGGCATCTCGCCCGCGGGTGTGGCGGCTTCAAGTTCGGCTGTAGCCGGTATGCATGGCGTGGATCCATGTCCCGCTGGCAGCGACTGGCAGTATAACGGCATTTTCAGCGATCCCTTGGCATGGCTCGAGGCTCACAGCATCGACTACATCTCGCCTCAGGTCTATTGGCCTTTTGGTCACAGCAC
>Ga0247609_10006179_pt1 | contig 11574 bp, 10 predicted proteins | sample 172DNAGHGlowgp2_FD_193487 | JGI IMG/M metagenome (GOLD analysis project Ga0247609, IMG submission 193487) | Sheep rumen microbial communities from Palmerston North, Manawatu-Wanganui, New Zealand - 1728 DNA GHGlow gp2 | ecosystem: Host-associated > Mammals > Digestive system > Stomach > Rumen ... | reverse complement strand
AATACAGGGACGGGCTGTATCCGCTTGAGCCTTTTGAGTACGAGGATGCGTGTGCTGTCATAGATCTGATAGAAAAATGGCAGAAAAAAGTGTATGATGAGCACGGCATACATTTCATACATGCAAGCGATGAATGGTATTTCCTGGCAGGAAGGGATTTCCCCGAAGCTGAGCGCTATGACGGATACATTCAATATGAGAACGGTGTCGGAATGATGAGGCTTCTTCTAGATGAATTCGGTGAATCACTTGATGCTCTTATCAGTAATTATCCGGATGAACTTGCTTCGGTAAAAAGAGAAATATCACTTGCGACCGGAAGGCTTGTATATCCTTGTATAAAGCAGATGGCGGAGAGAGCCATGGAAGTGTGCAAGGGCCTTACGATTCATGTTTATGAAATAGTCAATGAATTTTTTGGCGAAAGGATTACTGTTTCCGGACTTCTTACGGGACAGGATATTATAAAGCAGTTAAAAGACAAAGAGCTTGGAACAACACTGTATCTTCCGGAAAATCTTTTAAGAAGCGGCGAGGATTATCTTCTTGATGATGTTAAGGTCGGAGATATAGAAAAAGAGCTTAATATAAAGATTGGAATATCAAAATGCGACGGGCATGAACTTGCCGCATTACTATTCGGTGTTCCGGTTGATAATACATATTAAAAAGGAAAACACATGAGCAGAAAAAATATAGTAGCGGTGGTCGGAAGACCAAATGTCGGAAAATCAACACTCTTTAATGCTCTTGCGGGAAGCAGGATTGCTATTGTGCAGGACACTCCCGGTGTTACAAGAGACAGAATTTATCAGGATGTTGAGTGGCTTAATCACAGTTTCACTCTTATTGATACCGGTGGTATCGAACCTGATTCAAAAGATATTATTCTCTCTCAGATGAGAGAACAGGCGCAGATTGCCATAGATACGGCCGATGTTATCTTATTTATGGTTGATGTGAAACAGGGACTTACCGATTCTGATTCCAAAGTGGCTGATATGCTGAGAAGATCGGGAAAGCCTGTTGTTTTGTGTGTAAATAAGGTTGACAGTTACAGCAGGGATTCACTTGATGTATACGAGTTTTACAATCTCGGAATAGGTGAGCCTTTCCCGATTTCTGCTGTCAATAAGCTTGGTATAGGCGATCTTCTTGAGGAAGTTGTTAGTCACTTCAGCAAAGATTCAACAAATGATGAGGAAGATGACACAACTAAGATTGCAATTATCGGTAAGCCCAACGTAGGTAAGTCATCTATTATCAATAAGCTTATCGGCGAGAACAGACTTATTGTCTCAGATATTGCAGGAACAACAAGAGATGCGATAGATACCGATGTGAAATATAACGGCAAGAAGTACACATTCATTGATACGGCCGGACTTCGCAGAAAGAGCAAGGTAAAAGACGAACTTGAGCATTATATGATACTTCGTACCGTCGGAGCCGTTGAGAGAGCGGATGTTGCTATTCTTGTCATTAATGCTGAGGACGGTGTTACCGATCAGGATGCTAAGATCGCGGGAATCGCACATGAAAGCGGAAAAGCAGTTATCATTGCTGTAAATAAATGGGATCTTATCGAAAAAGACAATCATTCCGTCAAGGAATTTACCAAGAACATCAGGAACACTCTGGCATTTATGAACTATGCCGAGATTATCTTTATCTCCGCGCAGACAGGCCAGAGACTTGTAAAGCTTTACGATATGATTGATATTGTAAGCGAAAATCATGCGCTCAGAGTTTCTACAGGTGTTCTCAACGAGATTATGACTCAGGCAGTTGTAATGCAGCAGCCGCCGAGTGATAAGGGTAAGATATTAAAGCTTTACTATATCACTCAGGCTTCGGTTAAGCCGCCGACTTTTGTTATCTTCGTAAATGACAAAAAGCTCATGCACTTTAGTTATACGAGATATATAGAAAATCAGATCCGAGAAGCATTCGGATTTAAGGGAACACCCCTTAGATTTATAATAAGAGAGAGAAAAGAGGATAAGTAAAAATGGAAAGAGTAGTTTGTTTGATCGTAGGATATGTATTTGGCCTTTTTCAGACAGCTGTATTGTACGGAAAAATGAAGGGCGTTGACATCAGAAGCGTCGGAAGTAAGAACGCGGGAACAACAAACACACTCAGAGTTATGGGAGCCAAGGCGGGACTTATAGTTCTGTTTGGCGATATGTTTAAATGCATATTGGCTATAATGGTTACTTATTTTCTTTTTGGAAGAAGCAATCCGGACTACAGATACTTTTATATGATATATACAGCCGCTGGAGCTGTACTCGGACACGACTTCCCGTTCTTTTTAAAGTTTAAGGGCGGAAAGGGAATTGCTTGCACTGCGGGATATATCATCGCAATGGGCTGGAAGTTTGTTCTTGTTGGACTTATTGCTTTCTTTGGCCCTTTTAACATTACACATTTCGTGTCACTCAGCAGTCTCTGCCTTTATGCATGCTTTCTTGTGCAGTATGTTATATTCGGACAGATGGGATTTCTCGGAAATCTTCCGCAGAGTGCACTTAATGAGATGTATGTGATAGTTGCACTTCTTACGGCGCTTGCATTTTATCAACACAGAAGCAATATAAAGAAGCTTATTTCAGGTACAGAAAGAAAGACCTATATTTCAAAAAAGAATAAGGTCGACTGATCAGGAGGAATATTTTTTGGGTATACAAATTGGTGTAATTGGTGCGGGAAGCTGGGGTATTGCGCTTTCTTATGTATTGGCGGGTAACGGACATGATGTTACTGTCTGGTCCAGAAGTGACGAGTCCGTTGAAAAGCTCAGGCTATATCACGGTAATGAAGCTAAACTTCCGGGAGTAAAACTTCCCGAATCCGTTAAATACACATCAAGTATTGAAGAAGCCGTTAAGGACAAAGATATCATTGTTGTAGTCGTTCCTTCGGCTCATATGCGTGAAACTATAAGGCTTATGAAGCCTTTCATTAACGAGAGTGAAGAGCACAGACAGATCATTGTTAATTGCAGTAAGGGAATCGAAGAAGATTCACTCATGGTTATGTCTGATGTTATTCTTGATGAAATTCCCGGTTGCAATGTATGCGTATTGTCGGGACCTTCCCACGCAGAGGAAGTTGGAAAGAGCATGCCTACAACACTTGTTGTCGGTGCTTTTGAAAAAGAAATCGCTAAATACATACAGAATGTATTTATGAATAATTATCTCAGAGTATATATCAGCCCTGATATGCTCGGTATTGAGATTGGTGCAGCTCTTAAGAACGTAGTTGCACTTGCTGCGGGTATTGCAGACGGTTACGGCTGCGGAGACAATGCTAAAGCCGCTCTTATAACAAGAGGAATCGCCGAAATCTCAAGACTTGGAATGGCAATGGGCGGTAAGTTTGAGACATTTGCAGGTCTTTCGGGAATCGGTGATCTTATCGTAACTTGCGCTTCGATGCATTCACGTAACAGACGCGCCGGCATCCTTATCGGACAGGGTAAATCCTATCAGGAAGCCATGAATGAAGTAAACATGGTTGTTGAGGGTGTTTACAGTGCCAGAGCGGCTCTTAAACTTGCTGAGAAGTACGAGGTTGAGATGCCTATAATAACAGCGGTCAATGATATATTGTTTGAAGGCAAGTCACTTCAGGAGGCTGTTCAGGATCTCATGCTAAGAGATAAGAAGACTGAGAACAGCATGCTTGAGTGGTAACTAATAAAAAAGGAAAGCTGAATGAAGAAGAAAAACTTAGTCGTTATATTATTGCTTCTAATGATCATGTGTACAATGAATGCGTGCAATTTCGGCGGAAAATCAGCCGGAAAAGATGGTGATTCATTACCTGATGATGCAATTGAATATAACGGAGTCAAAGTGTCTATAAATGATGAAAATATGGACAATGTATTTGCGGCGTTTGGTGAGCCTGAGAGTACAGAAGGTGACAGGCCGGGCTATTATTACACTTTTGATTCCGGACTGGTTGGTGTTTCATCGTATATTATCAACGAACTTTCTGAGAAGGATATGCAGGAATATCCTGATCGCATATCTATCAGAGATGAGAAGATCAAGACTTCAAAAGGCATAGGCGTTGGAAGTACGGAAGAAGAAGTAAAAGCAGCGTACGGAAAAAACGAAGCTATATCTGTAGACAGTATGAATATTTTAACCTATTCCTTTAAAGATTACACTTTAGTATTCGTGATTGATGGGACTGTTACAGAGATACAGTACATGCGATAACTGCTTTTGCAGTACTTGACATAAAAACGTTTTTTAATTAGAATTTGTGAATAGATAAAAAAGGCTGTGACCGGAATAAGTAAGATTCGCAAGCTTACAACAGAGAATTGCCGGGTGGTGAGAGGCGTATGTTAAGGGCGATGATGAATACCTCCGTGAGCTGCAGAGCAGAAGGATATTATAGTAGTAGGCTCTGACGGGACTGACCGTTATATCAGAAGAGTATCGTTCGTGAATGATTTGCGGATCGTACTTGCTGAGGCATATGGTGTGAGCTATATGCGAATGAAGGTGGTAACACGATTATTTCGTCCTTCGCGATCATTATTGGTTGCGAAGGATTTTTTGTGCAGAGCACTTGATGAGGTATTTTCGAATCTAGTGCGAGCCATGGGGATGTACTTGACGAGGTTTTTTGCGAGTTTAGTACATATCCCAATATTATACAGCACTTCGCAATCTGGAAAACAGGAGGAAAAGAGATGAAGATTTATGAAGAGCTTAAGGCGAGAGGCCTTATAGCGCAGGTAACCGACGAAGAAAAGATCAGAGAGCTTGTAAATGAAGGAAAGGCAACTTTCTATATTGGCTTTGACTGTACAGCTGATTCACTTACTGCCGGACATTTCATGGCTCTTACACTTATGAAGAGACTTCAGATGGCAGGAAACAAGCCTATCGCTCTTATCGGTGGAGGCACAACAATGATCGGCGATCCTTCCGGAAGAACCGATATGCGTAAGATGCTCACAAGAGAAGATATCGATCACAACGCAGCTTGCTTCAAGAAGCAGATGGAGAACTTCATTGAATTTGGTGAAGGCAAGGCTATGATGGTTAACAACGCCGATTGGCTTCTTAACCTTAACTATGTTGAGCTTCTTCGTGAAGTTGGTGCATGCTTCTCAGTAAATAACATGCTCAGAGCTGAGTGCTACAAGCAGCGTATGGAAAAGGGACTTTCATTCCTTGAGTTCAACTATATGATCATGCAGTCATACGACTTCTACTACATGTTCCAGAAGTACAACTGTAATCTTGAGTTCGGTGGAGACGATCAGTGGAGTAACATGCTTGGCGGAACAGAGCTTATCAGAAGAAAGCTCGGTGAAGATGCGCATGCTATGACAATTACTCTTCTTACAGACTCTCAGGGTAAGAAGATGGGTAAGACAGCAGGAAATGCCGTATGGCTCGATCCCAAGAAGACATCTCCTTACGATTTCTACCAGTATTGGAGAAATGTAGCTGATGCTGATGTAGATAAGTGCATAAAGATGCTTACATTTATTCCTATCGAAGAAATCCTTGAGATGGAAAAATGGGATCCTTCAAGAGTCAATGAGAAGAAGGAAATTCTTGCATTTGAGCTTACTTCACTCGTTCACGGTAAAGAGGAAGCTCAGAAAGCTCAGGATGCTGCAAGGGCACTCTTTGCAGGCGGCGGAAATATGGATAATGTTCCGGCTGTTGCACTTAAAGAAGAGGACTTCAGAGACGGAGTTGTTGATATTCTGCAGGTTCTTGTATCTGCAGGTCTTTGCAATACAAGAAGTGAAGCAAGACGTGCCGTTGAGCAGGGCGGTGTAACTGTAGCGGATGCTAAGGTTACAGATGTAAAGACTACTTACAATAAAGATTTCTTTGCCGACGGAGTTATGGTAAAGAAAGGCAAGAAGTCATTTAAGAAAGTTACTGCATAATATAATTGAAGAGCTTGTGAAAAAAAGGAAAAATATTTTTCATAGGCTCTTTATTCTTGTATCAAGTAAATTACTTAAAAATTATACGAAAGAGGTACATATGAAGCCTTTAGTTATAACAATATTAGCCATTGTGCTTATGCTGACGGGATGTGGAAAGATTGATGAAGAGAAGGCAAATGTATCTGATGGTGCGTCTGTTGCAGATATATCTGTTGCGAATATGTCTATTGCTGATGATGCCGGTACGGAAGCTTCAGATAATGAAAATGAGGCAGCATCTTTTATCTCACACGAGCGTTTTCAGAAGGCAAAAGAGGATAAAAGCGGAAATTATACAGCTTTTTTGAATAATGAAAAGAAAGCAAAAGTTGATTGTGATGATTATGTATTCGAGAGTGAAGAAAAAAAGGAATACGATTTTGAGGAGTTGAAAGAGCTTGCATCGGATAGCACCAGTCTTCGTGAGAATCCATGTGATTCTGACTATAGATATATAGACTGTGGGTGTGACGGCGAAAAAGAATTGTTGATATGGGTAAGCAAAAGTGAGTATGGTTTTGGGTTTGTTTTAAAAGATGAAGGTGGCGAACTTTATATTCGATATGTTTCTGAATCCGGTGAGAAATTCTATGAAGAAATATGTGAAGACGGTTATGTCAGTGGCTTTGGAAAAGCCGGAGCATCTCTTGCCATATATGATTATGGCTATCTTGATAAAGATGCGAGATATCATCTTTTTTATACTTGTCAATATTATCTGGCGCTTGATTTGGTAATGGCAGGCATAGAGGATGAGGATGTGCTCAATAATAATCAACTTCTTGTTTATAGTTTTGGTACGTATGGTGATGCTAAGAGTGAAGACTCTATGTGTACAGATGAGGGCTTCGTTGATACATGGATAAAAAAATCGTTTATTGATGACGGTTATAAGTTCTATTCAAAAAAAGAACTCAAAGAACGTATGCTAAAAAGAGCAGATGAGATTGGTCTCAGTAAGCTAGATATAGATGAATGGAAAGAAGATATCAGCAGGGAGTTTGATGATGAAGAAAAATAAGTTGAAATAATATGTATAATTATTAATTAAAATGTATAAAAGCGTTAATTATAGGCTGTTGCGCAAACATTGCGCAACAGCCTATGTTTTTGCGTAAATATATTTATGATTTATACAATTTATTGTTGATTTAAAGAAAACGGTATGATAATATGTTATTACTTTGTTGTTAATTATTAAAAATATTGTAATAAGAATACGAAGAAAGAGAGATTAGTAGTTATTAAAAGGGAGGAGTTTTTAGATGGCAAAGACAAAAGAGTGGTTGTTTAATACGTCTACCGGTATGCCGGTCAGAGTTACATTGGTTAAAAACAAACTGGTGTCTGTTAACGGAAGTCCTGAAACCAAGGTGATGGCATTTAAATCGCCTGAAAGCAATTTTGCTGAGAGAGTATTTAATATTCCTTTGGGCAATGGGGAAATTGCAAAACTTTGCGTCAGAAATAAGCAGGTTCTTGTTTATAACGGAAGAAATGTTGAAACAGGTGAGGAATACAAAACAATCAAGTTACCGAATTGGATATATGTTTTTGTAGCATTATATGTAGTGAATTTCTTTTTGATCCTTGGTGGTGCTTTGGGAGGGGCAACATCAGCGATCGGTGCATATGCGTCAGCCAATATATCAGCTGATGACAAGAGACCTACTTTGACAAAAGTTCTTTTCTGTATAGGATTGTATGTTGTGATAACGGCAGTGTCTTTGCTTCTGGCTATTGCAGCCAGAGCTGCACTCAAACTCTGATTTATTGAAAACATACCGTATCGATGTTGACAAATCGATACGGTTATTTTATATTAAACATATGAACAGTTATTCATATGTTTATATGAAAGGAAAGTATATGGCTATAAACGATGTAGAACACTGCGAAGTACATATTGTTCACAAAGAGCTTGTGGACAGGATAGGCAATGAAATGCCTTCTGACGATGAGCTGTATGATCTGGCGGAGCTCTTTAAGGTGTTTGGAGATTCAACGAGGATCAAGATTCTTTTTGCTCTGTTCGAATCGGAGATGTGCGTATGTGATATAGCTGAGACGCTTAATATGACTCAGTCGGCAATATCGCATCAGCTCAAGATCCTTAAGCAGAGTAAGCTCGTCGGAAACAGGCGCGAAGGCAAATCAATCATTTATTATCTGGCTGATGACCATGTGAGAACAATTATCGATCAGGGAATCAACCATATAAGTGAGTGATTGTCGAATATAATAAAAAAACAGAAATATGATGTATGTAAAGAAAGGGTATTTATTATGAAGAAGACATTTAAGTGTGAAGTTGATTGTGCAAACTGTGCTGCAAAGATGGAGGAAGCAGTTAAGAAAATCGAGGGCGTTGTAAATGCAAGAGTTAATTTTATGACTCAGAAGTTTGTCCTTGAGGCTGCCGATGATATTTTTGACGATGTTTTTGAGAAGGCAGTGAAGGCATGCAAGAAGGTTGAACCTGACTGCGAGATTGAAGGGGCTTAAGTTTCTCCCCGGAAAAAATGTGTATTATGGATTTTAGTTTTTCCTAAGAAAGATGTGGTGTTATGACCGGGAAACAAAAGAAAACCAGAAACAGAATACTTATTGTACTCGTAATATTTACAGTATTACTTGTCCTTGAAAAAACGGGACTTCTTGATAAACTTCCGCTTGTCGTGAAGTTTGCTATATTCCTTGTCCCTTATATTATGATCGGATATGACGTAATAAAGAAAGCTGTGATAAATATAAGGCACGGACAGGTCTTTGATGAGAATTTCCTTATGATGATCGCAACTTTCGGAGCATTTGGAATCGGTGAATATCCCGAAGCTGTTGCGGTAATGCTCTTTTATCAGATAGGAGAGTTGTTTCAGAGTTATGCTGTCGGCAAATCGCGTCAATCTATCACAGAAATGATGAGCATTGCACCTGAGATAGCGAATATTGTAGGTGAGAACGGCGAAGTTACGGAAGTCGATCCTGAGGAAGTAAGTATCGGTGATATCTTACTTGTCAGAGCGGGCGAGAAGATTCCTGTAGACGGAGTTGTCGTTGAAGGTGAATCCTTTATCGATACGGCGGCACTTACAGGCGAGTCTGTTCCGAGAAGAGTTGTCAAAGATTCCGATGTTATAAGCGGATGCGTAAACGGCGAGGGAATCTTGAAGATCAGAGCTGTCAAAGCTTACGAAGATTCAACCGTTTCAAGGATTTTGGAACTCGTGGAAAATGCAAGCGACAAGAAGTCACGCATGGAGAATTTTATTACAAGATTTGCGAAATACTATACTCCGGTTGTTACAATAGGAGCGCTTCTTCTTGCGGTGATCCCACCTGTTTTGGAGCAGCTTTCTTTTGCTGACAGTATAAAGAGAGCCTGTATTTTCCTTATTGTGTCCTGTCCATGTGCACTCGTGATATCCGTTCCGCTCGGATTTTTCGGCGGAATAGGAGCTTCTTCAAGGATTGGAGTTCTTGTAAAAGGAAGCAACTTCCTTGAAGCTGCTGCAGGTATTAAGACTGTTGTTTTTGACAAGACGGGTACGCTTACAAAAGGCGAATTCAGAGTTACGGATGTTGTTCCTTCCGAAAATTCAGGAATTTCAAGAGATGAACTTTTGGAGATGGCTGCAACGGGTGAAGCTTTTTCGAATCATCCGATAGCCAGATCGGTGTTTGCAGCTTTCCTTGAAGAAACGGGCAAAAAAGATGTGGACAGAAATGCCATAAGTGAAGCCGATACGAAAGAAATCTCAGGAAGGGGCATAGAGACCGTATATAACGGAATGCAGCTTTTTCTTGGAAACGCAAAGCTCATGAATGAGAATGGTATCAGCTCTTTTGCGGAAGCGGGATCTGCGTCGGGAACAATTGTATATGCGGGTTTAAACGGAGAATATAAGGGATATATTGTCATATCCGATGTTATAAAAGACAGTGCCAAAAGAGCTATCGACGGAATCAGGAAAGTCGGTGTTTCAAAGACTGTCATGCTTACCGGAGACAGGAAGGATGTTGCGGAAGATGTCGGAAGAAATCTTGGCATAGATGAAGTAATATCGCAGCTTCTGCCTGCCGATAAGGTGGAACAGGTTGAAAAAATGCTTTCATCAGAGGATAATGATAGTAAGCTTGCGTTTGTAGGCGACGGAATTAACGACGCTCCCGTTCTTATGAGAGCGGATGTCGGAATAGCGATGGGTTCACTTGGAAGTGATGCGGCTATAGAGGCTGCAGATATCGTCATTATGGATGATGATATAAACAAGATACCTTCGGTTATCGGAATCGCCCGCAAGACTATCAGGATCGTGAAAGAAAATATTGTATTTGCGCTTTCTGTAAAGGTCATTATTTTGATCTTGGGTGCGCTTGGACTTACAACAATGTGGCTTGCTGTATTCGGCGATGTAGGAGTTGCAGTAATAGCTATATTAAATTCCATGAGAGCGCTTAAAACAGATAAGATATAATATTTTTTATTCCATAAGATCCGTGCTCTGACGGAGGAAACAGAATAATGGCAAAAGCAGGACTTGACATAGGAGAGCTTCTTTTAAAGATTGCTACGGGTGAAACCGGAAAGATCAGCAAGGTTGATTATGTTGCACAAAAAACAAGATTTAACGCGGAAAGTGCAGATGATGAACAGACACTTGAAAGATGTTCGCCTGAATCGCAGGGTGTCAGTTCTGCTTTTTTTACGTCTCTTCTAAGGGAACTTGCAGGAAACAAAGAGTGTAAGATGCATAAATTCATGGCGCTCAGAAACGGAAAAGTTATTTGCGAGTGCGGATTTGCACCATATTCGATTGATTACTGGCATGTTTCATATTCCATGTGTAAGAGTATCGTTGCGATGGCAATCGGTATTCTCATAGATGAAGGAAAGCTGTCTATCGTCGATAAGCTCGATGATATTTTCGATGAGCAGATCGGCCTTCTTAAATTCCACAGAAAAACAATAACGGTAAAAAATCTTCTTGATATGACAAGCGGATCCGAATTTAACGAAGCGGGTGCGATAAGCGGAAACGACTGGGTTTCTTCTTTCCTCGAAGCGGGAACAAAATTTGAACCGGGTTCGCAGTTTGAATATAACAGCATGAATACCTATATGCTCTCTGCGATTGTTACGAAGGTTACGGGAAAGTCTTTGTTTGAATTTTGCAAAGAGCGAATATTTAATCCTATGGGGATTAAAAGAGTCTTCTGGGAGAGCTGCCCGAGGAAGATTACTAAAGGCGGCTGGGGACTGTTTATACGTACGGAAGATATGGCAAAACTCGGCCAACTTTATTTGAATAAAGGCAAGTGGAACGGCGTACAGATTGTTCCCCAGAAATGGGTGGAGGAATCAACAACTCCGCAGATCCTTACGGGAAGGACAGACAGCACGTATTACGGTTATCAGCTGTGGATTAACGGAGACAGACAGGGCTCTTATGCATTTAACGGAATGCTTGGACAGAATGTTTTTATTTATCCCGACATAAATATGGTTGTAGTTACCAATGCGGGAAACAGCGATATCTTCCAGACTTCGATAATGGCTGTAAAGATCCGCGAGGCTGTGAAAAATCTTA
>Ga0247609_10006175_pt1 | contig 11577 bp, 24 predicted proteins | sample 172DNAGHGlowgp2_FD_193487 | JGI IMG/M metagenome (GOLD analysis project Ga0247609, IMG submission 193487) | Sheep rumen microbial communities from Palmerston North, Manawatu-Wanganui, New Zealand - 1728 DNA GHGlow gp2 | ecosystem: Host-associated > Mammals > Digestive system > Stomach > Rumen ... | reverse complement strand
AGAATTGCAAGTGCAGCAACTTGGAATGCTAAATATACTAAACCAGCAAATGGTATCCCATCAAGTGACTTAGCAAATATTGCAGGATTAGACACTAGTAAGGCATATTCTGCATACAAAGTTAATGCTAAAGGACAGATTGTAGCACAAGGTGAAATGATTGAAGTTGGAGCAACAGGTCAAACTGCACCTAGTGCATCACTAGCTGTAGGAGGCTTATTCTTCCAAGAAATTTAAAAGTGAGGTGTTATATTTATGTCTTTAAGACCTAAAATAAAAACCGATGATAATGGTAATATATTAGATTTACCTATTGATGCTGAAACGATCAGCACATTTAAACCTTATATAAACATTTGTACATTAGAAGATAACGGCACTAAAACAGCTGGAACATGGTTAGCAAAAACCGACAAGATTTCTAGTTTAGTAGATGGTCAATTATTTTTGTATAAGATAACTGTTGCAGGAGCAACTACTACTACTCTAAACATTACAGGTAGTAGTGGAACTGCTCTTGGAGCGCATACTATTTATAGATATGGTACAACTAAACTAACTACACAATATGCAGTTGGACAGTATTTGATATTAGTATACAATACTACAAATACATGTTTTAGAGTAGTTAATGACTATGATGCAAACTCATATGCATATGTTAGACAATACCAATTTGGTGAAAATGCTGCTGGAGAAACAAATAAATACCCTATATTAACAAGATATAATCTTACTAATAAACATGGTTCATATGATACAGCATATTCTAGATTCTACACTGAAACATATGTAGATACATCAAATGGATATTTGTATGCACCTAAATTATTTAGTGGCGATTCTGAAGTAGCATTAAAAGCTGATATTCCTACTAAAACTAGTGAATTAACAAATAATAGTAACTTTGTAGTGGATGCATCATATGTTCATACAGATAACAACTTTACTACTACATATAAAAATGCTGTTGATGCAAATAGTGACAAAGTTAGTAATGTTCAAGCTGATTGGAATGCGACTACTGGTTTGGCTGTTATATTGAATAAGCCTACTTTAGCAACTGTTGCAACAAGTGGTTCTTATAATGATTTAGCTAATAAACCTACTATACCAACAGTTGATTATCCAGTTACTGATGTTAAAGTAAACGGTACAAGTGTTGTATCTAATAAAATAGCAAGTATAACAGTTCCTGCAGCTGTAACTGAGTCAACAGTTGCTGGATGGGGATTTACAAAGAATAATGGTACAATAACTGGTGTAAAGACTACTGCTGGAGCACATACTACTATTGATATTTCAAGTGGAAAAGCAACATTTAATGTACCTACTAAAACTAGTCATTTAACAAATGATAGTGGATATCTTACTGCAATAACATCTACTGATGTAACAAATGCATTAGGATATACTCCAGGAACAAGTAATTTTACTGGATATACAAGTACAAATAAGTTATCTACTGATTATATTAATAATGTAGCTGGTTGGACAAGTTTAACTTTAGGTTCAACAGCAACTACTGCAGCAGCTGGTAATCATACACATGATTTTACACCTAGTGGAAGTGTTACATTAACACCTGGTACAGCTCCAAGTGCAACAACAAGATATTTAAGCGCTTCTGTTGGCGGTAGCATATCAAATAATACATCAAGTACAAGCGTAATATCATCGGTTACACTAGTTGGTACTTATAATCCAAGTGATGAATCACTTAGTTTATCGGTTAGCACAGAATCAAAAAATGTTGCTGCATTATCACATAGTCATTCAGTTGGTAGTTTAACTGTATCACTTTCATCTAACACAACAACAGGAACAGGAAGAGTTACATATTTATCTGCTTTTTCTGCTGGTACAACACCTCCTAGTGCAGCATCTTTTACTGGAGATGATGGTACTACTGAAACTCCTAACTAAAGAGAGGATTGATATTTATGTCAATTTATACTGTTAAAAAATTAAATGTTAAAGATGAAAATGGCAATTATGTAACATATGATATTTTTCCAAGTGGAAAACTTACATGTTCAGGCATCACGGCAAATGGTTATTTTACATATAATTCAGCAGATGAACATTGGGAAGAAAATTATATGATAAAACCATATATGCATAATGTAACATTGCAAATAACGACAAAAACTAATGCATATGTAACTATACCAATACCATTACTTAGAAGTACAAAATATAGCTTGAATGCTTCAGGTACAGGAAATTTTTTACGTGATTTGTTTAATAGATATGGTGATGGAGTAAATATACCATGTGTTGGTAGTATATTTATTGACTCAAGTTATGGCTGGTCTCCTATCGATTATGCATATATTTATGAAGGTTATGAAGATTATGATGATTATGAGGAATATTATATAGAACTTGATATATATTATCATTCTGGAATCACTAATAGTAATAATATTTTATATGTAAGATTAGATGAGGATAGTGGGTCAGCTTACGGAGGAGTTATTGTATCGGATACCGTAATGTCTCCTGAAGATATACCATCATAGGAGGATAAAATGCAAAGTATTAAAGATCAAAACGGCAATACATTTATACTTAGTTCAAATTATGGATCAACTAGATCTGTCAACATTAAAAAATTAATTGCTACAAATATGTATTTAAGACAGTCTCCTGCTCCATGGCCAAAAATACAACCATCTGAAGTTTATCAAGATATTAGAGTATTATATGCTTGGACAGGGTCAACTATATTTAATTTATTTATTATATTTAGTAAAGCAACAGTGAATGTAGGAAATCAAGGTAATAGATTTACTACTAATCTGTGGGACCAATTAATGGCTAAAGCAGAATCTGGTGAAGAAACACAAGCTCACTATATAAGTGCTATGTATAGACCAAATGGAACTGTTGGTTTTGTCCCAGTTTCAAGAATTATGATACTTAAAAATTCAGATAAAGTACGAATATATTATAATACAGCCAAATCAACAACTTTGACTTATTCAGATATAACATATGATAGAGGGTCTTCTCCATTAACAGGAAAAATAGGTTCAACAACAGTTAGATTTGGTGAAGAAAAAAATAGATATTATTATATTCCTACAATTTAATTTAAAGGTGGTTAGATAAATATGCCTGATATATCTAAAATAAATGGTTATGATATTGATATTTGGGAAACTGAGCAGCATGTAGAATTAGGTGACGTTCGTGTTTCAAATAATATTATATGTAAAGAAACCAATAATAGTATACCTGGTAAAAGATATTTGCATTGTGTACGTTTATATAAGTCAAACACATTAGCAATTGTTTTACAAGTATATTCGTCAACCAATACTTATATAAATTCAACGTCAAGATTAAAAAGCTTTTTAGATAGTTTTGGAGGTAGTTCAACAACAAGCTATGCAGAATGCTTACAAGCAAGTGGCACTTTTTATGTAAGCAGTAGTGTTGGATGGAGACCAATTGCTATGGTTATTTATAGTACTAGAAATGGTACATTAACTATACAATATAGTAATTCTAGAACATCCTATACTACGGCAGTGCAAGATTTTACATTAAGCACTTCTGGTATTTTAGTATCGGATGCTGTAACACCATTATGATATTTTTAAAGGAGTATACATATGTTATATTATTTTATAAAAAATGGAGGAACTGGTGAAATAGAAGTAACCGATTCCAATGAAAGATTATTACCTTATAATATGCTAGAAGCTGATTCATTAGAAGAAGCTAAAGAAAAAGCTAAAAAAGTATATTTAAGAGATGATAGAGCAGCACTATTAGATGCTTTTGATATTTGGGAAAAAGCTGTTATAAGAGGTAGGGAATTAGACTCTACAGAAATAATGGATTGGTATAATGATATCTTAGATTTAAAAGAATCTGCATTTGAAAATATACCTGATAGAATAAAGCACTATATGCAATAAAGAAAGATTAGGTGATTTTATGGATAGCAATCAATTCATGGGGTTACTTATCGCAGCTATTATAGTATTATTAGGAGGAGCAAGTATAATTGTAACAATAGTTATTAAGCCTGTTATTAATTTAAACAATAACATTGTAGCTTTGCGAAAAGATATATCTGCTCTAAGTGATGTTGTTAATAGAAATGAAAAAAGAATTGAAAAACATGGAAATGAAATAGATGAAATTAGAGATAATTTAAAAGATATTGAGGTAAAAGTTTCAAAAATGGAAGGAGCAAAACATAGATCATGAGTAAGATAGAATTAATTTATACAATAGCGATTGCCGTTGTAGTACTAGTTATTCTAATCTACCTTTTAGTCATGGCAATAAAGAATGGTTGGATTAAAAAAGTAATTCAAACATTAAACAATGCTATTAAATATGCTGAAAAGAATATTACAGGTAACGTAGAAAAGAAAAACTATGTTATGGATAAGGTAGAAGAAAAATGCACTGAGCTTGGTATACCTTGGTTTTTGATAAGAAAACCTATCAGTAAACTTATTGATAAAATTATCGCAGATTATAACGTAATTGACCATTAATTATGAATAATTTTAATAATCAATATGGATATCCTGGCCAAGCAATTAATCCAATGCAACAAAATAATTTTAGAAATAATATTCAATTAAATCAATATGCAAATGTTAATGGTGTAAACGGTGCTAAAGAATATCGTCTTATGCCAAATTCAACAATGATGCTTATGGATTATGATAATCCTATACTATATAAAAAGTCCGTTGATATGAACGGCAATGCCTCAATAAGATATTTTAAATTTGAAGAGATTGATGAAGAAACTGCTATAAGTTTAACTCAACCAGCTCAACAATCTCAAAATAATTATGCTACAAAAGATGATATAGATAATCTTAATAAACGTATGGATGAATTGTTCAGGAGATTAGACAAAAATACTACTAAAAAAGAGCAGAAAGATATTCCTAATACCTAATGCCTAATCCATTTAATGAAAATAATGGTAATTTTGCTAATTCGAATAATAATCCTTCCATGAGTATTAATGATATTTATAAAACTATTGTAAATTCTAAAAATCCAATGGAAACATTCAATTTCATTGCTAAGAATAATCCCAAACTAGCACCTATTACTGAACTGCTTAATAAAGGATATTCTCCTGAAGCAGTCTTTAATATTATGTGCAAACAACGAGGAATAAATCCTCAAGAGTTCTTAAAGAACTTATCAAGGTAATAACATCTATAACTGTCAAAAGGATATAATTGAGTCGACGAATTATTGATATTTGATGTTAGATCAAGTTAATAGATGATTATTATAGATTAATCGAAAGGAGGAAAGCGTAACATGGACGGAATAACTCCTACTTATAATGTTGGTGGTTCTAATGACGGTTTCTTTGGTGGTAATGGCTTATGGCTATTCGCAATTCTAGCCCTTATGTGGGGTGGTAATGGTGGTTTCTTCGGAAACAACAATTTAGGTTATAGACCAGCTACAGCTGAAGATGTAAACAATGGCTTCAATTTCAATGATTTACAAAACCAAAATAGAGATATTATGAATGCTATTACTGCAGGTACAGCTCAATCTGTTGCTGCAACTAATCAAACATTCCATGATACTATAAATGCAGTTAATGACAAGTACTTTGAATTACAAAGAGACGTTGCTGCTTTAAATGTAGGTCAAGCTAATTTATTAGCTAAAGAAAACGAATGTTGTTGTGCAAGTCTAAGAGCAATCGATGGTGTTAATTACAACAATGCAATGAATACTGCTGCAATCAAAGAAGCAATCTTAGCAGACGGTCAAAAGACTCGTGATTTATTAAATGCTAATAAGATTGAAGCTTTACAAGCTAGAATTAACAAATTAGAGCTTGAACAAGCAGTTTCTGGCGTTGTAAGATACCCAAATTCAACAGCATACAATGCTGGAAGTAATCCATTCTGCAACTGCAACTGTGGTTGTGGTGGATTCAACAACTAATAAGGTCACGCAGACGCACAAGTAGTACGAATATTAGAGGGTTTCCATGGTTTGTACAAAGCCCTCTTCTATTCAATTTTAAGGAGGTTGATTTAATTATGAGTGCAATTTATATGACTAATACTAATTCTACAAATGTTTTAGCAAATAGTATTATTCCAAACTTTATTAATAAAAAAGTTGGATGTGCAATGTTCTGGATGAATAATTCAGTATTAATTACAAAACCTGGATATTATAAGATTGCAGCTACTGTTACTTTCTCAGCTGAAGAAGCTGGCGATGTAGTATTAACTATGCAAAAGAATGGTATTGATATTCCTGGAATAACAGCAACTGAGACTATAACTACACCAGATACTGAAATTAGAACAGTTACATTGCAAGGAATTATAAGAGTATTATGCCATGAAGGAGAAGTTTTCCTAACTCTATTCAATAAGAGTGAGTCAGCAATAACTACTTCTAATGTTTCAATAAGTATTATAGATTAAGGATATTGATATTTATGCATAAGAAATTATTAAAGGTTGCTACATTTGAGCAATTAAAGGAATTCGTTGATGATGCTTTAGGAATGCTAAAAGAAACAGCACCAAACACATATGAAGATCTTGAAATGTATTTATATAAAGAAATATATGGCAAGCATTTCTGTGATTGGATGGTTGATATTGCAACTAAAAAGATGCAAAATGAAGACGGCACTACTGGACCTCATTGGACAGTAGATCAAACAACATCTGTTGCAAAACAAAATGGTATTACCTTTGAACATTTTAATGAGTATGATTGGAATTATGTAATGAACATGATGTATAGTGATTATTACGGTGCAGTTTCAAATGATACTTCATCTTACATTAAACTTGCTAAGAAGTTTTTAATGGATAAAGATGCTCATGAAGGTAAAGCATTATGTTATTATTTAGCTATGAAGTAAAATCATATTAATTATATAAAAAGCACTATAGTTGAATCGTATCAATTACAATGCTTTTTATTTTTTTCTTCGCATCAAGATCAATTGATATTACGAGGTGAAGAAAGATGAAAGAAATTAATTTATTATTTAAAAGTTATTCAAAGGACAAGGTTGCTTATATTTCTAAAAATATAAAAAATAACGGTCCTCATATTGTAATAGCGTTTAAGAATGGATATGGTGCTAGTATTATTAGTAATATTTATAGTTATGGTGGAAAAGAAGGACTAATAGAAGTAGCATTAATAAAGTTTTATGGCGCTTTTGAATTAGAGGATTACAATTTAATATACGATAAAAATAGATTTAAAAATGATCAAGTCATTGGATGGCTGAATGAAGAAGAATTAGATGATATATTAGGTTATATATCTAGAAAAAAAGCCTTAATAGGTTTTAAAAAGTAAGGGTCACATAGACTCTTATTTTTTGTTCGCATTAAGATCAATTGATACTATGAGGTGAAAAAAATGTTAAAAAAAGAAGAAGTAAAAGAAAAGGAAACTAAGCAAGAAAAAAGCGAAACTTTAAGAGAGTATCTTGACAGAATACATATAGATTCGGGAGATGATTATGGATTTATAATTGTAAATGGTTCAACTGAAATGCAAGTATCTAGAAGATATTTGGAATGTTCAGCATGGGAAGATTTATTAGATTATGAAATTTATGATTATATTTATCCTGTATATAATATGTACGGTGTTGAAACTATTAAATTATATATTCGTGAAAAAGAGGCTTAAACAAAGCCTTTTCTTTTTATTTTTTGTTCGCACCAAGAACAGACTTTCTTATGAAAGGAAGGAACAAATTTATGAAACAAAAATGGATTGAAGATTTTAAAAAGATTTTTAAAACTATAAAGGATAATGAGGAACGTGAGTATTTTATTATAAGTTTAGAAGAAAAATGTTTTGATAAAGGTTATACATTAGAAGAAACAAAGGAAATAGTTGAATATGTATCTACTAATAATCAATCAAATACTAAACGAAATACTGTACCTCAAATTATAGTTGATAGAAGAGAATATGAATCAAAAGTTGCTTCAATATTAGTAACAGCTAGCATAGCTAGCAAAGTAGAGGATTTAGTAAAAAACTTAATCTATAAAAAGAAATTTACAAAAAATGAATGCTTAATAATTGAAAGTTTATGCTTTAGAGCAAACTTTAATTATGGTGATTGTAAAGATAATTTTATAGTATATAAGATGGGTTTAAATTACTAAGCCCTTTCTTTTTTCATCGCATTAAAAACATTCATATATATGGAAATAGTGTATATATCGCGGACACGGAGAAACTTGAGGGAAACTCATTGTATTACGCCGTATGTGACAGAACGTTGCATATTAACAGGTTCAACTCCTGGTATACAATTATTTTTATTTTTTCGCAAATAGAACACCTTTTATTATGAGGTGAAAGAAATGGTAAACGATATTTTAGAATTAAGAAGGGAAGCATATGAAGTTGCTATGGATATTGCAGCAAAAACTGAATTATGGAAATCATCAGCAATGAAGCATGATTTTGATGATATGAAGAAATTATATGTAGATATAGAAAATCAGCATAATTACTTGATTTCTATAACATTAAAGTTAAGAGAAATTGATATTAATAGCAAAATCGATTATGAACAAACTTTAAGAGATCTAAAAACAAGTTTAGATAACTTAAATGAACTAAAGGAGATACTAGCAAAAATTGCATAGTCTCTTCTTTTTATTTTCGCACAAAGAACACTTCTTAATATGAAAAGGAGGATATATTATATGACAAATGATAGAGTTCAAAATAGTTTATATTTAACAGCATACATGCTAAATATGAAGCTTGAAGATTTGGGAAAGGAATTAGGATTTAGTAGAGCATATATGAGTGCTTTATGCAATAATCGTTCTAAAGTGAATAATACAACACGTATGTCAATAGAATATTTATGTATTAAGCATAATAAAGATTATTATGATATGTACTTAAATAATCCAAATGTTCCTGATGACTCATTACATAAAGCTAATATATTTATTAATGGAGCTAGAAAATATAAGAAAAAAATAGATTTAGAAAAGAAAAAAGATATAATATATAGATTACTTAATGATAGAGACTAAAACATAGTCTCTTCTTTTTTATCGCATTAAGAACAAATTATTATATGAAGGAGGATAGATATTATGAAAAATTTATCAAACAAAGCTATAATAGGAATTAGTGTAGGATCAGGAATAGTTGGTGGTGCATTTATGTTTAGACATCAATTAAGAGAATATTATAAATCTATAATTGAGAATAATATTCCATTTGCAAAATTGACGATGAACGCACTTAAAACAACATGGTTACTATTAAAAGTTAAACCTATTGATGGTGAAAGTGATGAATATATCGCTAATTATTATCAAAAAGACTATGATAGAATTATGTCTGAATTAGATGAATTAGCAAATTTTAAATATGATTGGAGGATTACAACTTACAGATTAAGAAAAATCGCAGAAAATGATATTTTTGATCGAGCAGTTGAACTTCACAAAAAATGTTTGGATTTAGCACAATCATATAATTTAGCAGGCTAGATTTACATCTAGTCTTTTTTTTATTCGCATCAAGAACAAATTGCTATATGGAGAATGACTAAAAAGTTAAGAAAGAAAGGTGATTATTATGTTTAAAATGAATATATGGACAATGATATTTGGTATCACTGCTTTAGGTACTGTTTCTGCAATAGCTAAATATGCAGCAGATAAAAGAAGTGAAACTGCAATTAGAAGAGCAGAAATAAAGGCTGGAGTAGAAAATAAACCAAAAGTCGAAATTATTGAAGAAGAAAAGAAGTAATGAATTATCTAGTTTGTCCTTCTCTAAACTTGAGGGTATATTGAGAAATCTCAATTACCTTTGAGTTTTATTTTTCGCATTAAGAACAGATATTTATATGGAAGTAAACATATAAAGTAAAGAAAGAGAGGATAAATAATATGTTACTAAAATTTAAAACACCAGTAGAAGAGGCAGGTAAAGAAGACATTAAAAAAATGGAAAACGGATTCAAAGAATTAGGAAAGGATTTTGATATGGATTGTTTTAATCATTTTAAGCTTAACCGTATAGAAACTTATGTGGAAGTTGAAAATGATAAGATATCTGTAGAAGATCTTAATAAACTAGTTGGTGCTGGATTAGTTGAAGTTGTGAGTCTTTAATACAAAGACTCTTCTTTTTCTCGCATCAAGAACAGTTTACATAGTGGAAGATAGATGAATTGCCTCAGGATGAGGTGCGCTGATCCGCTATAAATAAAATTCATTTATTTTTACGTTTTTGAAATTTGATATTTTAGGAGGAAAGCGTATGTTAACACATATTTCAAAAATTGCAAGAGACATTAGACGTCGACAAAAACAACAAAGATTTTTTGTAAGAGCTAAGGTAAAAGGTGGCAAGTTCAAGTATGTAGGTTATGTATCTAGAGTAAATGGATATTCTAACGTTTTAATAACTTCATGGTTATTAAGATTTGGAGGATATGAAGAAGTTAGATATTATAACTCAAAAACTAAAAGAATGTTATATTCATGGACATTAGAAACACATGAAGAAAATTGTAGAAAACACTGTTGGAATGATTGGGTATTAAAGGATCAGAATCCATTATCAAGATATCCTGAAAAGAATAAGCTTCCAAGAAAAGCTAGGATACTTGCACAATCTTCAACATATGGCAAAATTAATGAATATACTGGATATTCTTGGATTGGACCTGATGGTAAAGAATATGCATCAGAAGAAGAATACAATGAAAGTATATCGCATTAAGAACACATTGTAATATGAAGGAGGATATTGGACATGGTAATAACAAAAATTTTAGGAAGCACCGCTGTTAAAACGGTATTGCTTCATGGTGTAATCGTACCAATTGTAGCGACTGTAGTCTCATATGAGGTACAAAAAGCTATAGTGAAACGTGAACAACAAAAGGCAATGTTGATTGAACAAGCGAAGGCTTCAAATCAAGAGAGTATAGAAGTACCTGTTGATATGCTTTAGAAATTTAAGGGTGTACAATCACCCTTATTTTTCGCAGTAAGAACATTTCATAATGCGAAGGAGGAACACTATTATGAACGCTTATAAAATGCATGAAGCAAGAATGTGGACTGTTCAAGTAATTATTCCAGCAACATTAGCGCTTGGATATATTTGCTTGTGCACAGACATTCCTGAAAAGATTAAAGCAAAAATTGATAGTAAGAAAAGACGTAAAAAGGCTAGCTAACAACTAGTCTTACGTTTTACTCGCATTAAGAACAAATCACTTAATGCAGAAGGAGGATATAAAAAATGTCAATGTTAAATTGTGTAGTTTGGAGATTAAAGGATGATTCATATCCAGAATTACTACCAGAATCTAGAAATGAGATTAATGCCGCCGCAGAAGCTATGTGTGAGGAAAATGCTAGATTAGGATATCAGCAAGGAATCAAACGTGGGTTTGTAGGTGGTATGCTTGTAACTGGATTGGTTGGTTGTGTTGTTGGATGTGGTGTAGCCGCATATCTACAAGCAAAAAACGAAAACAAAAAATTCAATAAATAAGGCTAGTTAACAACT
>Ga0247609_10006173_pt1 | contig 11577 bp, 11 predicted proteins | sample 172DNAGHGlowgp2_FD_193487 | JGI IMG/M metagenome (GOLD analysis project Ga0247609, IMG submission 193487) | Sheep rumen microbial communities from Palmerston North, Manawatu-Wanganui, New Zealand - 1728 DNA GHGlow gp2 | ecosystem: Host-associated > Mammals > Digestive system > Stomach > Rumen ... | reverse complement strand
TTCGGGCGATACGGGCAAGGCGGCGTTAGCGGGCTTCGCGGACGTGCCGCAAACTAAAGTTATGGTTTTCTATCCTGACGGCGGCGTAAGCAAAATTCAGCGGTTGCAAATGGTCACGCAACGCGGAAATAATGTTAATGTCACGGCGGTTAGAGGAAACTTTGACGACGCGCAAAACGGCGTTAAAAAGATTTTTGGCGATAAAAAAATCCGCGATGAGCTTGACAAGTTAAACGTTAAACTTAGCTCCGCGAATTCAATTAACTGGGGGCGGCTCGTCCCGCAAATCGTTTATTATTTTTCCGGTTACATTGAGTTTATAAAGGCGAATCAGATTAAACTGGGCGAAAACATTATTATCAGCGTCCCGACCGGAAATTTCGGAAATATCCTTGCCGCTTACTACGCAATGAAAATGGGCTTGCCCGTCAAAAAAATTATCTGCGCGTCGAATATAAATAACGTCCTCACGGAATTTTTCGCGACGGGCGTTTACAATCGCAACAGAAATTTTTTCAAAACTATTACGCCTTCAATGGACATTTTAATTTCCAGCAACCTTGAACGTTTGCTTTATCACGAGACCGACGGAAATTTTAAGCAAGTAAATCGCTACATGAACGAATTAAACACGACAGGCAAATACAAAATCGATAAAAAGCTCAAGGCGCGGCTCGATAAAATTTTTTATGCGGAATACGTCACAGAAGACGAGACGCGGGATTTTATCAAGCGCGTTTATGATTCGTTTGGCTATCTCCTCGATACGCACAGTGCCGTTTCAATCTGCGCGTTGAGTAAATATCGCGGCAAAACTCGTGACTTCACGCCGATATTGAGCGCGTCAACTGCCAGCCCGTATAAATTTACCAGCGCGGTTTTGACGGCTCTTGGGCAATCGATTGAGGGCGTTGACGACCTCGCGCAACTTAAAATGCTGAATGACTTGACGAACGTTAAAATTCCGCGCAACCTCTCCGAACTTTCCGACGCTAAAATTTTGCATAACGACGTTTGCGACAAAGAGGAAATGCCGGATCGCGTAATTCAATTTGCAATGCGTAATTCCTAATTCCTAATTGCTAAAAGTTCTGTGGTTAAATTTTCTTTCAGCTTAGCTTCCAACTCTTCTAAAGTTTTAGCGTCGAAAGCGTAACTTACATGCGGCGCACCGTCAATGCGCAATTCTCCGCTGAATTCGTCGCTGTAAACGTTGTAGTACAAAACGAAATCGCTGTTTATCGAAAAGTCCGCGTAATTTATGACGATAAAAGAGCCGTTAGTAACTTCAACGGGCGCGGCGGGACTTATGAACAGCTCGAAGCCTTCAAGCGTCGCAGGTAAATTTTTCCCGTAAGCCCACTTGTCAATTTTTTTCTCGCGCAAGAAATTGTTAATGCTTTTATCTCGCAAGCCGCGCAGATTTTTAAGCACGTCGGCAAGTTCAGCATTAAGCAGACTTTGAAAAGTTTTAAAATCCTCCGTGAAAAAATTCGTCAAGCAAAATTCCGTTAAACCAATTCTTTGGCGAACTTTAAATTCTGAAGTCTCCGCGTGAAAGTAAGTCGTTAAAGCGCAATGATTTTTTTCGTTGGCATATGTAAAGAAAATAAATTTATCTTCGTCGGGCGCGAAGATTTTTTTTATTGTAAAGCCTTCAAGCTCGGCGGGCAGATTTTCTGCAAAATGAATTTCTTCAGCCTGCGCGGTCAATTTGTTCTTAATGTCGTCGTTCAAATAATCAACTCCACATCTTAGCTTTTAGCACGTCATAATAATTTTTGTCATCGAATTTTACAATATGCGCGGTCGCAGTCGACTTGCGGACGACGACCTCATCATTTGGTTGGATTTTGTGGCTGACTTGCCCGTCAAGCGTGACAATAACATCTTGCGTTGCGGAAATTTTTATCAAAACCTCGTCGTCCTCGTTGACAATCAGCGGGCGCATTTGAAAAGTATGAGCGCAAATCGGCGTAAGGAGCAGGGCGCGAATATTTGGATTGAGAATTGGACCGCCCGCGCTCAATGAATAAGCCGTCGAACCCGTCGGGCTGGAGACAATCAAGCCGTCCGCTTTGTAATCCATTAAATGCGTATGGTTAATGTAAAGCCCAAGATACAACATGCGGGCAACGCCGCCTTTAGTTATTACAACGTCGTTGATCGCGTTGCCTAAAAATTTTTCTCCTAGCTCGTTGCGAACGTAGCCGCTTAACAAAAGCCGTTGCTCAACCCGATATTGCCCCGCTAAAATTTTTCCTAGTCGCCCTTCCAACTCTCGCGGCTCAATGTCCGCCAAAAATCCCAGCGTCCCTAAATTTATTCCGCAAACGGGCACGCTCTGATCTCCAAATCTTCGACAGACGCCCAATAAAGTTCCGTCGCCGCCAATGCTCAACGCCATGTCAACGTGAACACGTTCGACGCATGGCAAGCCGTATTCCTCTTTGCGAAATTGTCGCGCCTCCGTCGCCGGCATGACAAGCCGCACATCTTTATTTTTGTAGAAATTAAAAATGCGGTCGACAATTTCCCCTGCCCGCCGCTTGCTGATATTCGGGAAAACCGCAATTTGCATCATACCCGCATCAACTCCAAATCAAAATCAATCTAATTCCTCGTGAGCCGCCTCGACAACCGATAAAATTTTTGCCGAATCAAATTCTTGCGCCGATAAATTTTTTGCAAGATAAGCAAGATATTCAATGTTGCCTTCGGGACCTTTCACGGGCGAAAAATTTAATCCGCGAATTTCAAAGCCAAGCCCCGCCGCGAAGTTCAAAACTTTTTCTATAACCGCCGCATGAATTTTTTTATCACGAACGACGCCCTTTTTCCCGACGTGTTCGCGCCCCGCTTCAAATTGTGGCTTTATCAGCGCGACGACTTCGCCCGCCTCCAGCAAATCATACACGACCGGCAAAACTTTTTCCAGCGAAATAAACGCCACGTCGATTGATACGAATTCCGGCAAACCGTAATAAAATTTTTTGCGCGTGACGTTGCGAATATTCGTTCGCTCCATGTTGACAACCTGCAAATTTCTGCGAAGTTTCCACGCAAGTTGACCGTAACCAACGTCTATAGCGTAAACCATTTTTGCGCAGTGTTGCAACAAGCAATCGGTAAAGCCGCCTGTTGACGCTCCAACATCCGCCGCAATTTTCCCGATAACGTCAATCTTGAAAACGTCCAAAGCCTTTTGAAGTTTCAAGCCGCCGCGACTGACAAAAGGCATTTCCTCGCCCAAAATCCTAATTTCAGAATCCGTTGCAACGAGCGTTCCCGCCTTGTCAATTTTCTGCCCGTTCACAAGAATTTTCCCCGCCATAATCATTGACTTAGCGCGGGCGCGGCTGTCAAAAAAATTTTTCTCCGTCAATAAAACGTCAAGCCGTTCCTTCACTTTATTTTTTCTCCTTGAATGTCAAGAGTTTATCCCGATAATATTCGTACTGCTTTTGACGCGCCGCAATTTCAGCGGGAAGTCCCGCGCTCAAGTCGTTGCAAAGTTTATCGAACCTGTCCAAGATTTTTACAATGCGTTCTTGTTCTTCAAGCGGCGGCACGGGGATTTTTATTTCTTTTATAGCAGGTACACTTGAATGAACAACTTTACTTTTTATTTTGCCCTTAGTTTTCTGTCTAACTGCATTAGCAGTTGCTAAAGCGTATGATAAATACTTCGGATTTTGATTGTGTTTAAGAACTACTATATCACCGCCAGCAAGACATCTGTCATTTCCGACGTAAGCCGTAGATTTTGCAATATCTTCCACTTTCTCGCCTGTAATCGCAAAAAGTATATCCCCATGCTCAAAATATTTCGGATTGGAAATTTTTTCAAGCATTGTGTGTGAAACACATTTATCAAAATATGTTCCGTAAGTCGTATAAATTTCTCCATAACGAACACAAGGAACGCCCGACTTTGTAACTTGTTCGCGAGTTATTCCAGAACCTCTAAAAATCTCTGTAGCAATTTCGCCGAGCGATTTAAATTCTACGTTGTCAAAAGTCAAGAGCAAATCCCGATAATATTCGTACTGTTTTTTTCTAGCTGTAAGCTCTGCTGTAAGCTCTGCTGTAAGCTCTGCTGTAAGCTCTGTGAATGTATCCAATATACGAACTATTTCGCGCTGAATTTCAAGCGGCGGCACGGGGATTTTTATACTTTTAAACAAATTTGTATCGAACTTAGGATAGGTAGAAGTTTTTACATAAAAATCAGCTATAATTGAAGTCAAATAATGATACAAAAATCTTGTCGTTATTCTTTTAGTGTTTTTCGATTCAATAATGATATTATTAGACGAGACAAAGCATCCATTTGCATATTTAGTATTGGCGTGTCGTGCTCGCCCCATTACAAATACTTCACCGTTACTTAAAAATTTTCCAGCAACTTCCCTAGTAGTATACCAATCATAATTACGTGAAGACGGCAAAAGAGGAACATTACCGCCTTTGACAATCATTTTCTCTAACTCGTCCGCTCCAACTTGTTTATAATTGTTAAGTAAAACTAAATCTTGAGCAGAATCAAAAGATATGCCGTCGGGGCAAAGCCGCGCAATTAAATCGTTAAGTTTACTCATCTTTTACCTCCAAACCCGGTATGAAAACCGCCGTAGCTATTTTTATTTTGCGCTTAGTAACCACACTTTCCATTTCAAGAACGATGCGCAAAATTTTTTCATCAGCCTTGAAATATTTCAGCGAATTTATTTTAGTTTTGCCAAAAGAATTATCGCCCGTTATCGGCGAAGTTAAAGGCACGTTGTCTTGTCGTTGAGCGTATAATTTTCCGTTGTCGGGATTCAGCTTAAAAAAATTCGTTCGCCAAAGATCTTCAACATGAACCGAATTATTTTCTATATAAATTTTCTCGTCGTTGACGGCGTGATAAACGATTTTAATTTTATTGCTGGCGTTGTCAATTTCAATTTCCTTTGCGGCTCGCGCTTCTTGAGTTATCCTCTCCATGACGTAACGCGCTTCATCTTGCAAAACGTAATCAGCAAGTTGAAATCTTCCGAGCTTAAAAATTTCTGCGGCGACCGTTGCCAAGCCGTACATGAGCAGAATTAACAGCGGCAAGGCTATCGCGAATTCAATCAGCACAAAGCCGCCGCTATTCTTCCTTAACAAACCAAATCATCCTTTCGGCTTTAACTTCAAAATCGTTTCTGCCTTCAATCGTTATCGTAATCGTGACTTTGAGCGGGTTGGAGGAATCATTTATCTGCGTGTCGACAAGAAATTTTATCTGTTTGTCCGTCTCAAAATTTTTTGTGATTAAATCTTCCGGTTCGCCTAAAAAATTTGTCGTAAGTTCCTTGCCGTTAGCCGCTCGACTTTCGAGATATGCAAGCTGTTCATTCGCAAGATAAAGCGCGGTCATTTGGAGCGTTGACTGGAAATTTTTTGTGTTCAATAAAATCATTGCGGCTAGGGCGGTTATCACCGTCAAGAAAATTACGTTCAACAAGAGAAAGCCGCGTTCATTAAAAATCTTTTTCATGGTGGAAAATGTATCACAGTTAAAATTGACAAGCAAGCCGGCAAATGATATAAGTAAAAAAATTTTAGCGTTGCGCCCCGAAATTCGATAAATTATTTGAAAAAATTTTTTTGGGAGCGTGATAGAAATGGAGCTTTGGGAAGTCACAAACTCTGCGGCGAGCGTCAAAAAAAGTTCCGCGCAGACTTCATACAAAATCCCTTTAACGAAAAGTACAACTTCGCTTTATTCTAAAATTCTTGCCGAAAAAATTTCTAACGTCAAAGCGGACGTTCAGAAAATGGAAGAAGTTCGCGAACAACTGAACGAGATCCGCGAACTGCAAGAAGACCTTACGGGCAAAGTCAAAGTTGATGAGGATTCGGGCAATGCCAATCGCGAGGCGGGCGCATCATTTGCTCAAATGGTTTGCGTCGAAAAAGTTAAGCGATACTTGCCGGACGGTTCGATTTTGATAACGACCTACGAGGACGGGAAAATCACGGATCAATTTCGCAAGAAACCGCATATGGTGGAAGTTCCTGATTATTCTGCGCCGCCAAAAGTCGACGGTTCGCCCGATACAAAGTTGGAGCCGCGCCGGAATTTGGATTTAATGGAACTTTTAATGATGTGATTCGCCGAGTTTGGTGAGTTAAATTTAAGGAGGTTTTTAACATGGACGTAAGCAACATTGCAAGAATATCTGCGGGCTATGCGCAATACGCAACGCAAGCCAAGAACACGGCAAACGCAAAGGCAACCGCGCAGAATTCTTCCGCACAAAATCAAACGGAGTCGGCAAAAGTCGGTTCGGCATTCGAGCTTGACATTTCCGACGCGGCAAAACAAGCACAACAGACGACAAAGCAAGAAGATTTTTCAGTTGAGGACGTGGACACGCAAAAGACTAAAGGACTTACCGCCGAACAAATTCAAACGCTCAAGGACGATTTAGAAACGCAAGAACAAACCATGTTGAACATAATGATTCAAGCGTTGACGGAATCGAATGACAAATTGTTAGGCTGGCTTGATGAGGGCGTCGGCATTTTGAACTTTGGCGGCGTGCAGATTGACGCGGCAAGATTTGCCCTGCCGGAAGTGGCAACCAATCCCGAAGACGCAGCTAAGGCTATCGCGCCCGGCGGAGCGTGGTCGGTTGATGCAGTTTCAACGCGCGTTTTCGATTTGGCAAGTCTGTTTGCGGGAAATGACCCCGAAAAACTTTCGCAAATGCGTGCGGCAGTCGAAGAGGGATTTAAACAAGCGGGCTTGACGTGGAAAGACGCAACCGGACAAGACAACATGCCCGAAATTTCAAAGGAAACTTACAACGAAATTATGAGCCGTTTTGATAAACGCGCCGAAGAACTCAACGGAGCAACAGTGACAGAATAAATTTTAGCGGCATTTGCCAACAAAAATAAAAAGACTCCTGAAGAAAATCCTTTGGGAGTCTTTTTATTTCAAAATTTCGGGGGGAATAATTTGCCGCAAGGAATTTTTTTTGCTATCATTGCAGAAAAATTACGGGGAGTGATAATTTTGTTTGGATTCCTAAAAAGATTCTTGGGTGATAACAACGATAAAGAGATCAAACGTTTGCAAAAGACCGTTGATAAAATCAATGCGCTGGAACCTGGACTTCAAAATTATACTGACGATAAACTAATCGCCTCTACTGAAAAATTTCGTGAACGCCTTCAAGGCGGCGAAACTATGGAAAATATTTTGCCCGAAGCTTTTGCCGTCTGCCGCGAAGCGTCGCGCAGGGTTTTGGGTATGCGTCATTTTGATGTTCAACTTATGGGCGGCATGTGTCTTCACGAAGGCAAAATTGCTGAAATGAAAACCGGCGAAGGCAAAACCCTTGTCGCAACGCTACCCGTTTATCTCAACGCGCTCGGCGGCAAGGGCGTTCATATGGTCACCGTCAACGATTATCTTGCCCGTCGTGATTCCGAGTGGATGGGAAGACTTTACAGATTTTTAGGTTTATCGGTCGGCTTGATTCTCCACGATATGGATTTTCCCGAAAGAAAATTTGCGTACAGTTGCGACGTTACTTTTGGCACAAATAACGAATTCGGTTTTGATTATCTGCGCGATAATATGGTTGTTCATGAGGAGCAAATGGTTCAGCGTCCTTTGAATTACGCTATAGTTGACGAGGTAGATTCAATTTTAATTGACGAGGCACGCACGCCGCTTATTATTTCCGGACCTGGCGCGAAGTCTACAGATATTTATGCTGTCATGGCTCGCGCCGTTGCCAACCTTAAAGAGGGCGAAGATTATAAAGTTGACGAGAAACAAAAGACCGTTGCGCCAAGTGATGAAGTCGTTCCAAAGATTGAAAAGTTTTTGGGGATTCAAAACCTTTACGCGCCCGAAAATATTGAGTACTCGCATTGCTTTACGGCGGCATTAAGAGCTAAGGCTCTCATGAAACGCGACCGCGATTACGTCGTTCGCGATGATGAAATTGTTATCGTTGACGAGTTCACCGGTCGCCTTATGACAGGCAGAAGATATTCTGACGGACTTCATCAAGCCATTGAGGCTAAGGAAGGCGTTCGCATTCGCCGCGAATCACAGACGCTAGCAACGATAACTTTCCAAAATTATTTCCGCATGTATGACAAGCTCGCGGGCATGACAGGTACCGCTAAGACGGAAGAAGATGAGTTCCTTAAAATTTATAAACTGCCCGTCGTGGTTATCCCGACAAATAAACCCGTGCGCCGCACCGATCACCCCGACGTTGTTTATAAAAATAAGCGGGCTAAATATCGCGCCGTTGCCAATACCGTCGAACAAGTTCATACAAAAGGGCAACCCGTCCTTATCGGCACAACCTCAATCGAACAATCCGAAGAACTTAGCGGCTATCTTAAAAAGCGCGGCATTCCGCACAGCGTTTTAAATGCAAAGTTTCACGAAAAAGAAGCGCAGATTGTCGCTGACGCTGGACAACGCGACGCCGTAACAATCGCAACAAACATGGCGGGACGCGGTACAGATATTAAACTCGGCGAAGGCGTTCCCGAACTCGGCGGGCTTTTTATAATCGGCACCGAACGCCACGAATCGCGCCGCATTGATAATCAGTTGCGCGGTCGTTCAGGGCGTCAAGGCGATCCCGGCGAATCAAGATTTTATATTTCGTTGGAAGATGATTTAATGCGGCTGTTCGCTTCGGAGAATATCGCTAAAATTATGGACAAGCTCGGCATGGAAGAGGACGAGCCGATTGAACATTCACTGATAACAAAGTCGATTGAGCACGCGCAGAAAAAAGTTGAGGCGCGAAACTTCGACATACGCAAGCACGTTTTAGAATATGATGACGTTATGAATCAGCAGCGCGAAATTCTTTACGGCGAACGGAAAAAAATTCTGCGCGGGGAAAATCTGCGCGACAATATCAAAGGCATGGTTAATCACATAATCAAAGAGGAAATGAATCAGTACGCTAACGAAAAACTTTATCCGGAAGAGTGGCAACTCGACGCGCTGATTAAAGACGCAGAAAAAATTTTCGCGCCGCCCGGCGTGTTGAAAGTTTCAGAGCTGGAAAATATGAGCCGCGACGAACTCAAGGAACATCTTGAAAAATTAGCGGAAGATACTTACAAACAGCGCGAAGCAATGTTTACGGCGGACGTAATGCGCGAACTTGAAAAAGTCGTCATGCTCCGAATCGTTGATAACAAATGGATGGAGCACCTTGACCATATGGACATGCTACGCGAAGGAATTAACCTGCGGGCTTACGGACAACGCGCCCCGCTCGTCGAATACAAAATTGAGGCGTTAGCAATGTTCGAGGAAATGGAAGCCGCAATTCAAGACCAAATAGCAACGACAATGTATCACGTGGCAGTTGTTCAGCAAGCTCCGCCGCAAGCCGACGAAGAAACGCCGCCTGAACCTTCAGTAAAAGAAATTCGCGAAGCTGAATCAGTCGTTAAACGTGAACAAGCAAAAGTTGAAGACCGCTTACAAACGGCGCGCGCCTCGCACGGCGAAGACTCAAGCCCTGCTGAAGCTCAAAAACGCGCCAAAACTGCTGAAGGCAAAAAAATAGGGCGCAATGACCCTTGTCCTTGCGGCTCCGGTAAAAAATATAAAAATTGTTGCGGACGTAACAAATAGGAGAAATCTTTTATGTTTGACATTGCCAAGCGTAATGAAGAGGAGCTTTTGGTTTACACGAATCTAAATCTTAATGCCTAAATCCCATGAGCTTGGCCAATATCTTTCTGCAATGTCGAGAATCGGCGGAACCAATTCTTCGACATTTTTTATTTTGTAAAGTCGCCACTTGTCGCCGCTCCGCTTAAATTCCAAAACAAAATCCAAAACGCCAATCATTTTGCCGTAACTGGAATCGTCGCCAACCATTTTAACGGCAAGCGTCGCCTTATCGCCCAAAATTTTTTCTTCTCCAAAATCTGCGCGAAGACTCTTAAGCAGATTATCAAGTTCGGCGGCAAGAAATTTAATCGGCGTCTCGGAAAAAGTTTTTGCGTCTTTAAAACTGCCGTCGAAGTAAGCGGCGATGACTTTGTTAATCAGTCCAAGATGAACGCCGCGAAATTTATCGTTGTAAACCTTTAAAATCGTCGCGCCGAATTTAAAAAATAAATCCTTAGGATAGAGTTCGTGAAACTTCGCGCAGTTTTTAGCTAAAATATCTGTCGCTTCGTCGTAGCCGATATTCATCAAAGTTTTCAAGTCGACGCGGGCAGAAAAAGTTTCAGCGTCACGCGAATTTATCGCTGCCAAAATAGTTTTAAGCTCGTCTTGTGTGCTCTTCAAAATCATCAACCCCTTACAAATTTTTTTCTATCATACGCCGCCGCAAGCGCAAATTCCTTTAAAAACCTTGACGAAGTGCAAGCGTCATTTTAAAATTATTTCGATTAAGGAGGCGATTTTATGAACGATGATTTTGATAAAACTTCCGAGAAAAAAACGCCCAACGAGGGCGACGCAAGATTTGATGTTAGCTCACTCGACGAGGTTAAAGACGAAAACGGCAACGGGATTTTCCACATGACGACAAAATTTAAATGTATTCTCGCGCTGTCAATCTTGATTATGCTCGTGGCGGGCGTGCTGATTTATTCCGTCCATATGAACGCGCTGGAAGTTGAAATTTGGCAGTTGGCTATCTGGTGCGTGTGCGTGATATTATCATTTTATTCAATCGTAAAAAAATCTTTGGCAACTATGATTCTGAATTTAATTTTATTCTTCGGCGTTTCGCTGATACCTGTTTGGCAATCGGCGCACAAAAATTTTGAGTCCGTTTTTAAGCTTTTCTTCGGCTAAAAAAAATTTCCCCCGCAACCCGCGAGGGATTTTTTTATGGCTGATAAAATTCTTCCGCCTCCGTGACGAGGCGTCTAACAATTTCTTTGACTGGCAAAATTTCTTCAATGCGCGGCATGTATTCGCCCGTAAATACTAAACCCGTCTCTAAGTCGCCCTGTTGCGCCCGCGTCAACGCCCGAACAATACAGAAATTGTGCTTGCAGGCTTTAAGGCATTGATCACAAGTTTTAGGCGGTACGTTACCTTCCATAACGCGCTTTGAAAAGGGCGTCCGAACTGCTCGACCAGGTAAGCCAACGGGACTATTGATAACAACAACATCTTTTGGTTGAGACTTCAGATAATATTCTTTTAAACTCGGTGCGCCGTTAGCCTCCAAGCTAGCCGCAAAGCGCGAACCCATTTGAACGCCATTTGCCCCAAATTTTAAAACTTCGACTATATCCTTGCCCGTCAAGACGCCGCCCGCCGCTATTACGGGAATTGTTACTGCCGCCCGAATCGGCGCAATCAACTCACGAACAGAAATATCCGTGCCCAAATGTCCGCCCGCCTCTTTACCCTCAACAACAATCGCCGCCGCGCCAAGTTTTTGCGAAATTTTCGCCAGCTTGACAGAGGAAACTATCGGGACTATCGGCGTGCCGGACTCCTTACCCAATCCAAAAATATCGCGTGAAAACCCCGCACCCGCGACAATTAAATCAATGCCCGCGTCACTGGCA
>Ga0247609_10006169_pt1 | contig 11585 bp, 10 predicted proteins | sample 172DNAGHGlowgp2_FD_193487 | JGI IMG/M metagenome (GOLD analysis project Ga0247609, IMG submission 193487) | Sheep rumen microbial communities from Palmerston North, Manawatu-Wanganui, New Zealand - 1728 DNA GHGlow gp2 | ecosystem: Host-associated > Mammals > Digestive system > Stomach > Rumen ... | reverse complement strand
TGCCTTTTTCGTTGTACAAGGAAAAGGTTGTCAGAGTTATTTTTAGAAGCATGTAAGAAAACTCGCTGATTTGCAGAAATTTTGCAATTTGGCGGGTTTTCTTTTCAAATCACCTGTTCCGTCTCCTCTATTTCGAGGCTCGCAACGATGCCCAACGCGGAAAGCTCGATGATGCACTCTACGCGCTCTTCCCACCCTAGTAAAGAGCGAGAAAACGTTACGAAAAATTCCATCGTTATTCTCCGCAAATAATTAGAGTAAAACTAAAATGCTGAGGAATTTAGGATTGCCTTAATTATTTATCAAGTGCTATTTTTGCAAATACCGGGTAGTGGTCGGAATAGCTAAGTTCTTTCATGTAATAGGATAATCCTTCGTAATTTTTGTCGTAGAAGATGTAGTCAATTCTTAAAGGTGTCTTGCCACGAAGGGTATGCATCCATCCGCTTCCACATTCTTTGAAACCGTCCTTCAGTTCACCTCTCAAAGTGTTGTACACGAAAGAGTAGGGGACATCGACGCAGTCACCTGCCAGAATGATTGGATATTTGCAGTCACGCATGTGCATAGCGAGGATGTTGGCTTGTCCAGCTCGCTTGATCATACCCACGGTGTAGCTACCATAGATGGCATCAAGCAAGCGATTGCCCTGTACGTTATACCCGTCTTCTTCCATTTTGTTGGCACGATAATACACGTGGTGGGCGCCTGCAGTTTCCAGATGTACATTGTAGACACGGAACATTTGTCCGTTGACATCAATGTCTATCCACATGCCACCATTGGCACTTGCAGGGAACTCGATAGGAGCACTGTCTTTAATGGGATATCGGCTGAAAGTGGCCATGTGTCCATTACAACCATATTTCACATAGGGGAAGTATTCTTTATAGCTTTCAGAGTTCTTCTTGTCGCCACTATTGTCGTTATACTCTTGTATACAGAATACATCTACCTTCTGTTTTTTCATTTCTGCGAGGATATCTTGGGCGATGAAGCCGGAAGCCTCATGGCCAAAGCCTGCAACATTATAGGTGGAAACCTTTAGTCCTGACTGTTTCTCTGCAGTCTCATTGATGCCTCCAAACTGATAGAGCGTTCCGATATAGGGAATGCAACAGAGCAGTGTGATGAATGGCATCAAAGCCCAATGCCAGCGCCTCAATATCAGCCAGTATATTAATAGAATGACGTTACCCGCTATTAATAGAGGGAGCACATAGACAAGCAGAGCGCGAGCCATATTACCTGAAGGATTGGTTTCGCCTCCATATAGGCCTACTAATGTAAAAATCATCATCATCAATGTGATGATGAGTATCATGAATGAAAAATACTTTTGAACTGCAAGTTTACCCATAAGTGTTCTGAAATGATATAATTCAAATTGATGTTAGTTGTCTGCAAGGTATTTCTTGACCATCTCAATGAGATTCTCTACTCTGAAAGGTTTAGCCATGAACTCATCACAACCAGCCATCTTGGCTTCTCGGATATTTTCTTCGAAAGCATAGGCGCTGAGGGCAATGACGGGAGTATTGTGATTAATTTCCTTGATAATGCGTGTGGCGTCGAGACCGTTCATCTCAGGCATGCGGATGTCCATTAGAATCAGGTCTGGTCTTTCTTCCTCATTCAAGTTGACTGCCTCAATACCATTGTGGGCTCGTAAAAGACGGAATTGCTTCTGAAGAACAATCTTCACCAGTTCATAGTTGCTGTCTTCATCCTCAGCCACGAGAATCGTCTTCTGATTCATAGCGTCAGGACGGGCACTCACACGAATGGTACGCATATTGGTTGTCATGGCAGTATGCTCTTTATCGATTCCGCCAACAGTACCCTCGAAGGGAACTACGAAGGTAAATGTAGAGCCAATATTAACAGAAGATTCTACGTGGATGGTTCCTCCCATCTTCTCAACGATAATCTTACAGAGTGCCAAGCCGAGACCATAACCTTTCTGCTGTTCTGCATCTTTTGAGGCATAGGTGTTGAAGATGTTCTCGATGAATTCTGGCTCAATACCAGTACCAGTATCTTTCACAAAGAATTCTATCTCTTTCATATCGTTAATGACGCGAAAACCATAAGTGACGCTGCCTATCGTGGTATGCTTAAGGGCATTGCTGATAAGATTTGAGAGAACCTGTATCAGGCGATTAGCATCAGTGTTCATCGTCACGGTCATCATCGGTTTGTCGAACTCCAGTTTCAGTGACTCTGGGCAACGGAATTTAAACAACTGTTTGATATTCTCACACAAGCGGTTAATATCGGTCATCTCCTTTTTCAATTGTATTTCGCCCGATTCAACTCTGGAGAGATCGAGGATTTCGTTGATTAGACTTGAAAGACGCTGGTTGTTACTTTCTACAATCTGATAGTATTTCATGCGTTCTTCTTCAGAGTCGGTTTCAACTATGATGCGCGTAAAACCTTCAATAGCATTCAGGGGGGTACGGATTTCATGACTCATGTTGGCAAGAAAAAGGGACTTCATCTGACTGGCCTTTTCTGCCTTCAGAGTCTTTTCCTCGTATTCTTTCAGCTTTCTGTTTGCTATCTCTAGTTGCTCAGACACGAGTTTTAATTTTCGGGTAGCGTCAGCGAGTTTCTGTAATAGAATGTCTTTTTCGTCTTGTCCCATTCTTTTTTCAACACTATTTGAGTACAAAGTTAGCTAATATTTTCCAAACAAACAAACAAAAGGTGGAAATTTTTAGCTTCTTTTAGCTTTTTCCCAAGCACCACTATTGGAGTGGCTCTTCAGATAGGCCATCCCTTGAAACACGTTCAAGTTCATAAATAGGAAATAGTACGCTGTATAAAGCAGTTTGTTCCGATGTCCGCATTTGTTTAGTGCCCATCCTAGCAGAGCGGCCAAATAGAAAGCGACCTGGAGTGCTAGCATGACGGTATAGACAATGCCTGCACCTTTCCATACGAGTATGATATTTATGATGGCAAGAATGATAAGCGCAATAGGGGTAATACTCCAACGAAGCACACGATGGCTGATGTATTGGAAAGCCACCAAAGGCTGACGCAGCGGGTTGAGCATCTTTCGTAACCACCAGATACTCTGTAGGCCTCCAGCTGCGATGCGACGCTTACGCTTCGATTCCTCCCTTATATTGGCAGAGCCATATTCGAGCGCATAGGCTTCTGGGGCGTAAGCAATACGGTGTCCCTCGTCGACAATGAGCATCGACATCATAAAGTCGTCCAAAAGGGCATTTTCAGGTACTTCGCGACAGAGTTCTGGTCGAATAGCGTATAATTCGCCAGCAGCGCCCATAGTAGAATAGAGTTCGCTGTCCCATTTCTTCAGCGTACTTTCATAGCGCCAGTAGAGACCTTCTCCTTCTGCGGCCATCTCTCCGTTTCGTGAAGCTACACGTTTCTCGCCACTTACACAACCGACGGTCTTGTCCATAAAAAGTCTGGCAATCTCGCGCATCGCACCACTATTGATCATAGTGTTGGCATCGGTGAAAGCCACGATTTCAGTCTTCACCTCACTGAGACCATGCTTGAGGGCAGCTGTTTTTCCTTTACGCTCAGGACTGAACACTAGGTCTACTTCTGGATAGGCTTTCAGCAACTCATTTGTGTTGTCCGTCGTACCATCTGTAACCCACATGACTCTGAACTTGTCCTTTGGATAGTCCAGGGCGTGGGTGTTTTGCATCTTTTCTGTCACGATGTCCTGTTCGTTGTAGGCGCAGATCATGAGTGTCATTGTTGGCAACTCGTCGTCTGTTGGCATAGCTATTGTCTGCGGCTTTCCTTTTACCAGCCTTTTCAGACGGATAATCAGGTAAAGCAGTATACCGTATCCAAGATAAGTGTAGAATACGATAAACAGGCAGAACCAGAACAGAATCTTCAGTGTCAGCATAGATGAAAGAAATTACTATTGTAATGTGGATTCAATCTCTTCTTGCATGTCGATGAACTGCTGTTTGGCGTCATAGAACTCATACTGCAGAAATGCCAGTTTCTGTGAGGGAATGATATGCACGCCCAGTCCATACTTTAACTGCCATTGCATTTTTAGGCTGAAGACGCCCTTGTTGATATAGGCAGCCACATAGGGATGTACATGCAAATAGAATCTCTTGATGCCAATTTTGTTGATCATGGTGTCAATTTTGCTCTCTAACTGGTCTGTAAACAGAATGCTCGATCTAATCTTTCCTGAGCCGTGACATGTTGGACATGTCTCCTCCACGTTCACGTCCATAGCAGGACGGACGCGCTGACGGGTAATCTGCATCAGTCCAAACTTCGACAGGGGTAGAATATTGTGGCGTGCACGATCCTTTTGCATGTTCTTGCACATGCGTTCATAGAGAATCTGGCGGTCTTCCGCTAGTTTCATGTCCACGAAATCCACAACGATGATACCTCCCATATCGCGTAGTCTCAACTGACGTGCCAGCTCGTCTGCGGCACCGAGGTTTGTCTCCAGGGCGTTCGCTTCCTGACCGTTTTCCTTTTTTACACGAGTACCGCTATTCACATCTACCACATGCATGGCTTCCGTATGTTCAATAATCAGATAGGCTCCATGTTTGTAATTGACGGTTCGTCCGAATCCTGATTTAAGCTGCTTGGTGACACCGAAATTGTCAAAAATGGGCAGTGTGCCGTTGTATTGCTTCACAATTTCTTTCTTTTCCGGAGCAATCAAGCCTAGGTAGTCGCGAATTTGTTCGCCAATCACCTCATCGTTCACTTGAATGCTGTCGTAGGTGGGATTGAACAAGTCGCGCAACAAGGCTACGGCGCGGCTTTGTTCCTCAAAACAGAGTACAGGCCTTTCTACGGTTTTCTGTACCTTTGTAATAGCGTCTTCCCAGCGCTTCAGTAGGATTTTCAACTCAGCATCCAGTTCTGCAGCTTTTTTACCTTCGGCTACAGTACGTACAATCACACCGAAATTTTTGGGTTTGATACTTTGGATGAGTTGTTTCAGACGACTCCTTTCTTCACCTTTCTTGATTTTCGTTGATACGGATACGGTATTGTCGAAAGGAATCAGCACGAGATACCGTCCAGCGAAACTGAGCTCGCATGTCAGACGAGGCCCCTTTGTATTGATTGGTTCCTTCACAATTTGTACCATAATCTCCTGACCAACTTTGAGCGTATTAGCAATGCTACCGTCTTTGGGTAGTGTTGGCTGAATAGTGGCTTTCTGGATAGGGTAAAGTTTTTTGCGGTCGCTGACTACCTGCTTAAGGTATTTCTCATACGAGCTAAATTGAGAGCCCAGGTCAAGATAATGCAGGAATGCGACACGCTCGGAGCCGACATCCACGAAACAGGCGTTCAGTCCGGGCATCAGCTTTTTAACCTTTGCCACGTAGATGTTGCCCACGGAGAACGATGCCGACCGCTGCTCTTTCTGGTACTCCACCAGCGTCTTGTCTTCGAGCAGTGCGATCGAGATGTCCTTCGGTTGCACATCAATGATAACTTCACTTGTCATTGTCTTTTTCTTGTCTTGATAGTGGGTTTTAACTCAAAAGGGTGTGTCGCAATCCTTCTCGGATATGCAGACACACTCCTTTCATTTCTTTTGCTGCGTCTTGTCGTCAAGGGCAGTAATCATTGATTACTTGCTCTTATGACGATTCTTGCGCAGTCTCTTCTTACGCTTGTGAGTAGCCATCTTGTGGCCCTTCTTCTTTTTTCCGTTTGGCATAATACTTAAATGTTTATTGTTAAAATTCTAATTTCTTAGCTCAGCATTTTTTCAATGAAGCTCTTAGAGGGTTTGAAAGCGGGGAAGTCATGAGCATCGATTACCAGCGTCGTGTTCTTAGAAATATTGCGAGCAGTCTTGGCTGCGCGATGCTTGACGGTAAAAGTACCGAATCCCCGCAGGTAAACATTCTCTTTATTATCCGCCAGGCTTACACGGATTTCTTCCATAAAGGCCTCTACGGTAGCGGCCACATCTTTCTTGGCAATGCCTGTCTCTTCAGCAATTTTGTTGATGATTTCTGCCTTGGTCATATTCTATTATACTATATATTAATAATGTGTATATCCAATTTTTCTCAATTTTGGACTGCAAAGTTACTAATTTTCAGCCGATTACAAAAATATTTCCTTGTTTTTTTTTGAATTTTATGATTTTTGATAATTATTTGCCCCCTTTTTTGTATCTTTGTGGCTGAAAATAGAGTTTTTTATGATACGAAGCAGATTTTTGATGATGGCCATTGTTGCCTCTGTGATGTTGTGTGGGTGTAAAAGCCGTCCGCAACCTAATGGCTATGTGAGTGAACTGACGAGTGCTGATAGTCTGTCCATCAAGATGGGACAGTTTACGTTGTTGAAGTATCATAGCGATCGTCTTGGATTTAACATTAACTACCCATCTTACCTTGTTCACCAGGACCTGCCTGACGAAGTTGGCATGCAGGAGATCTTCATGATGGATGATGTGTCTATATCTGTTTTGGTCGACTCTCTCGCTGGTATGATGCGCAGTTCTGGACAGCGCATGATGGGCATGGGCGCAGAGCTACTAGAGGTGGGCGACGACTATACTATCCTTGAGGGGCAGGATGATAAGTGGGAGTATTATGGAAAAGTCATCGATTCCGATTCGTTGCGACAAGTGACAATCATGCTTAGGTACTATCCGGAACATGCCGATGCTGTTGTCGAACTGAAAGATTGGGTAAGGAACTTTGTGGTGCAATAAAAAACCTGGCAAACGCCAGGTTTTTTATTTAGGCTGAACGGGAATCTTGTCCACTCGCTTCTGATGCCGACCGCCTTCGAAGGTTGCGGTAAAGAACTCGTCCATAATCTTACGAGCCATATTATTGTCGATGAATCGTCCAGGCATCACGAGCACGTTAGCATCGTTGTGCTGGCGAATCAGATGGGCTATCTCAGGAATCCAGCATAGTCCGGCGCGCACCTGCTGGTGCTTGTTCAGCGTGATGCTGATACCCTCGCCAGAACCGCAGATGGCGATACCTGGATATACCTCGCCGCTTTCGATACCTTCAGCCAGGGCGTGGCCGAAGTCGGGGTAGTCAACAGAGGCGTCGCTCCACGTACCGTAGTCCTTATAGGGGTAGCCCTTCTCCTCCAGATACTGGAGTACGAACTTCTTTAAAGGGTAGCCTGCGTGATCGCAGGCCACACCTACTGTCTTTACTTCCATTATGCAAGTAGTTTCTTAACCTGATTGTAAACGTTCTCACCTGTGAAGCCGAGTTTCTCGTCGAGTACCTTGTAAGGAGCAGAGAAACCGAAGCTCTCCAGTCCCCATACACAACCGTCAGCACCCACCAGGCCTTCGAGGTTCACGGGCAGACCAGCAGTCAGTCCAAACTTCTTTTTGCCAGTGGGCAGGACACTCTGCTGATACTCCTTGCTCTGACTGCGGAACAGACCCTCAGAAGGAACGCTCACAATGCGCACCTTCACGCCATCCTCGCGGAGCAGCTTGGCACCTGCCTCGAGGGTAGAAACCTCAGAACCAGAAGCTAGCAGGATTACGTCGTAGTTTTCATCAGAGCCAGCTACTACGTAAGCACCCTTGGTGGCCTGATTGTAGTCATTGCCCTCTGGCAGCATCTCGATGTTCTGACGAGAGAAGATCAGGGCGGTAGGCGTATCTACGTTCTCCATAGCCATGCGCCAGCAAACAGTGGTTTCCTCTGCATCGGCAGGACGAACGACCAATACGGAGTTCTTACCGTGATGGTTCTTCAACTTCTCCATCAGGCGGATCTGTGCCTCCTGCTCAACGGGTTCGTGAGTAGGTCCATCCTCACCGACACGGAAGGCATCGTGTGTCCAGATAAACTTCACGGGCAGTTCCATCAGGGCAGCCATACGAACAGCAGGCTTCATGTAGTCAGAGAATACGAAGAAGGTTCCGCATGCGGGAATCACACCACCGTGCAGGGCCATACCGATACAGCAGCATGCCATCGTCAGCTCAGCTACGCCAGCCTGGAAGAATGCACCGCTGAAGTCACCGCGAACGATGTCGTGCGTCTTCTTCAGGAAACCATCGGTCTTGTCTGAGTTAGAAAGGTCGGCAGATGCGCAGATCATGTTTGGAACCTGCTCGGCGAGAACAGACAGGACGGTAGCGGAAGCGCCACGTGTTGCGGCACCGGCCTTTTGTTCAACCTTGCTCCAGTCAATCTTCGGAGCCTTGCCGCTGAACCACTCCTCCAGCTGCTTGGCCTGCTCAGGATGTCCCTTGGCCCATTCAGCTTTCTCGGCATAGCGCTCAGCGCAAATCTTCTTCAGTTCCTCAGCACGCTTGGCATACATCTCCTTAACCTCCGGGAAAATCTGGAATGGATTCTCAGGATCAGCACCCAGGTTCTTCATTGTGTTGATATATGCATCGCCTCCAAGAGGTGCACCGTGGGTAGCGCAGTTGCTCTCATATGAGCTGTTGTCAGCCTTGCGGGCACCCTTACCCATCACACAATGGCCGATAATGAGGCTTGGACGTTCTTTCTCGGCTTGAGCCTTCTTGATGGCCTCACGAATCTGATCAACGTCGTTACCGTTGATCTTTTGTACGTACCACCCCCATGCCTCATACTTCTTGGCAGTGTCCTCAGTAGTCACTACCTCGGTCTTTGTAGAGAGCTGGATATCGTTAGCATCGTAGAACATGATCAGGTTGTCAAGTCCGAGGTTGCCGGCGATGCGGCCTGCACCCTGAGAGATTTCCTCTTGTACACCACCGTCAGAGATGTAGGCATAGATGGTCTGGTTCATCACGCTGCCAAGACGAGCCTTCAGGAACTTGGCAGCAATAGCAGCACCAACAGCGAAGGTGTGACCTTGACCTAGAGGACCAGATGTGTTCTCGATACCGCGCTCAATCTCACGCTCAGGGTGACCAGGTGTCACTGATCCCCACTGGCGCAAGTTCTTCAGATCCTCCAGGGTATACTTGCCGATAAGGCAGAGCTGGCTGTAGAGCATGGGAGCCATGTGACCAGGATCGAGGAAGAAACGGTCGCGACCCTCCCAAGCGGGATTCTCTGGATCGTATACTAAGAACTCACTGTACAGGGTGTTGATGAAGTCTGCACCACCCATAGCACCGCCGGGATGACCCGACTTTGCTTTCTCAACCATCGAAGCGGCAAGGATACGGATATTATCCGCTGCCATGTTCATTACTTTGTTGTCGTTCATAATTAGTTAATTATTTGATGTTTAATACAATAATCGATTTTGCGGGGATTGTTACGGTCAGCTCATTCTTCTTCAGCTGAGCGCCGTTGAAGGCCTTTGGAGCTACCACATTCGGGTTCTTGAAATCGTTGTAGTCGGCCACGTTTTTCGAGGTGAGGATACGGCCGCTGACGGTCTTGGCCTGATATCCATCTATCTGGAAGGCGATGGTCTTGTCTTTGTCGAGGCTCACGTTTGTGATGGCCAGCACAAGGCTGCCGTCCGTGGTCTTAGCTGCTGAGGCTGAGAGCATGGGGCAGGGGCGATAGCCGGCATCCTTCGCGTCGGCCTTTTCCTTGAAGTAGGCCTTGCTCACTGCCATCACCTCACTCTCAAGGTCAACAGGCAGATAGGTAGCCTCCTGGAACGGGGTGTACATCTCAAACACGTGGTATGTGGGTGTCAGCACCATGTGGCCTGTTCCTTCCTGATCGGTGAGAATCATCGACTGCAGCACGTTCACGATCTGTGCGATATTTGCCATCTTCACACGGTCGGTATATTTATGGAATACGTTCAAACTCAAAGAAGCTACAAAAGCATCGCGCAGGGCATTCTGCTGATACAGGTGTCCGGCGATAGTGCCAGGCTCCTCGTCCCACCAGGTACCCCATTCATCCACGAGCAGGCCCACCTTGCCCTTCGGATCCTTCTTGTCCATGATGGCCTTGTGCTTCTGGATCACCTCCTCAATCTCAAGACACTTGCCCAATGCCCAGTAGTATTGGTCGTTGTCGAACTTCGTGGCAGAGCCCTTCGAGCCTTCCCATCCCGAACATGTATAATAATGTAGGCTCACACCCTGCATGCGGTCGCCGATCTTGTCCATCAGCACCTCCGTCCAGTTGTAGTCATAGTCAGAGGCGCCTGAGCCGATACGGTAGAGCTTGTTGCCCGTATAATCGCGCAGGTATGTGTTGAACTTTCGGAACTCGTCGCTGTAATATTCTGGTGTCATGTTACCACCGCAGCCCCAGGCCTCATTGCCGATACCGAAGTACTTCACGTGCCAGGCCTTGTCGCGACCGTTCTGTCTGCGTAGACGAGCCATCGGGGTGTCACCGTCAGAAGTCATATACTCTACCCATTGTGCCATCTCCTTCACAGTACCTGAGCCAACGTTACCGCTGATATACGGTTCGCAGCCGAGCATCTCGCAGAGGTTCAGGAACTCATGCGTGCCGAATGAGTTGTCCTCAATTGTGCCACCCCAGTTGTTGTTACGCAGCGAAGGACGTTTGTCCTTCGGACCGATACCGTCCATCCAGTGGTAGTCGTCGGCAAAGCAGCCGCCCGGCCAGCGCAGCACGGGCACCTTCAAGGCCTTCAGGGCCTCGAACACGTCCTTACGATAGCCGTTGATGTTGGGTATTTGCGAGTTTTCGCCTACCCAGAGACCGCCGTAGATACAACTGCCTAAGTGCTCAGAAAACTGGCCGTAAATCTCCTTGTTAATCTTCGCTCCTGCCTTGTCGGCATGAATGATGGCCTTTACCTGGTCAGCGGCCATTGCCCCTGTGGCAAAAACCATTGTGATGGTTGCGCAAATGAATAGTTTCTTCATATCGTTACTTGGTTTTGAACAATTTGGGCTACAAAATTACGAATAATTTCCGACCTGCACAAATTAAAATGATAATAATTCTCAAAATTTTCCATTCTATGTGCAGATATTCAGCAAATATCCTTAAATTTGCAGAAAAAAATAAATAGTAGTATGAATGGTATTAAGAATTTAACATTCGATCTTGGCGGTGTGGTGCTGAAAAGATTATTGAAAATTGTAATACTGGCCCTTGTGCCCATTTGCTTGCAGGGTCAGACTTTCCTGCTCTCACTTAATAAAGAGAGTGGCGTATATGAAAAAGGTGAAAGAGCACTAATCACGTGCCACATGGATTCGCTGACGTCAGATTCTCTGACGGTTCGTATTTACTGCAATAATCTTGTTCAGCGGGAAGAACGTCTATTGCCGCAAAGTCGTGAGTTAACTCTCTACGATGCAGTTGTCGACAGTACCTGTGCCGTTAGTTTGGAAGTAATTGGTAAAGGTGGACCTGAAGGCATTGGTTTCGTGGTGGCCCCTGAAGGATTCAAGGCTGGTTATGAGGAGCCTGCGGATTTGATGGATTATTGGAACAACCAGAAGGCACAGTTGCATGCATTGCCGATGCAAGTAAAGAAGACGATGCTCGACGTGCCACAACAATATCAGGGGAAATATGTTTGTGAAGACATTGAAATCAACTGCCTTGGCCCAGCACCTGTACGAGCCTATATGGCTAAGCCTGTGAATGCGGATAAACGTTCGTTGCCTATCGTGATTTTGTGTCGTG
>Ga0247609_10006164_pt1 | contig 11589 bp, 19 predicted proteins | sample 172DNAGHGlowgp2_FD_193487 | JGI IMG/M metagenome (GOLD analysis project Ga0247609, IMG submission 193487) | Sheep rumen microbial communities from Palmerston North, Manawatu-Wanganui, New Zealand - 1728 DNA GHGlow gp2 | ecosystem: Host-associated > Mammals > Digestive system > Stomach > Rumen ... | reverse complement strand
TATCTACCATAGAACTAATTTTTTTGTTGAAAAGATTACTTAGTTTCATAATTTAAAATTTTTTAAACTTTGTGGGAGAAAATCTCCCACAAAGTATTTAAGTATTAATTTATCTTAAAGTAAACACTGCATTATCTATAGTAAATCTATATGTTTTATTCTAAACAATACTTGGATTATTAGGATCCATAGTTACCGTATTTCCATTGGTGTCTGTTCCTAGGAAATTAATTATTGGGTTATCTACACTAGAATATATAGTTCCTTGTATAGTTAAGGCTTCATGACCTGGAAGACTAAAGAAGGGCCTTAAATCTATAGTTGTAGTTCCAACAATATCAATGTTAAAGAAATTATTTGGGGTTAAATCTAGAATCTTCTCAGAGGTAGAATATCCGAATCTTATAGTATTTGATATTATAATAGTTGGTCTCAACCATGTTAAACCTGATCTATCTATTTTATTAAATACTAAAGATGTTCCATACTTTGGAAAGTTATACTGTTTATCTGCAATAACATTACGCTTAGTAGTAAAATGTAATACGGCTTCATAGTCAAAGTAATCTATAAGATTGTGAGTAGAGTTAAGATCCGTATAACCAGCTAAATCAAATACAATTTTTATATCTTTCCATATAGTATAGATTTCAGCATGATCATACTCATTAGTATTTCCAGTAACATATGCAGTAATATGTTGGAAATCAAACGCATCATACTTAGTTCTTATAATTTTATAATATTTACGATTATTCTTGTCAGGTTCAAAATTATATTTCTATAAAACATTAAGAACATGGGTGGCTGACATTTCTTTTATAAAATCAGAAATTAAATTATTGCATTGTATAACTAATGGAGTTAGCTCTGGAGTTGACATCATAGAAAACTCAGTAGTATCACTTATGTAGGAATATTCGTCTTCTCCTAACTCTGGAATTGTTCCATTTTCTACTTCGTCCTTTGTTAAAACAAATGAAGTTCCTGATTTAATAGAATAATTGTCTTCCTAATATGGATGTTTTTGGACAACACTACTATCCCAAGTACCAAATACATAAGGTTCTGTTGGTTCAGGGTATACTTTTGAAAGGGATATAATTTTCTCTATAACAAGTCCATCCAGAGGCCCAGAAGTGGGTTCTTCGTCTCGCATAGAAGCAGATCCAGTAACGACAGAACCAGTATATAATGTTATAGCATTAGATATTTTATCATAATTTATAGTAACTTTAGGAATTAAAGGACATACGCTACCTGCTTTAAATCTCCACCATTCTTCGTTTGGTTGTCCATTAACTAGTCTGATCAATCTATTTTCAGTTTTAATTCCTAAATATCCATCTACATTACCTGAATTATTTTCTATTTCTGTATAAATTTCTTTACTTATAATCTGTTTTTCCTATCCATTATCATATTTAATTAGTACTGATACTGGTGTAATATCTAGACTATAAGTCTAGCTTTCTAATCCATTTATTAAGTAGTCAATTAATGTTACAATATCATTCACAGTAAGAGAATTGTCTCCATCAATATCAAATACTTGTGATGTAATCTTATCTGGGTCAAAAATTCGTGAATAAGCCTCTAGACTTTTAGTTGTTACTTGGGCACTCTCAATTACATATACAACTCGATCATCTATTGTTAATAGTGGATTATTTAATTCAGATACAGACTCTGCCCACTATTTGATAATATATTGTGATCTATCATTGCTAGTATTATTTAAAACATCATTTAGTAAATCAATAATATCACTGCACATCTACTCCTTATCCGAATCAATCCCTGCATACATATTTTGCCATTCTATTAGTTGTTCTTTTTTATTATATAGAGTTTCATTAATAGCGGCGACAGCGCTTACAGACTTACCTGGGTTTGATAATAGCACATCTATAAGATTAGATACATTTTGTATATTATATGTTACAGTGTATGTGTCTGAATTAAAGTCTACGGTAATACGATCTAACATATCATTATCAAAGGTACAAGTTTTGAGTACATTGGAAGGTTTTGTTTTAATGTAGTATTTGCCTTCTTCGAGTGATGGATTTGGTTCTGTCGGATACTCATATGCTATAATATTAATAGGAACGTTAGCATCGTTAATTCCTATTTCATAATAGTTTTTTATTTCATCATCATTTCCTTCTAACTATGGAAGATTGATGTTAAATTCCGGCTCACTTGCATTTAAGTTCTAAATAGGAGGAATACCTACAGCTTCTTGTATCTAATCTGAGAATTTTGATAAATCCATTACCTTCTACATAGTAATATTTCCACTTGAACTTATATTACAACGATAAGGTTGGCTCGTGTTTATATCTACATAAACTTTTCCCTCAATTACAGGATGTTTTTTAAATATAAATTCTCCTACGTCTCCAAAAAATGTTTCAAATGTACCACTATAATGAACTTCAGGTGTTGCTGTATGACCCTGAGGTTTTTTTGTTACTTCATAGATATAATTTGACCATTCCTGATTAGAATATATAGGAGTTCCTCCTAAATTTCCATTTAAAATAGCGGTAATAATACAATTAACATCTCGAATATCTACGCCTTCGATTCCGTCTACGTTATAATATGAAGGAGGATTACTCTGAGTAGCTGCTTTAGCTGTCAATTGTACGTCCAGAAGGTCTACCTTACCATCACCATTAACGTCATATGGACTTGAACCCGTATCGTATCCAACAATTGAGTTTGCTGCTATATATATATATTCTGGTTTTGAAGATCTTTTAATAGCTTCAATAGATTTATTTATAGAGTCGACATCAAAGCCAAAGTAAGCAGATGTTACTGGATATTCAGATCCTTTTAGTTTATCTATATCAGATTCTAAATGTGCAAAATTTCCTTGAAGTAATGAATTTACATCCTAGATTAATTTATTTAATTTTCCTAGAATGCTATCTGCTCTAGGATTAGTCTAGTCTCCTATTGTATAGTCTATTCTATCTACTCTCTATACTATATTATTTACCTCATTATATAAATCTAGAATCTAATAAATAATTCTTGGCATTCCTTGAACATCCTAACTATTATTGCTATCTGGGTCCTAATCTACTCCCAACTCTTGCCACTTTGTGTCTGTGAAGGTCTTGTTAGTATTGAAGTTAACAATAGCTAATAATAGCTCTTGTAGATCTAAAAGATTCTATGTTGATGGGCCATTTCCACTTGTTAATTGGTCAACATCTGAGCGTAATTTATTTACTGCATCTACGATTTTTGGAAACTGAACTCCATTAACTGTCTCATCAGAATATGTCTATTTTGGATCGTTAGTATACGATAAATTATAGACGACTAATAGTCTGGATTTTAAAGTATTTAATTCCCTTACAGCTTCTGCTAAATCTGCAGCAACTTGACTAATGTTGCTCTAAAGAGTTTCTTTGTCTGCTAGCCTTTCTACTTCAGATGTATAGTAAGTATCTATATGAGTTATAAAATCCTATATTTCTGTAATTGCATTCTGCAAATCAATAGTTCCATTAGATGCTCCTGTTTGTATATCTTCAAGTAATTGTCTTAAGGTTCTACCTTCTTCATCAATGATAGCATCAATACTAGATACTAAATAAATAGGCATTCCTAGACAATCATCTACCATCTATTTAATAATTGGATTATAAGGAGAACATGTTCTCTCTGTTAAATGTACTCCTCCTTGCTGTGTGTTGTTTTGATTTTTCTATCCGCAAGCCATAATTTTTGATTTAAAATAATATTAATATGTAGATTAATTGTTACTAAAATTTCCAGAACAATAATTCTAATTTAAAGCGTATCTAATTTCATTTGTTCCGTTTAGAGTTATATCATATGGATACAATCCTATTTCTTCTCCTATATCCCGTATTTCTGCAGTATTGAATACAGAAGAATCTAAATTTTCAGAAATACCAGTAAAACCTTCAACTGTTACATCCATAGTATATGTATCTCCACCAATTGTGCTCTAAGCATGTCCTGTTCCTTGGACAGTAGTAAGTGTTCCATTTACTGTACCATTGGGACTGAGATGTATTATAATTGGTTCAGTTGGATTCGTTTTAGTTATTCTTATCGTAACATTACCGTTATAGGTTGATTGAATAGTCCCTAATGTAAGTTGTATTAATCTAGTAAGTGTAATACTTCCTATAGTGATGTCAATGTCCTCATTTACTAAACTCTAAACATTAATACTGAAACTTACCTCTGGTATAAAATCATTACCAGAAAAGTCTGGAGTTACTCGGAAAGTAGCATTTACTTTAAAGTCTTTTCCTGGAATTAATGTGGAATGCTATCTTGAAGCAGCTATAGTATCGATTTCAACTACATACCAAACATTATCAATTCCAAAAAGTTGATACAGTCTATCTTTAAATAAATAACAATTTCTTGCTGTATTGTATGGACTATCGAGTGTATCTCTATACTTAATTACGTCAGTACTATTATCTGGAACCTTAATCTAAATTGTTGTAGAGGACAGCATAACAGTTAAAATAAAGAACATTTGAATTTTATTGTCTTTCAGTTCTGGCAAAGTAATAGGAGAATTTTCTTCTGGACAGATAAAGGTTCCTGGCACAGAACTTGTATGCTCTCCAAGCATTAATTCTTGTGCTTCAATGCTTCCCTTTACGTTAGCCTTTTCCGCAAATAAGTCTCCTGACTAAGTAACTCTGAACGGAGCCTAAGAAATATCTATTTCACTATCATTTATTGAAGTAGAAGTTCCTGCCCATATTCTTATTGGGTTAGTAGCTTCGCCTGCATTTACTTGCTGATGTCCATCTACAGATTTTCCTCCAGTCATTCCAGCAACAATTGTGTCATCGTTATGTCCTACATGAGAGTGTATTCTTACTTCATCAGTATCTATAGTTAACGCTGATATATAATTAGCTATTAATACTTTAATAAATGCAAAGTCTATTCCTTCTGCCTCAATCCAGTAGTCATCATTAGGAGGTGCTATATCAATAATTACAGTTTCTTCATTCTAATGAACTGCCTTTACCATATACCATTTTGTTTCTTCTAAATTAGTAGTCTCATTATTAGTAGTTTTCCAAACAACATCGATGTATCTAATTGTTGTCGATCCTACTGGAAGCTAAAGGTTACTCTAATTATAGTAATGCTCTCCTTTGTTATATTCTCCTCTAATTCTAATTACTGGTCCTGTCAATCCCTAGGGGCCTGGTATTGATTCTGGAGTTTGTCCTGGAATTCCTGACATAGATAGTACTGACCATGTTCCATAATTTCCATTATCAACTATACAGTGAGCCATAAATAGAAATTCTAATGTAGGATTATTTATTCTGTCTGCAGAGTACTTCCATCCGTTATCAGTTAAGTACTATTCTGTTTTTCCTTTAAACTCTTGTTCTAATTGTGTAATCTTATTATTTATCTCAGTCATAGTTGGAGAAACTGTAAATGGAATAACTTTAAATAAGAAGATATCATACTTATAATTAGTATTTCCAACGTTTAGATTAAGAGGTGCCCAAAACTCAAAAGTGTCTCCATTATTTAGCATTATTTGCCAAATATATTTCTTTACATCAATTGGTTTATTATCGACTGTAATACTATCATTCTGTGTTTTAGTTTGACTTACTTTAGTAATTTTATAATCATCGTTATCGGCTTTTAATGATAACAACCATTCAGATAAACTTAGAGTTCCTCCATCAGCTACATATAAGTCATAAGCAGATAACCCTGTATCTCCTTTACTTCCTGTATCTCCTTTACTTCCAGGCTCGCCTGGACTTCCTTGTGGAATACCAAAATTTAATATTATTCCATTTTCTGTGTCGGTTTTATCAATAGTTGGTTGTTCTCCTGCCTCTAAACTGGTAACAGTACCTATTTCAATTGTAGGAGTAATTCCGTCTCTACCATCCCGTCCATTTTTTCCTGGCTTGCCGTCAGATCCGTTTTTGACAACTAAATAACTAGTTTTCTGTTGTCCTTCTTTCATTATATCTAATTGCCAAATATTAGAGTCCCCAGGTCCGCTACCATATTTAATCTATTCTAGATTTATAATCTCAGATATACCTAAGTTAGACCTAGCTTCAGCTCTTTGCCATTCAGAGCTTAACTCACCAAATAAATTAGATACTTTAAAATACTAATCATTAGTACTTGATGCTTTATGACAATTTGATGTTGTAGTCTATTGTATTGGTTTACTAGGTCTATTACAATTACAGGTACCTGATTTAATGTTATTTAAATTTATTGTTTCTAACATGTTTAGATATTATTTTCTTTATTTAGACTATAATATACAAATGGTTTGTAATTCACCCAACTATTATAATCTTTAATATTATCTAATGATGTTGTATTTCTATTGGGAACACATAAATATTTATTTCCATTCCAAGCATACCCGAAATACATAATATTTTTATTTAATGGAATATTTTTTCCTAACGTACAAATACTACCTGCTACAGATTCTACCAAGTACAGTCCTTCTGTGTGCTTATAATTTTTATTATCTTTGTATGCAAAAATATTTAAATAAATTAAATCTCCAGCAGACAGTTTAGCTTCATTATCATTACTTCTAATAAATGTAGTCGGAACTGATTGCGGTGGTCTTGGATGACTTACATCTGTATTAAATGTAATTCCTGCCGGAGCATAATATTGCCAATCTCCAGATGTAGTTGTAGTATAGCTTTGGGGTATAAATATTACATTACTTGGAGCTAGATTTTGAGTTAAAGATTTTCCATCTCCATACTCTGTTAAATAGTTCAATAAACTTGTTACTGTAGGCAAGGCATAGTTAAAATTACTATTTTGTCCAATAACTATATCTTTACAGATATTTACACCAATAAATTTTCCTAAAACTTTAAGAATACTATTAATGTTACCTGCAGTTGCTAAGTTTTGATCAAATGTATCTAATTGCTGTACGGCTTCGTGATTATCGGTAAGATCGACGAAATTTACATCATCCATAGTTCTTAATCTTAGAAACTATGAATTATTAATCTTGAATTTGTTCTATACAGAAGTTATATTAGTAGCCATAATTAATATTATTTTAGTTTGTTACAATTATTTAAATATACTGGGAAAATTCTATCTTTACTTCCATGAAGATCTTCATTTATTACATTATTTATAGTTGAGTCTTTGACAAAGACTTCTAGATCACAATCTCCTACAGCGAATACACCTGAGTCATATACATTCTTTAAAGTTCCAATATCACAATTTCTTACAATTTCGTATCTAGTTTTATTAGAGAATCCCTAACCAAATGTTAATCCTCGTAATACTGAATTTTCAACCGTACCACCACAATTTCCTTTACATAGTACGTAGTTAATATTTCGAGATTTATCAATTAATAAATTATGACTAATATGAACTTTTGCTCCATAACGTCCGTATCCATAGATATTTTCACAGTTCTTTATTGAAAAGTTTATGTTGGAAACAGAACCATCTTCTAAGTCTATAAATTGTTGCTAGTTACTATAGCCACCTTCCTAATCTCCTCTATATCTTTCCGTAGCTAACTCCCACATGTAACAATTCTACATAAAGCACTAATTTCCATTTTTATTATCTAGAATACTAGTTCTAAAATCTTTAAATATACAATTGTCATAACCACAACACCATGAATATCCATGCAAGTCTACTATAGGACTTCCTAGAGCTGTCGAAGATTTATTCGTTAAACAGTCTAATTCTATGGCATTTTTATTGTATGATAAGTGTCCAAAAGCACTTAATACAGCATATTTTGCATTGCGTGGATATATGTTAATATCGGAATCATCTATCTTGACAGTTTTGATAAAGTTTTTATTTTTATCATAGAAATGAATAAAGTGTGATTTATTCGATTTATGTCTAAGTCCAGTTGATGCTCCATCAATCTTTGAAAGTGTGTAAGTATTTCCACATATAAGGTTTCTTGCGTCAGGAAAAGCTGCCCTATCTCCTACTTCATCTTCTGTTGAGTTTATATTACTTCTCATTACATAGAATGTTTTTAGAGCTTCAGGTGATATTTCAGGAATAGAATCTCCTGTTCCTCGTATGGAGTAATTTAAATGTTTTATTTCCTAAAAGTTTCCATCATATCCGACGAAACCAGTAGATAAATATCTAGAACAATATTCAGATTTATATGACCTAAACGAATATCTTGATACAGAATCTCCAGCTCCTACGAATGCATCATATCCAGTAGCATAAGCAAATTCCATATTTTCATACGTACAAAACTTACTATCTGATATTGATGAAATTCCCAGCCACTCTGGATATACTCTATTAATATTTACTTTTTGTGGCTTTATCGAAGATATTTTTTGATTTTCATATTGTATATATTTATAATTTCCATAAATGTGTCCATTACATATATGGGTATCAAAAGCAAAATCGATACCTACAACTCCACCACTAGATTTATTTACACTAGGAAGTGTGTAAATTGTTGATCCATTCATATCTAATGTAAAGTAGTTAGGCAGTTCAAATTGAAAACCGCTATAGAGATTAGTGTATCTTTCAGTAGGAACATCGTATGAAGTAACAATACTCATATCTTTAGGTAAGGTAAGACGAGTCTTTCTATTACTTCTATCTTTTCCTGCAGCAGCTTCTATAAGTTTTATTAGCGCTTCTTTATTTTTAACTGCAGCATCCTATACTCCTTCTGGAATATTATAGTTTGTAGATAAAATTCCTTCTATTTGACTTCCAGTATAATTTGGTCCTGTATAATAGTCAAACTAATATTGATTATCAACTTTGTCCCCGATCTATACTTCCTTATAATATATTGGCTACTTGTCTATGTAATCAATTAGATTAAACTTATTGGTTCCATCAGAATAATATGTTGTTAAATTATATTCTCCTGAAATATCTACAGTAAAAATATTACTATCAGAAGTACTATAGGTAGGAGTCCCATCATCATTTATTGCTGAAATTCGTGTATATTTAATACTAGGATTAACAGATGATGAAGTATTTGCTTTTGTGATTTTTATATTAATGCGTTCACATTTACCGTCTGATCCTTTATAAGGAGTTACTGTATATTTTGCATTTAATATTTCTTTCTTAACTGGAATATATCCTCCAGAAGTATTTAACATTTGATGTCGTATAAATACGGTACCATCGTATATTCCAGTAAATGCTCTATTTAAACTAACCTAGGTTACTACTTCTTCTGGGTCATCAATTAAGAATTTAAAGTACTGCCTTTTAGAGGTCATTCCATCATTCTAAATTGCCTCTATTGAAAACGTATGTTCTCCTACGTAACTTTTAGGAAATGGGCCTATTTCAAAACATCCATCACCCTCAAACGTAGAATGCTTAAAACACATATCCTCAGGAGGGTTTGGTAAGTCACAATCTAACTATAAGATTGTAGTATATGTATAATTTAATCCATCACAGTATTTACCTACAAAGTTATTTGATTCGTCTGCTTCTTCTGTTACGTTTAGATTGATGGTATATGGATTAACATAATATGGAATAATTAACTTTTCATTATAATTTACTCTACAAGGAAACTATCTAATAAACAGCTGTGGACTATATGGATTATAAAAATTTAAGTCCGTTGCTTTATTTTCTCTTATTTCATTATTATAATTATTTACTATCATAACGTTACTTTTTTATTACTAGTTTAGACTAACCAATTTCCACTGGATCATTATCATCATATTCTAGTACCCCAATTTCCTCAATGAGTAATTCTGTACCATTTACAGTTGCATAATATTCCAAATCTAATTTAATTTCTGCTTTTCCATTATTTAGCAATTTCATATTTGGAATATAATGTGTTACGTCTCCATCTTCAACTCTACACTAATACAGAATAGTAGAGAATATACTTTCTCCATATTTATAGAAATAACTATCTGTTAATTCATCGGCAAATCCTCTAATACTAGAATCGTACAATCGACTAGAATTAGTCCCATTAGATTTGGCCCAGTCATTCCATTTCGCAGCCATTTTAAAAAAATAAGCATTTGGTTTTGTTCTGACTTTAATATAATAACAGTATTTCTTATCTAAATTCATATTAAAGTTAGAAGCAACAACGTCATTGGCAAATGATCCAGTTATGTATAAGTTATTCTATAAGGCGTCCTAAGATGTAGCCTTAGTTACTACTCCTCTATAAGCTATGTTTCCACTAGCATTTGTTTTAAACTTTGGATTATATGGAGTAATGAGTGACGTTAATGACTATTCGTTTCGTTTAAATAGTAGATAAGATTTACTAAATTTTACTAGAACTTCAATATTTTCAACTGGAGTAGATAGCGTAATCGTAGTATTTAGTGGAATAGTTAAGTCTTCATAAGCTGGGCCTGATGTTCTTTTATTATACTTTCTTCTGATAATAAAATATTTACTTTTATGATAATTTGTATTATCAAACTGTATATAAGATCCTGAAGTGATATTAGTTTTTGAAACCCTAGGAATGTTAAAAATTGGATAGAGGTCAACTCTAGCCATTCTAACTAACCACTCATTTTTATTTGTTTGATATTGAGTTATTCCTGTAACTTCAACTTGCTCAATTTGAATTTTTGAGTCATCAAAGTCAACTTTTACTTTGGTATTTCCGTCATCATCTCCAAAGAATGGCCCGCTTACCTAAAGACTAAAATATGCTGTATCTGAAGTCTAAGCGTATAGTACTGTATTAGATGGTATAATCTCACCATAGTGTTTTAAAGTAGTTAACTGCCTATTATGTCCTTTTCGGTTAATATAGTTATAATATACTAAATTTCTTGTATCATCAAATGTGGTCCATTGTCCCTTAGTTTCATCATTTTCTAATTCCTCAAATGATCCATCATTATAAATATGATACAGTTTATTAGGGTTGTATTTATAAACACGTCCGTCATTTCCGGTTATGCTACCATCCCTAAGCAAGATGTTGTATAAGCCTACACCTTGCAAAAGGCCATCAGGAAAAAAACAGATAGTAGCATTTGCGTTTTCTTCAGATGAATATACTCCTACAGAAAAATTATTTAAAGATGTAGGAATTTCTATGTTTTTACCAGGATTATTTGGATCATAAACAGGAGTATTATTAATCTTTGCAAAGTTACTGATTAAAGCTCTATCAAGAATAGCTTTTGTTACTGCGCCATTTTCAATAGCATGAGAACTATCCTAATCTAAAGTATTGTCAACTTGAATTGACGTACCTCCACCTGAAATAGTAATGTTATCAGAATCGCCATCGCTAGTCTTATATATAGACTGACCATTTATAGTCTTTAGCATATCAGTATCAGCCTTTTTATCTAATGCTTCTTTTAACGTACTACTAGCAACTGCCATATTAGGATTATCTACAATAGTTGTAGATAGTTGAATAGAACCTGACCCAGGAGTAGATGCTTGATAATTTTTTAGAATGAAAGCAGAACTTTTAAGCTGTTTATTATCAGACATTGTAAATGATAAATATGTCCATAAGTAGGGCTAGCTAGC
>Ga0247609_10006163_pt1 | contig 11590 bp, 9 predicted proteins | sample 172DNAGHGlowgp2_FD_193487 | JGI IMG/M metagenome (GOLD analysis project Ga0247609, IMG submission 193487) | Sheep rumen microbial communities from Palmerston North, Manawatu-Wanganui, New Zealand - 1728 DNA GHGlow gp2 | ecosystem: Host-associated > Mammals > Digestive system > Stomach > Rumen ... | reverse complement strand
GGTTATGTCAGCATCAATGTGTATTTTAAGCAGGGAGTGGATGCCGACATGGCAGCTGTGAATGTACAAAACCGCGTGACCCGCGCACAAGCCCTCCTACCTGCCGATGTGAACAAGGTGGGTATTACGGTGCAGAAAATGCAGAGTAACATCCTGCAGATTTTTGCCGTGAAGAGTGTTGATGGAAAGTATGACGAGGATTTTGTCTCTAACTATGTTGACATCAACATCAAGCCACGTCTGATGCGTATCCCCGGTGTGGGTAACGTGCAGAGCCTCGGTAACACTTACGCCCTGCGCATCTGGCTGAAACCTGATGTGATGGCTCAGTATGGCTTGACACCAGAAGAGGTGTTCGCAGCCATCGGTGGACAGAGCTTCGTTGCCGCTACAGGTTCATTAGGCGAACAGTCGGAAAACGCCTACCAGTACTCGATGCAGTACAAGGGTACACTGAAAAGCGTGGAGGAGTTCAACGACATCGTATTGCGCACCAGCGATGGCGGTCACATGCTTCACTTAAGCGATGTGGCAGAGGTGAAGATTGGTGCCATGAGTTACAACTACACCTCAAACATCCAAGACCGTCCGGGTGCCCTCTTCATGGTGTTCCAAGCACCAGGTGCTAACGCCACCGAGGTGAATGCCCGCATCAACAAAACTTGTGAGGAGATGAAAGCAACGATGCCTGCTGGGTTGGAGTTCGTGACGATGATGACCAGTGATGACTTCCTCTTTGCCGCTATCCATAATGTGGTGGAGACGTTGATCATCGCCATCATCCTCGTGATTCTCGTGGTGTTTTTCTTCCTTCAAAATTTCAAAGCCACTATCATTCCTTCCATTTCGATTATCGTGTCACTGTTGGGCACATTCGCAGTCGTCTCCTTGGCAGGCTTCTCGCTCAACATCCTGACACTGTTCGCCCTTGTGCTGGCCATCGGAACCGTGGTGGACGATGCCATTGTGGTGGTCGAAGCTGTGATGGCGAAAATGGAGGGTGGTATCAGCGATGCACGTGAAGCCACCCGTCAGGCAATGAGTGAAGTGTCGGTGGCTGTTGTCTCCTGTACCTTGGTGTTCATGGCGGTGTTCATCCCCGTGACCTTCATGCCTGGCACATCCGGTACATTCTTCACACAGTTCGGCGTGACGATTGCATCTTCCGTAGGTCTATCCTGCGTGTCTGCTTTGACGCTCTGCCCTGCCCTCTGCGCTATCATGATGAGGATGGAGCAAGGCAAGAAGGAAGGCAAGAGCCTGACCTACTACACGAAGAAGGCCTATACGGTGAGTTACAATGCCATCTACAACAAGTATGCAAAGAGCGTTCAGAAGTTCATCAAACGCCCTGTGCTTGCATGGAGCCTGTTGGTGGTTGCAGCCATTCTGTTCGCGTTCTTTATGAAGAACTTACCGTCAGGTCTCGTTCCGCAGGAAGACCAGGGCGTATTCTTGGCAGAGATTCGTGTGCCTGAAGGTACCACCTTGCAGCAGACCCGTGAGATTGTGAAGAAAGTGGAAGCCAAGGTGAAAAAGATTCCAGAGTTGGAGAGTTTTGCAGTATGCTGCGGTTATGGTATGGCATCTGGTGAAGGCTCAAACTTCGCCACGCTGATTGTTCGTCTGAAGAATTGGGACGAACGTCCAGGCATGAACCACATGATAGACCTCGTCATCGCTCGTTTCTATTATGACTGTATGGACATCAAGAACGTGCAGGTGCTGCCGTTCCAGATGCCACAGATTCCTGGATATGGTACGAGTAACAGTGTGAATCTGGTGGTGGAAGACCCCACCGACGGCAATATGTCGGAATTTGCCAAAAAGACCGAGCATTTCCTGAACAAGCTGGCAGAACGTCCAGAGATTGGTTCCGCCATGTCATCTTACTCTGAGCGTTATCCCAAGTATCAAGTTGATGTTGATGCTGTTCAGTGTGACCGCGCTGGTGTGTCGCCTGCAGAAGTGCTCAACACGCTCGGTGCCTTCTGCGGTGGATCCTATATCGGAAACTTTAACCAGTTCGGTAAGGTCTATCGTATCATGGCATGTGCTTCTCCAGAATATCGTCTCGACCCATCCTCACTGCAAAACATCTTCGTGCAGGTGAAGGGTGGCAAGATGGCACCTATCGCTGAGTTTGTCACATTGAAAGAGATTGTGGGTCCTTCGAACATCGAACACTTCAACCTGTTCCAAAGCATCACTTGCTTCGTCACTGCAGGTAGTGGTTACACAGAAGGTGACGCTCACAACGCTATCGCCGAGGTGTTTAAGCAGGAAATGCCTTCTTCTGCCACATATGAGTACAGCGGTATGTCGCGTGAGTTGGAGGAGACTTCCGGCTCCAACGCCACAGCACTCATCTATGTCATTTGTGCTATCCTGATTTATCTCATTCTGGCATCTCTCTACAACTCATGGTTCACTCCGATGGCTGTGCTCCTGAGTGTTCCTTTCGGACTCATGGGTGCTTTCTTATTCGCCTACTTCGGTTCACTGCTCCATCTGCCAGGCATGGACAACAACATCTACCTTCAGACGGGTGTCATCATGTTGATTGGTTTGCTTGCCAAGACTGCCATCCTGATAACGGAGTTCGCTTCTGAACGTCGTGCGCAAGGACTGAGCATCATCGATGCAGCCTTCGAGGCATGCAAAGAACGTCTGCGTCCTATCCTAATGACGGTGGTGACGATGATTGCAGGTATGATACCGCTCATCATCGAAGGCGGTGCAGGAGCTAACGGAAACCGCGCCCTCGCTCTTGGCGTGGTGGGTGGCATGACTGTGGGCACCATTGCCTTGCTGTTTGTAGTACCAGCATTCTTCATTGTATTCCAGAAGTTACATGAGAAATTCCAAGGTAAAACACAGAACGCTGAATCTTGATCTCGATGAAGTTAAACTGAAAACGAGTAAGTTATGAAAAGAATAATATCAATTTTTGCCGCCGCCGCTTGTTTCGTACTTTCTGGGTGTGGCATATACAACAAATATCAATCCACAGCAGAAGTGCCAGTCAATGCCTATGGTAATGACGTCGTAAACACTGATGGCATACAGTTGGCAGATTTGTCTTGGCGTGAATTCTTCACAGACCCATTGCTCCAGCAACTAATTGACACTGCTCTGGTGCGTAACACAGACTTGAACTCTGCCCGTATTGCCGTGGAGAAGTCGGAGGCAGCGCTTCGTGCTGCAAAACTGGCTTATCTGCCATCGCTCCATTTCTCACCTTCCGGCACATTGTCAAGTTTTGATAACAGTCCAGTTTCGAAGGCTTATGATTTGTCATTGCAAATGAGCATGGATTTGGATGTGTTTGGATCCATCACAAGCCAGAAGCGCAAATCGAAGGCTGTGCTGCTGCAAGCTCAAGCTCAAGAGGAGGCAATACGTGCCAATCTGATTTCTTCTGTAGCACAGCATTACATTCTCCTGTTGGTGCTTGACCGTCAGATGGAGATTCTTACAGCGACCGACAGTCTTTGGAACGCTTCGTTGGAAACTCAGAAAACGCTGTGGGAAAACGGCAAGTCCTACTCTACGGCAGTCAATCAGATGGAGTCTTCTTATTTGAACGTAAAAACTCAGCTGGTAGATACAAAGCGTAACATCCGTCAGGTGGAGAATGCCCTTTGTCGTCTGCTGGCTATCACCCCTCAACACATCCAGCGCAAGCGTTGGGGAAACTATGAATTGCCTCAGCGATTCAGCGTCGGTGTGCCGGCACAACTGCTTACACGTCGTCCAGACGTGCGCATAGCTGAACATGCCATGGAAGAAGCCTTCTACAATACACAAGCAGCGCGTTCCGCCTTCTACCCATCCATTACCTTGCAGGGTGCATTAGGATGGACGAACAATGCTGGCGTCGTGACCGATCCTGGCAAGTTGTTGTGGACCGCAGTGGCTTCTCTCACACAGCCTATTTTTGCACGTGGAAAATTGCTCACAAACCTTAAAGTGAGCAAACTCACTCAAGAAGATGTGCAGAACAAATATGTGCAGACAGTCATCGATGCGGGTAACCAAGTGAATGAGGCTATGGCGGATTGCCAAGCAGCACAGGAGAAAGATGGCTACTACAAACGTCAGGTAGCAGTGCTTCACGATGCCTATAACGGCACCCATGAGCTGATGGATAATGGTAAGGCAAACTATCTTGAAGTGCTCACAGCACAAGAAAGTTTGCTCAGTGCCCAGCTTAGCGAGGCAATGAACCTTTACGATGGCGCTCAAGCCCTTATAGCTTTGTACATCGCTCTCGGTGGAGGAACGAAATAAGTGAAGACTGTGCGTTTTGCAGAACAACAGATTACACCCAATTAATAATACTAAAACGAAAACAATTTATTAAAACGAAACTACATGAAAAAAAATTTTTTATGGATGATGGCAGCCATCCTGACATGCGGTCTCACTGCAACAATGTTAACCGCATGTAACAACGATGATGATGACAACACTGGCATTAACAATCTCGATGAAACAATCAAAGGTAAATGGATGATGGCTGAAGCAGATGGTAAGCTTGTGCCAACGGATTCCAAGCAGGTGGTGACATACGAATCTGCTTCGAAGTACTATTACAGCCTCTCCATCAGCGCTATCAGCGACTTGAATTTGTGGGCAAACCACTGTGAAGGTCAATACACTAACAACGGCAACAAATTGTCTCATACGGTGGAAGTGCCCAATACAACACCACATATCTCTTTTGCACAACAATTTGAAGTTCTCTCCATCAACGATGACGAGATGCAGCTCATCGCCAACAACAAGACATTCAAAGATGGTGAATTATATAGAAACACGAAAGACTTGAAGGAGCGCAAAGTACGCGTGACTAAAGACTACAGCAAAGACATCATCGGCACATGGGAAGGACAACAAACAAGTGACAAGGACACACATAGCGACGGAAAACCACACCGTTGGGAGTACAAGGCTGACGGAACTTTCGTCTATTACAGTCAAAACGACAAAGGAGAATGGGTAAACAGAGAAAACACCATGGCAGAATACTTTGTTGATGGCATCTTGCTTTGTTCGCGTTGGAAGAATGTGGGCGACGACACGGAGAAACGTGAAAGTTGGGAGATTGCTTCCATCAAAGATGGCAAGATGGAATGGACAGCCCTTCGCCAAGCTGCTGATGGTTCCTACTATACAGCCACTTTCAGTATGACTCAAGTGAAATAAAACATAAACTCAAGTATAACAAAAGAGATGCACCCCCGACAAAGGAGGTGCATCTCTCATCTTGAGCACTTCTTTCCTAAACTTTCAACAACGGCGAGAAGAACTTATGTAACGGAGGAACATGAAGAGCAGGAACATTACCACAATCTTTTATACCAAACAGATGTAGTTCAAACAAGTTTGTCTTCTGTACTCACTCAATCGCATTTTTCATTTGTCATTTATCATTTAGCGCAGCGAAATATACCCTTTGAGGATAGCCCTTACACAGGATTGAGAATACCTCTTAACCAGAAGTGAGAATAGCCCTTAAGCACGAGTGAGTATAGACTTGACACAGAAGTGAGTATATTAGTGACATCGAGCTGAGTATATTAGTGACGCTTGATGTTGTATACGAGTGACGTTGAATGTTGTATACGAGTGACGTTCAAATGTGTTTATGAACTACGTGCGCACTGTGCGCATCTCATTTCGTACACCCAGCGCATAATATTTCGTTATTACAGCGCGTATTATTATGCGCTGAGTGCCTGTATTTGATGATACAAGTACAATCATTCCGTCATTTCTTCAACAGCACAGTTGCACATTATGAATCTGGTAAAGCAAGAGAGAGGTGATTTTTCGAGAATATTTTTGTCACCCCATCATATCGCCGTAACTTTGCAGCAGATTCAGTTGAAAACTAAAAACTAAAAGTGAAAAGTATATTAACCCTAAAGCCCTTTCATGCTGAGTTGCATTCTTCCGCGTTGCAAATCGACTCCTATCACACGCACGGTGACATGCTGATGGAGTTGAACTTCTTCTGCGGGGTCTTTTACGAAGTGGTCTGCCAATTCGCTGATGTGGACAAGACCTTTGGTGTGGACACCTACATCAACGAAACATCCGAAGTTGGTGATGTTGGTGATGATGCCGGGAAGAATCATGCCGACCTGCACATCTTCCAATTCCTTCACATCTTTGGAGAATTCGAATACGGTCAATTGTTGACGAGGGTCACGACCAGGCTTGTCGAGTTCCTGCATAATGTCTTCAAGGGTGGGAAGACCTACTTTGTCTGTCACATATTTGCGAATGTCAATACGGCTGCGCACATCTTTGTTTGCCATCAGCTCTGCCACGGAACAATGTTGATCTTTTGCCATCCGCTCCACAATGGGATAGCTTTCAGGATGCACGGCACTATTGTCCAAAGGTTGTTTTCCTCCACTCACACGCAAGAATCCTGCAGCTTGTTCATATGCCTTTGGACCTAATTTCGGCACTTTCAGCAATTCCTTTCGAGAGGCGAAAGCACCGTTCTCTGCTCGGTAGGTGACAATGTTCTGGGCAATGGCAGGACCTAGACCTGAAATGTATGTGAGCAGGTGCTTGCTGGCGGTGTTCACGTTCACACCCACTTTGTTCACACAGAGTTCAACGGTTTGGTCGAGCGAGTGTTTCAGTTCTTTCTGATCCACATCTTTCTGGTACTGCCCCACTCCAATGCTGCTGGGGTCTATCTTCACCAATTCCGCCAATGGATCCATCAGGCGACGGCCTATGCTGACAGCACCACGCACCGTCACATCATAGTCAGGGAATTCTTCTCGCGCCACCTTCGAGGCAGAATAGATACTGGCACCATCTTCGCTCACCACAAATATCTGAATCTCTTTAGGCAGTCCCAAACCACGCACAAACTCTTCAGTTTCACGGCTGGCTGTTCCATTGCCGATGGAGACAGCTTCGACCTTATATTGTTTGGTGAGTGTCCACAGTTTATCGGCAGCAGCACGACGTTCGTTCTTGGGAGGATGAGGGTAGATGGCCTCGTTGTGGAGCAAGTTGCCTTCAGCATCAAGACACACCACCTTGCAACCTGTTCGGAAGCCCGGATCAAGTGCCAAGACACGTTTCTGACCTAATGGAGGCGACATAAGCAACTGTTCAAGGTTCTTTACAAAAATACGGATAGCTTCTTGGTCAGCACGCTCTTTGGAGAGGTTGGCGAATTCAGTTTCAATGCTGGGCTTGAGCAATCGTTTGAAGCCGTCTTCGATGGCATTCCAGACAAGTTCGGCACTCTTGCTGGAGTTGCGAAGGAATTGTCTGTCTAACCTATCAAGGCACCGCTCATCGTCACCACTGATACTCACCCTCAGAATGCCCTCTGCCTCTCCGCGCCGCATGGCCAAAAGACGGTGAGAGGCACACTTTGCAAGCTTCTCCGAGAAGTCGAAATAGTCACGGTATTTCTGCGCCTTCTGTTCCCATTCCTCTTCTTCCTCCTTATTCTTTGTCTTGGGCTTCACCTTGACAGAGGTAATAACGGCATCCTTCTTGAAGTTGAAACGTACAATATTTCTGGCTTCTTCACTTTCACTCACTTTTTCAGCGATAATGTCCTGTGCACCTTGTATGGCTCCCTCGACGCTTGCCACACCCTTCTCCTTGCTGACAAATTCTTTGGCTTTCTTGTCCACATCGGCAGATGGGTTCTGCATCATCAGGAAAGTTGCCAATGGTTCCAAGCCCTTTTGACGAGCCACCTCAGCACGAGTCTTGCGTTTGGGTTTGAACGGCAGGTAGATATCTTCCAATTCCGTGCTGTCCCAGGATGCTTCAATACGAGTCTTCAACTCGGAAGTCAGTTTGCCTTGTTCCTCGATGGTTTTCAAGATGGTCTCCTTGCGTTTTGCCAACTCATTCAACTTCTCCAGCTGGTCGCTTACACTTGCCACTTGAACCTCGTCAAGCGCGCCTGTCACTTCCTTCCTGTATCGACTGATGAACGGGATGGTGCACCCTTCTTCCAATAGTCCAATGGTACCTGCAACCTGACGTTCACTGATGCCAGTCGCCTTTGATATGAGTTTTGTGAAAATGGTAGTCATGAAAGATTTAATGATTTTATATTTAGGAGTTAAGGAGTTAAAGCCAAATGTTATCTTGGTGGGAACTCCTCATGTACAAGGTGTCGGCTTAACTCCTTAGCGGAGCGATAACTCCTTAACTCCTTTAATTCCTAATTTTGATTCTTCTTTCTCCCCCTATACACAAAAGTACCGATGGCTATGAGAAGTATGAGGAGCGTGACAACATAAGCCCAAATATTCGTGACACGGGAGGTGGCGCTGATGGTGTAGTCACCAGGAATGAGACGTTCGCCTGTGAGGGGATAATAGATGATGCCATCCTTAAGAACGCCTGTACCTGGATTCACCACTTCGCCGGGCATTGATAGCGAGTATGACACCGAGAACCAGAATATGTTCAGTTGGTGGGCAAGTTCCTCTCTCAGTCCTTTCCCGAGGGGATTTTCTTCATCGAAGAAAGGCGCATAGGCGTTGGAATGGAAGAATTTCTCGAACCCTTCCACAGGATCCACATTGGCAATATCCTGTCCATCCTTCAAGAGCGCGATGGGGAGCGAATCGTGCAATGCCACGAACTGTTCCTTGCTCACAGGAGGATTCTGGATGGAGTCGTAGTGCTGCACCATGTAGTCAAAGCACATCTTGAAGAGATTGTCATTGATCCATCGTGTCACGAACGGTTCCATCTTGCTGATTTTCTCCGAAGCCTGTCCCCCACTGAGCCCCTCAAGCAGGTTGGGCTGACCTGTGAACCAGTAGCTGACCACATCCTTGTCGGCATAGTCGGTGGGTGAAAGCTTGAAGGTGTCAGCCACGGTATTGAAAGTCTCCGTGTAGGTGTATTCCGTGTAGAACCAGCGGAAATGCTTCTCAAAATTGGCATTCGATTTCAGACGCGCGCCATTCAGTTGCAGAGGGGTGTATTGACACATCTCCTTCACATCCTTAAATTCACGGTATTCAAGCGTAGTGGTCACCGTATCGTTCTCGCCGATGTCGGTGTGAGAACCCATAAAGCCCTCCATGTTGACACATTCCGGAACGGGAGCCAACGGGGCAGACGTGCTGTCCTTGCCCCACAGGGAATCTCTTTCTTCTTGCGGCATCACATGGCGATAAATGACTTCACGCTTGCAAGTGCCGTCTTCGTGAATAACGGTGTGCAATCTGACGTCCTGCTTTTCACAGGAGAAGAAAAGTGCCACTGATGCCAAGAGCATCCAATATGAACTAATTGTAGTTTTCATACATCATCATTTTTAATTGTGTGTAACTAATAGGTTTTGGTTGACTTGCCTCTAAGTAGCGTGTGTACATGTTCTCGAGCGTGCTGCTTCGTGGAAAGTCTGTTGTATAGGCATGGGCACGTGGTGCCTCTGTCTTTACAGGTTGGTTGACATAGATGAAAAGCCCTATGAGCAGGATGGCTGCTGCAGATGTGATAGTGCGAAGCATCCTCAGCACCAGATGAGGCGTGTCACTCTCCGGTTCCTCACTCCTTGTCCCATGCACCTCTCGATCAGGCAGGTTTGCCATGATGCTTTCCAGCATTTCATCGGGATTATCCAATTCTGGCTGCTGTCCTTTCAATCTGTCAAGTATGTCATCTATTTGTGTCATATCCTAATTGTTTTAATCGTTCTCGTATGGTTTGCCGTGCCACATACAGGTTGCTCTTCACCTGTTTGGCATCCAAGCCTGTTATTTCTTCCACTTCTGGCGATGAGAGTCCTTCCAGATGACAGAGCGTGAACACCATCCTTTGCTTCTCCCCCAACCCTTCTGCCAACATTCTCACTATCGACACCCACTCTTTGCTTTCCAATGCCCTGTGCGTATCAGTATCGGAAGCATACCGCCGGAACACCAACTCATCGTCTGGCATGGAAACCACTTGCTTCATACGTTTCAACCTGTCCAGACACAGGCGTGTGGCTATCGTATAGATCCATGTGGCAAAGTTCTTCCGGGTGTCATATTCTTCTATTCGCTGCCACACACGGATGAAGGTTTCCTGTACAATATCCCTCGCTTCTTCCTCGTCACACAGCAGTTTCAACGACAACGAAAACACCATCCGCTGATACGTCTGCACCACTCCACGAAAAGCCGCCTTCTCGCCTTGCTGGCACCTGACCACTATGTCTTCTGCTATCTGAATCATTTGCTGTGTCTCTTTGCCTATTATACGATTGAGAATGGTAAAGGTCAAAAGAAATGTTGAAAATTATATATTTTTTTGCAAGGGCAATCCCCTTTCCTCTTTCAGCAGTGCCCGTTTCTTCTCTATCATCTCTCCCATGCGTTGGTCATGAAAGCCGCCGAGGGTGCCATCGGAGGCAATGACGCGGTGGCAGGACACTTCGGGGGCAAAGGGATTACGCTTGAGGGCTTGTCCGACGGCTTGGGCGCTTCGGCAACCGATGCGTCGGGCGAGTTCACCATAAGTGACAGTCTTGCCACGAGGAACACGAAGCAGTTCCAGATACACACGGCGCTGGAACTCTGTGATGTGGGTGGTTGTGAGGACCCGATGGCGGATGTCGGACATGATGGTATTAAATCAGATGGTTCTCGGCGATGTAGCGCCAAAGGGGGGCAACCATGAGTGACTGTTTCATCTCGTCATGGCGAAGCAGGTCGATCAACTCGTCTGTTTTGAAAAGGTGGACACTGATTTCTTCGGTTTCGTCGAGGTTCTGTCCAGCCACTTTCTCCACTCCCTTCGCGATGAAGGTGTGATTGAGGTTGTTCATAGAAGTGGGATTGGCTGACAAAGCGGTGAGTTCCGTCCATTCGCCTCCTGCATAACCAGTCTCTTCGAGAAGTTCCCGTTTGGCTGCATCAAGAGGAGATGCATCGGAGGCTTCCATCGTACCTGCACAGAGTTCGTATTCGACGATGCCCAAGGCATGACGGTATTGGCGCACCAGCACAAATTCACCATCAGCAGTGATGGCGATGATGTTGACCCATGTGGGATATTCGAGCACATAATATTCAGGCACGGTTTTTCCATCGGGCATTCGGAGCACGTCACGACGCGCCGTGAGCCACGGACGCTTAATGAGATATTCAGAACTGACGGTTTCCCAGGGCTGTATGTCTTTTGACTTGTCCATCATCCAATAATTAATAGATTAATAAAAGTAATAAAAGATAAAAGAGGGAAGAAAGCACTCTGCCTTCCTCCCTTTACTCTTGAACTTTCATTTCCTTTTTTCATCTGAAAACCAGTTACCGATAAAAACGTAAAAACGAAATGAAATTCTTGAGCCTCTTGTCGGATTAGATATCCGAAAAACCTGCCGATGGCAGGCTTTCAAGGCTTTCATCTTTCGCTGTCAATTGAAAGTGAACTTTCATTGCCATCTCAGATGAAATTCTTGAGCCTCTTGTCGGATTCGAACCAACGACCCCGAGATTACAAATCACGTGCTCTGGCCAACTGAGCTAAAGAGGCGGGTGGGTAAGCTGACTACATCGCGCCGCTACAACCAAGTACCCTTGCT
>Ga0247609_10006162_pt1 | contig 11593 bp, 8 predicted proteins | sample 172DNAGHGlowgp2_FD_193487 | JGI IMG/M metagenome (GOLD analysis project Ga0247609, IMG submission 193487) | Sheep rumen microbial communities from Palmerston North, Manawatu-Wanganui, New Zealand - 1728 DNA GHGlow gp2 | ecosystem: Host-associated > Mammals > Digestive system > Stomach > Rumen ... | reverse complement strand
GCATGGTACATTTTTACCCTCGGCACTGAAAACGGAAGTCATTCCGATTTTCTTTCCTAATAATCCTGGCATTTCTGTTGTTATTAATTAATAAATAATGTGTATTACACCTTAATCTCTACTTCAACACCACTGGGAAGCTCGAGCTTCATCAGTGCGTCGATGGTCTTTTCGCTGGAGCTGTGAATGTCTACGAGACGCTTATAGCTGTTCAACTCGAACTGCTCGCGACTCTTCTTGTTAACGAATGTAGAGCGGTTGACGGTAAAGATTCTCTTGCGTGTGGGCAGAGGAATCGGACCGCTTACTACAGCACCTGTTTCTTTCACTGTCTTAACAATCTTCTCAGCGGACTTGTCGACCAGGTTGTGGTCATAAGACTTCAGTTTGATTCTGATTTTTGGACTCATTTCTTTCTAAATTATATATTATTAATGTATAAGGGATAGGGTATCATCCACAAAGAGTCATATGCTTGCAGGTGACCCTATCCTTCTTTTCTTGTTATACCAGATCTACGCGGCCTCCTATTTCTTCAAGTACTGTCTTTGCGATACCTGTGCTCACGGGAGCGTGGTGGTCGTAGGTCATTGAACTGGTAGCGCGACCCGAGGTGATGGTGCGCAGAGCTGTTACATAGCCGAACATCTCTGCCAGAGGGACCATTGCCTTCACGAGGCGTGCGCCGGTGCGAGTGGAATCCATTCCCTCTACCTGACCGCGACGCTTGTTGAGGTCGCCGATGACGTCACCCATATTCTCTTCCGGAGTAACGACTTCCAGTTTCATAATGGGTTCCATGAGTACGGGCTTAGCCTTTGCGCAGCACGCCTTGTATGCCATCTGAGCAGCAAGCTCAAACGAGAGCTGGTCAGAGTCAACGGGATGGAAGCTGCCATCCACGAGTTCCACCTTCAGACTGTCCATGGGGAAGCCACCGAGCACACCATTCTTCATGGCTGCCTCGAAACCTTTCTGAACGCTGGGAATGAACTCCTTGGGAATGTTACCGCCAGTCACGCTGTTGATGAACTGCAGACCTCCCTGAGTAAAGTCGGGATCAACAGGACCAACGTTGACGATGATGTCGGCGAACTTACCGCGACCACCCGACTGCTTTTTGTAAACCTCACGGTGGTTGACAGTTGTTGTGATTGCTTCCTTGTAGTTAACCTGAGGCTTGCCCTGATTGCACTCGACCTTGAACTCACGCTTCAGACGATCGATGATGATGTCGAGGTGAAGTTCACCCATACCGCTGATGACGGTCTGACCACTCTGCTCATCTGTGCGAACAGTAAAGGTCGGGTCTTCCTCTGCGAGCTTAGCAAGTCCATTACTGAGCTTGTCAAGGTCTTTCTGAGTCTTGGGCTCAACAGCAATACCGATAACGGGATCGGGGAAGTCCATCGACTCGAGGGTGATGGGTGCATTCTCGTCGGTGAGAGTATCACCTGTATGAATGTCCTTGAAGCCAACACCTGCACCGATGTCACCCGCGCTGATGCAATCAACGGGGTTCTGGTGGTTGGAGTGCATTTGGAACAGACGGCTCACGCGTTCTTTCTTGCCAGAACGAACATTGTAAATGTAGGAACCTGCCTCGACCTTGCCACTATAAACACGGAAGAAGGTAAGACGACCCACATATGGATCAGTTGCAATCTTGAACGCAAGAGCAGCCGTCTTCTCTTCTTCATTTGGCTGACGGGTTTCTGTCTCACCTGTCTCAGGATTAACACCTTCGATAGCGGGAGTGTCCAAGGGTGAGGGGAGGAACATGCAAACATAGTCAAGCAATGTCTGTACGCCCTTGTTCTTGAATGAAGAACCGCAAGTCATGGGAACGAGGTTCAGTGCAAGCGTGCCTTTACGAATTGCTGCGATGATCTCCTCTGTTGTTACAGAGTCGGGATCTTCGAAGTACTTCTCCATAAGAGCCTCGTCCTGCTCAGCAGCAGCTTCAACGAGCTTAGCGCGCCATTCGTCGCACTCATCCTTCATGTCAGCAGGAATATCCTCGACGTCATACTCGGCGCCCATCGTTTCATCATGCCACAGGATAGCTTTCATCCTGAGAAGGTCAACGATGCCTTTGAAGTTCTCTTCTGCGCCGATAGGCAATGCCACAACAACAGGATTTGCACCTAAGACGTCCCTTACTTGGCGGACAACTTCAAAGAAGTCGGCACCAGAGCGGTCCATCTTGTTGACGTAACCCATACGGGGCACGTTGTACTTGTCAGCCTGACGCCAAACAGTCTCGGACTGGGGCTCAACTCCACCTACAGCACAGTAGGTAGCAACAGCTCCGTCGAGTACACGCAAGGAACGTTCTACCTCTGCGGTAAAATCCACGTGTCCAGGAGTGTCAATCAGGTTAAACTTGTACTTGTTGCCACCATAGTTCCAGTATGCTGTGGTAGCAGCAGAAGTAATTGTGATGCCACGCTCCTGCTCTTGCTCCATCCAGTCCATAGTGGCGCCACCCTCGTGCACCTCACCGATTTTGTGTGTCTTACCGGTGTAGAAGAGGATACGTTCGGAGGTAGTTGTCTTGCCGGCATCAATATGGGCCATGATACCGAAGTTACGTGTCAAATGTAAATCTTGCTTTGCCATTCTTTTTAATCTAAACTAAATGATACTAAACGTTTGAAGAGGTTAAATAGTCATTTAGTTATTAAAAACGGAAGTGAGCGAATGCACGGTTAGCTTCAGCCATACGGTGCATGTCTTCTTTGCGCTTGAATGCGCCGCCCTGCTCGTTGTATGCGTCCATGATTTCAGCAGCGAGCTTGTCGGCCATTGTCTTACCGCCGCGCTTGCGAGCGAACTGGATCATGTTCTTCATGCAAATGCTCTCTTTGCGGTCGGGACGAATCTCAGTAGGAACCTGGAATGTGGCACCACCGATGCGGCGGCTCTTAACCTCTACCTGAGGAGTGATCTTGTCGAGGGCTTCCTTCCAAATGGTGAGGGCATCCTTCTCCTCGCTTGCCATCTTAGTTTTTACAATCTCGAGAGCATTGTAGAAAATCTCATAGGAAATGCTCTTCTTGCCGTCATACATCAGATGGTTGACGAACTTTGACACCTTCACGTCGCCGAATACAGGATCGGGAAGGATGATTCTTTTCTTTGGTTTAGCTTTACGCATTGTTTTGTTTGTTTTTGTTCGGGGTTGTCTTTCGTGTTCTTCAACGCTTCCTCCGAAGCATTTACTCAACCTTACTTACAAGCCAAAACGGGTTAATGATTACTTTTGCTTGGGACGCTTTGCTCCATACTTTGAGCGACGCTGGGTTCTGTTTGCTACACCAGCGGTATCAAGCGTACCGCGAACGATGTGATAACGTACACCGGGAAGATCCTTCACACGACCACCACGAACCAGCACGATGCTGTGTTCCTGCAGGTTGTGACCTTCTCCGGGAATGTAGCTGTTCACTTCTTTTGAGTTTGTTAAACGCACGCGAGCGACCTTACGCATCGCTGAATTAGGCTTCTTAGGTGTTGTCGTGTAAACGCGAACACAGACGCCTCGACGCTGAGGACAATTGTCCAAAGCAGGGCTCTTGCTCTTGTCTGCCAACACCGTACGGCCTTTTCTGACCAATTGTTGAATTGTAGGCATTGTTTTGTTGTTTTATTATTTATATATTATGTATTATAATCTATAATGTATAGGAACGAGCCCATTGAGGCCATTCGGGGTGCAAAGGTACGACTTTTTATTTAAACAGCAATCGCTACCGCACTAAAAAAGTGCCCCAACAGGTCAAAAAAGTGCGCTTTTAAGATTATTTAACAGAAAGCGGGCTGTAATTAGGACAATTTAAGCCCAACAAGCGCACATAACAAACAAGAGAAATTACTCCCTTTGACGATACTCTTGCAAGCCTTTTTCGAGGAAGTTTCGATAGGCTGCCACATCTTCGTTGTAGGAATAAGAGCCCGTGAGGGGATGACCCTCGTTATCGAGGAGGACATAGAACGGCTGTGCATTAGCACCGAACTTGCTTCTTTGGAGGTGGCTCCAACGGTCGCCGACGGTTCGCAAAGTGACATCTGCTCCGTTTTCCTTAACGACAATTTTCTCCGGCAAAGGTGTCTTCTCATCGACATACAGGGTGATGAGGACATATTTCTCCGTCATGAGACCAGCCACCTGCGGGTCTGTCCACACGGCTGCCTCCATCTTTCGGCAGTTGACGCAACCGTAACCGGTAAAGTCAATCATGACCGGCATTCCGTGAGCCTTGGCGTATGCCATTCCCTCGTCGTAGTCGTTGAAGCGCGCCTCGACCGAAGCGTCTCCGAGACGGAAGTCCTGAGTGCTCATTGGAGGTGCGAAAGCGCTGACTGCCTTACAGGGAGCGCCCCAAAGACCCGGCACCATATAGATGGCGAAGGCAAAGGCGGCAAGTGACATGAAGAAGCGAGTCACGCTGGTTCGCGGCCTTTGGACTACCTCGCCCATCTCGTCATACTCATCTTCGTCGTGTGGGAAGCGAATCCAACCAATGAGATAAGCACCCATCGAGGCAAAGATGACGATCCACAGGCACAGGAAGACCTCCCTATCCATCAGGTGCCAGCCGTAAGCGAGATCGGCCACGCTGAAGAACTTCAAGGCAAAAGCAATCTCGAGCAGGCCGAGACAAACCTTGATGCAATTCATCCAGTTACCACTCTTCGGCATGCTCTTGAGCCAAGCCGGGAAGAGAGCAAAGAGGGTGAAAGGCAAGGCGAGAGCCAATGCGAAACCAAGCATTCCTATGGTCGGTGCGAGAAGCGAGCCAGTCGTACTAACCTCGACGAGCAGGAAGCCGATAATCGGGCCTGTGCATGAGAAGCTAACCAAGCTCAAAGTAAACGCCATGAGGAAGATGCTAAGCAAGCCTGTCGTGCTGCTCGACTTCTTATCTACGGCGTTTGTCCAGCTGCTGGGGAGCGTTATCTCGAAGCCTCCGAGGAAGCTTGCACCGAAGACGAGGAGCATGAGACAGAAGAAGATGTTGAAGATGGCGTTTGTACTGAGTGCATTCAACGCGCTGGCTCCGAAGATGAGTGTCACGAGAAGGCCCAGCAGGACGTAGATGACGACGATGCTGATGCCGTAGGTGATAGCATCGCGAATGCCTTTCTTCTTGTCCTCGGCACGTTTCAGGAAGAAGCTTACCGTCATGGGAATGATGGGCCAAACGCAGGGGGTGAGCAACGCGATGAGTCCGCCGAGCACGCCCAACAGGAAGATGCCCCAAAGACTTCTGTTTGTGGTTTGTGTTCCGACCTCAAAAGCCTTGAGTTCATCCACGACAGGAGCCCAAAGATCGTTGCCTACGGAGTCTCGAACCTCTTCCTGAACGGGTTCTTCTGCTGTGATTGTATCCTCAACTACGGCAGCTTTCTCCTCCTCTTTAGGCTCTTCGACGATCTTTTCTGGCTCAGTTGTTTGGGGCTTTCCTTCGCCTTTGAAACTGAACTCAACGTTGGTTGGAGGTATGCAATTCTCGTCGTTGCAGGCTCCGTAAGTCAGATAGCCAGCCACTTCATACTCGGGTTCCGTAATGGTGAAGCGTTGAACGAAGCTGGCCGTCCCTTCCATATAGCTGACCTCCATGCCGAACATTTCGTCCATCGCCTTGTGGAGCTTGCCTATAGCCTTCAGTTTGCCGTCGGGTTTCAGGCCTTTCTGCTTCTCGAGAGTCAGTTCTGCTCGAGTCGGTCCGCCATCAGCTATGTCCGTCCCATAAACGTGCCAACCCGCATCCACATTGCCTTGGAAGACAATCTCGAGAGCATCGTCGGCCACTTTCTTCTGGCTTGCAGTAATGGTGACGGGAGTTTGGAACTGTGCCAAAGCCGAAACCAAAGCACATATAAATAAGGTAAAGAGCATAGCGATACGTTTCATCTTGTCAGTCTTAATTCGGGGGACAAAGGTACAAAAAAAGAGGCATTTCCGCAAAAGAAACGCCTCAAAAATAAACACACCCAGTTTAGTTTGCCAACTAAGCACGTTAACTTACTCAACTTAACACGTTAACTTTGCCAACTTAACACATGATGTTTAGCATTTTAACACGCTTAGATTGTCAACTATATACACTATGTTTGCCCACAAAAAAAATTTGGCAGAAAATTATTCTTTTTTCTTTGAAAAAAAAGAGAAAAAAGGTAACTTTGCGGCGGCTAACATAGGGGAAAAGCCTGAATCGCCTCAATTACATATTCTTTTAACCAACAAAACAACACTATTATGAAAAAAGGACTACTCTTCACACTCCTGCTTGCTTTATTTGGTTTGGTAAGAGGAAGTTTGACAGTAAAGGCTCAGACACCTGAACCTACTGCCAAGTGGACATTCGACAACGCCGAGGACCTGATGGCTCCCTCGGTTGGCAATTTAACCATGACACCCTGTCTGATACCGGAAAGCAATCAAAACACAAAGTTCGTCACGCCTACAGACATCGCCACTGCTGGTATCGTCAGGGCAGACGATGAGGAAAAAGGCATCACGGCTATCTATGTGCCCAGAACCAGCGCACTGAAGGTGCCGCGTGCTGAAGATGCAGAGGAATCTACGACCTACACCATCCTCATGGACATTATGGTGCCCAGTGCACAAACCTGGGTCGGCTTGCTCCAGATGGACGAAAATAACCAAAACGACGGAGACCTCTTTATAAATAATCATAAGGTAGGAATCGCCTCACTTGGAGCCTATGCCGGCAACATCGAGGACGGGAAATGGTACCGCATCGTGTTCACTTACAACACAGACTACGAAAGCGGGCAAGGCAGACTCTACTTGGACGGCAAGAAGATCAGGGAAGGCGGAGAAAACGCACGCCACATCATGCAGCCCTTCGGCTTCTATCTGTTCTGTGACGAAGACGGCGAAGTGAACGACGCATACGTGTCGCAAGTCGCCTTCTGGGAAACTCCGCTTACCGACGAAGAGGTGGCAGAACTGGGTAACGCCATGCCTGCCCATGAACACAACTTCGTCGACTTCTTCTGCACCACATGCGGCGCCTTCCAGGACGACTACCTGACGCCCAATACCGACGGCTTCTATGAGATTGGCTCAGCAAAGGACCTCTCATGGTTCGAGCTAAAGGTGAACTTGGGCGAACTTACCGCCAACGCCATCCTCACCGCCGACATCGACTTCGCAGACCTCATGCCAGAAGATGCAAACCCAGATGGAACAGAGATTGACTGGACGCCCATCGGTGACTGGGGGCAGTTCAGAGGCACAAGCAACGCTGGCTACCAAGGACACTTCGATGGACAGGGACACACCATCAAGAACCTCAACACAACCTCCAAGAAGAACTGGTTCGGACTGTTCGGCGTCATCTCGTCAAACTGCATCATCGAGAACTTCGACATCTACGGAACGTATAACATCAGAACTACATATGCAGGCGGCGTGGCAGCATACTCCCGCGACATCAACCCAACAATCCGCAACGTCCACAGCTTTGTGAACATCAACAACACAAGCGCTGGCGGCAGACAGGGAGGCATCCTTGGTGCAGCAATGGTCGACAATGCAAACTATAAGACCACCATCGAGAACTGCATCTACTCCGGCACACTCGACGGCAACGATGCTGGCAACAGCGGCAACTATGGCGGCATGCTGGGCTATGCCAACAGCAACGTCAACAACATCGTTGTCATCAGCAACTGTCTGTTCGACGGCAAGGTCGTCAACCTCAACGAGGAGCCCGGCGGCTGCACCTTTGGCGGTATCGTCGGTTACTGCAACTCCGCAACAATGAACATCCAAGGCTGCCTGTCCATCGGCACAGTCAGCGCTACTGAGAAGAAGTTCGGCCAACTCTTCGGAGCCCTCAATGGCAACAACACTACCATTACCAACTGCTGCTATCTCGGCGAGTTTGCCAACGGCACAGACGGTGTCGGCACAGCAAGCGGCGACACACCTGTCTTGGTTGATGAAGGCCAACTTCAAAGCGGCGAGGTCTGCTGGTTGTTGAACGGAGAGACATTCGTCAATCCGGCATGGCATCAGGTTCTCGGTAAACAGGATTGTCCTCTGCCCTACGGCGAAGGAAGCGTTGTCTACCGGACTGTTGATGGCTATGACATAATCGACTTTGACAATTTCGCCGGCGTCCTCAGTGCTGTCATTGCAGCAGAGACAGCCTATGTCGAAGACGAAGAGCTGGTTGCCTACAATGTATATGTTGATGCATACAAGGCAACGCTCCAGACTTGGGAAGGCCTCTCGTCGTTCGAAGAACTCTACGAGGCTTACGAGGCCGCTGCCGAGCAGAGGAACGCCCTCAAGGCATCCGCTGCCAAGTACGCAGAGTACAAGGAGGCTTGCGAAGCCGCTGCCGCTTACATCGAGGAGAACCATCTTGCAGGCGAGAAGACAGACATCCTGCTTGATTACCTTGAGGACAGCGACATTGAGCCTGGAGGCGAGGTTTATCCCAACGGAGGCTATCCCTACATCATGGCGCACGGCAACCTCGACAACGACGGCATCGACGCTGAGATTGCATTCGTGAACAACATGCTCGACGTAGCCATTGCTTCCGACGGTATCGCATCGGGCGACGACGTCTCACGCTTCTTCACCAACCTGTCCTTCGCCGATGGCTTTGAGGGCTGGACGACAGAGAACGACAAGGATGTCAATCTTGCAACAGGTGGTGTTACTCAAGTGATGCCCCTCGTACACGGATACGGCAAGGGAGCGTTCAGTGTATCACAGACCGCCACAGCCCTGCCGAACGGCATCTACATGACTAAGACAAACGCCTTGTTCAGCACAAACGACAATCCCGAATTGAGTTTCTACGCAGGACAGGTCTTCATAAACAACACCGTGAACTATGTCATGGCTCCAGGCGAAGACCTCCTTCCCGAGGACGAAGCGGAGGAAGGCGTCAACTATCTGTCCAGCCAGTACCAACTATACGACGGACAGTTCGGCACAGGCTATGTGCCCGTTTCCAGAAATGGCTGCTCATATGCATTCAGCAGCGGCCGCTACAAGAACTATTGTGCAGCGGAAGTTACTGACGGCTCGCTGACCGTAGGCGTTCGCGCCCTCGGCACCGGCTTGGCATTAGACTGGTTACCATTCAACGGCATGGAAGTCATTTATCTCGGCACGCCAGACGAAGCCAACTCATATCTCACGGATGTGCTCAAAGCATACTGCGACCGCGCTCAGGTTATCTTGGACTCCACCTGGGACGATACGGACTGTGCTGAGATGCCCAACATGTCTGAAGCCCTGAAGAGCCAGCTTGCAGAAGCTGTTGCTGCTGCTGAAACTGCCGCAAGCGGCGAGAGCAAGATGGCTGCCATCAATACCTTCTCCGGCCTCTTCAACGATGTATTTGCCTGCCGCATGACCTACATCGAGATGGCTACTACAGCCAACAAGCTCTACGACTTCATCAACGTCTTGGTTGACGATGGCCTCATCTCAGCAGAGTCAGACGAATACAAATACTGGGATGACGAAATCAATGCCGCTCTGGATCACTACCGGATGGGCGATGTAACAGTTGAACAGGCTCAGGAAATCATCGACGCCTTGAACAATTGCGATTTGAAGTTGACTCCCGTTGACGGCGTCTACCAGCTGGCAAATTGTAAGGACTTGATACTCTTCCAGAAAATAGTGAACGAGGGTAACGACAAGGCCGACGCCGTGCTCACAGCCGACATCGACTTCAGCGAGTTGGTACCAGAAGGCGAGACTGAAATCACATGGACGCCTATCGGAAACTGGGGGCAGAACGGCATCGGAGTGAAAGATGCTGCCTATAGAGGTCACTTCGACGGACAAGGCCACACCATTAAGAATTTCAACATCATCGCAAGCCAGAACTACTCCGGTCTCTTCGGTGTCCTCTCCAACGGTGCTGTCATCGAGAACTTCAGCATCAGCGGTAGCATCTACAACGATAACTACAATCAGTGCGGAACCATCGGCTTTGCCCGCGACAGGGACGTCATAATCCGTAACGTACACAGTTCTTTGAACATCACAAGCGAAGTCAATACAAAAACCTTCGGCGGCATCCTGGGTCACGCCTTTAACAACAGTACGGTGTACATTGACCGCTGCTCATACTCCGGCACATTTACCGTGACGGATAATGGCGGAAGCGACGACGGCATGTATGGCGGCATCCTCGGCCATTCCTATAACAATGCCTCCACAAATGTCAACATCACCAACTGCCTGTTCGATGGCAAATTAGTGAACACCTTAGCAGAAGAGTCGCCAGTCAACGGCTGCGTCATGGGCGGTATTGTAGGCTGGATAGGTACAAATGTCAAGTACAGCATCGACAACTGTCTGTCCATCGGCGAGGTATCGAACACCTGCGCAGGCCAGATTGCCGGCGCACTCCAGAACAATGGCGTCTCCTACAGCAACAACTATTATAAGGGAGCTGCTGCCTTTGGTGCTGTAGCGAAAACGACGAATGCCACCACATTGGTAACGGACGAACAGTTGGCAAGCGGTGAGATCTGCTACAAGTTGAACGGTGACCAGAGCGACATCGCTTGGTACCAGACTCTTGCCACGGACAGCTATCCCGTGCTCTTCAAGGACCATCTGCAAGTATGGCTTGACAATGACACTTACACCAACATCGATCCCGACGGCATTGCTGATGTTCAGGCAACAGAGTCTGTTCAGAACGGCATCTTCAATCTGGCAGGCCAGCGCCTGAGCAAACCAGCGAAGGGTATCAACATCATGAGCGGAAAGAAGATTCTTGTCAAGTAAGCAATTCGGCAAGATTCTCCTACTTACACACTCTGCGCCGTAGCCTCGGGCTATGGCGCAGAGTTTTTTTAGTCTATTAGCAAAGACCACGAATTCAAATCGAGGTCAATAACAAAACAACGCTACAAGTAGTGCTTATAAAGTTCACACGTGGAGTTGTCGAAATCCTCCTGTGGATTTCACCAAATCCTCCTGTGGATTTTGGCAAATCCTCACGTGGATTTTTCCGAGTCTTCTGCCTAAATGTATTCTTCCTTCATTTTCCGTCGCATCTCGACTATCTCCAAGACGTTACTTGTAATGATACAAGCGGCAAACGTCATCAGCATAGGGAAGAAGGCAGCTGCAAGGAGACGGGAGTTTTGAATGAACCAAAGCAGGAAGGTCTTCTGCGTCTGGAAGTTGACGGAAGGCAGTTCGATGGGCGACGAGAGCAGCCAAATCGTACTGACAGTTCCGCTGATGATGCCCACCACAAAGGCAACGGCTATTACTATCCTGTATCGACGGATGGTTCGCTCCTGATATTGTTTGATGAACTCAACTGCCTCGAGCCGCTTCGTCAACTTCTGCATGAACTCGGCACTATCGTCGAAATGTGGCTTTTGAGCGAGGAAGAGGTCCTCTATTGCTTTATCTTTCTCCATAATGGTCAATGTTCAATGGTCAATGTTCAATGTCTTTCTCAGTTTTTCCCTGCCTCGCGAGAGTTGTTGCTTCACGGCTTCTTCCGAGGCATCAGTAATCGCAGCTATCTCCTTGACGCTGTAACCGTTAAGGTAG
>Ga0247609_10006161_pt1 | contig 11593 bp, 11 predicted proteins | sample 172DNAGHGlowgp2_FD_193487 | JGI IMG/M metagenome (GOLD analysis project Ga0247609, IMG submission 193487) | Sheep rumen microbial communities from Palmerston North, Manawatu-Wanganui, New Zealand - 1728 DNA GHGlow gp2 | ecosystem: Host-associated > Mammals > Digestive system > Stomach > Rumen ... | reverse complement strand
CGCCATGGGAGCCTATTTCGGCGGCGCTGATGCCATTTCGGCCATCAATACCATCAAGAGCGTCACCATGTCGAGCGAGGCGGCTGTCAGCGATAAGAAGACCGTCTCGGGCTATAGCGGAAAGGCCGTGAAGCCCATTGCCCTGCGATTTATCTTCGAGATGGCCTCGAACGATGTGCTCAGTGGTAAGCATGGCAAGCCAGTGGAACTCAGTGGTATCGGTGGTATCGAGACTTGGCGCGATGCCCTGGAGTTTATGCAGTTAGGCTGTCGCAACGTGCAGGTTTGTACCGCTGTGATGCAGTTTGGCTATCGTCTCATCGACGATCTGGTGCTGGGCCTACAGACTTACCTTGCCGCTCGTGGCATTCAGCGTCTGGAGGATGTAGTGGGCGAGGAACTGCCCAACTTCGTTCTGCCCTCCCATCTCGATCGCGAAACGATGGTTTATCCCAAGATCGACCGCGATAAGTGTATGGGTTGTGGCCGCTGCTATGTGTCTTGCATGGATGGAGGCCATCAGGCCATCGATTTCGATGCCAACACCCGTCAGCCCCGCATCATCGGCACCAAATGCGTAGGTTGCCACCTCTGCCGCCTCGTTTGCCCCACCGGCGCCATCGGCCTCACCAAGCGCATCCCCAAAAAACAATAATATAACTATTTTACGAAATGCATGACAATGCCCAGCCAGCGCCGAGCGCTGGCTGGGCATTCCTTCTCGTATCCCCGCATCACCCACGATTTCACTGCTTCCAGCAGCAAAATCTCTAAAGGGGTGATGAATGCAAGATTCCTGAACAAAGTGCAAGTGTTGCCCTAATCGGTTTTCGTAAAGGTACCTTTGGAAAAGCCTTCACCAATTAATGTCCTATTATCCTTGATTTCAAACAGCAAATCACTTTTGTCTGACTTTATCCTTACATAATTCTCATCAATCTCGTAACTGGAATTAAAACGGAATCCGAAGATGTTGTCAATGATTGTTGCTGTTTTTTTTCCTCTAAAAATCAGTTTCCTATAATAAGCGCAGTTCTTCGATGTATAAGTACCTTGAAGAATTGCATAAGTCTTATAAGTTCTTCTCTCAGATGCAGGAAGAGCACGATATTCAGTAAGGTATTTATTTATGTTTTGGGTAATCTCTTTTTCATTTTCAATGTCATATTGGTCCCTAATATAGAAAGAAAGAGCACCCATTTTTTCTTTATAAGAGTTGGTATACTCTTCATAATTCAGGGTAGAATCAACAGTAATAGATTCCAGTTTGTTATTTGAGAATCTATATGACTTCATTTGAATTAAAACAGGCTTTACTTCCAAAAGCGAATCAATAATTGAGATAGTTTTTTCTTCAGTCTTTACGATGCCATCTATTTCCTGACTCCTTAATATAATTGATGTAACTTCAATAGCCTTTAAAGAGTCAAACCTCGCCAAATAATCCTCCTTATTTAAAGTATCTTTTCCGTAATACTCAAAACTATCTGCTAATAACTTTATAGTTGCCTCTTTGTCATAGTTATTTGTAGCATCTATGAAATCATTTACCATTCCCCATTTACTTTGGTTGCATGATAAAAGGAGGATTGCGTAAAAGAAAAGTGTAATGTATTTCTTCATAACTGCTCGCTAGTTTCAAATAACCCATGTAGTACAATTCAATAGTCCACCTTCTTGTGCCACATCGTTGTAGTCTATCTTCTCAATGACTTTATCGGGGAAAGCCTTCTGAATAACATCGAATGCTTTCTGGTCTTCTTCTCTGCCAAAGACGGGCATAACAATCAGGTTGTTGACCTCCAGATAGTTCACATATATTCCAACAGCACTATATGGGTGCTTGGGGTCTTTTGGCACAAAGAACGGAATATCGATGTATCGTAGATTATATTTATCAATAACCTTTTGCATACCCTCCTGCCAATACTTATATTCCTCAGCCATTGTATTTCCTAATATGGTGTTCTTGTCTACGAATCTAACCATTCCATCAGCATGTCCTGTCATATCATCATTTTCAGCTGGTATGATGATAATCTCGCACTCCAAAAGCCTGCTAAGTTCATTGATAAGTTCTTCCTTATTCATATCAGGATTCTCCGAGAAAATCCTATTGGAAAGGATTGCCCTGCCATCGCAAATCAGCACATTGCCCCCATCAAGGTTGATATCAGAGAACTGAGGTTCGAGTCCATTTGCTTTGCAAACCTCTTTGACGTCTGAACGTGATTCCTCCCATTCTTTATTGTCTTTCAGGTAACTCGGATCATATTTGAACTGGATTAACTTACCTGATTCAGTTTGAACAGGCATATAGTCACGACACCAGATATCTTTTGTACCCTTTAGGAAATGGTAATTCACATGATGCTTCTCAAGGATCTGAGTGAGTCTGTCGCATGTGTCAGGATACCTTGTTTTAAGTAATTCTGATAGATAAACAGTTTTATTTTCTGACTTGCGGATGGGAATGACCTTTGCTTCATCCATGATTATTGGCTCTGCTCGTTCAGATGTTGAGGCTTTTTTTTTATGATCTTGGTACTTATTTTTCAGAGGTTCAGAATTATAACCCAAAGTCTCCTTGCAGATATCTGTAGTGGGCTCAATGTCATTACTTTCACAAATCTCCAATAGGATTTCTTCTTTCCCTCGCTTTTTTAATTCGAAGGTCCGAATATACTCTTCCTTAATTCTATCTTTAAAGTGAGGAGATTCGTTTAGCTTCCTGAGGTGTTTTCTTCGATTCTCATCCAACGAATCTTTTCGTGTCACTTCGTTAAATACCTCGGCATATGGGAACTTTACGAACTTCTTTATAAACCAAGGATAGCCCCACTTGACAAAGGCGATGACACCTGTTACTATACCAATAATACCGCTAATAATACCAATAATAGATTCAATACTCATAATCTTATTGTTTTCAGTTATACATGCAAAATCCTTCCTTACTTATCAGCTTCAGCCGACTCGTTTGTCAAAAGGAACACGTTGCAAATATAGGAAGAAATAAGATAAGTACCAAATATTTTTCCTGATTTTTCACTTTCCGGGTTGTAATTTGTGAAAAACGCGCCAACAAATAACGATATCTTAAAGAAATGTTGAACATAAAATAAAAAAGCCACCCGAAGGTGACTTAAATGGGCAGTATCGATAAAGCCTTACCCCACGCGGGATTATACCCGGATAGTCAAAACTAATGTTCTGACGGTGCAAAGATACGAAAAATCCCCAAAACTCCAAAGGTTTTGAGGACTTTTTCGTTCACAGGCCCATGCACGAGGTGGTGCCGAGGGCGGTGAGGATGGCTGTTGCGATAGAGGCAATCAGCTGGGCAATAAACTTTGCTGTTTCTTTCTTTGTCATAGCATTTTGATTTAATGGGTTAAAAACTTGGTGGGAGCCGAAGGGCTCAGCCCCCACCGTTAATTACTCTCTCTCTCTCGGTTTTCACCTTCACAGGTTACTTCCCTGCGACTGCTCGCTTGCAGCCTTTAATCGCCCGTTCCCGTGCCGCTGCCGTTGGCGGGCTGAGTAGCCTCAGTCTTGTTCAGACTTTCCACGTCGATGAACTCAGCCTGCTTAATGAACTCACGACTTGAGAGGTTCTGCTCCTGTTCCTGCTCGGGGAGGAATCGGATGTGGAGCGCCTTCAGGTGCTTGTTCACATTGAACTCGTCGCGCTTCTCGCAACCTCCGCGGGTGTTCTCGATCGAGGTGTAGAAGATGCCGAGGCCGTCAATCTTTACCTTCTTCGAGTTGAGCAACATCTCTACAAGACAGCTGCGGAACTTCTCCAGAACGCCATACACCACGTCGGGGGTGTAGATGGAGCCGTGCTCTGAGATGTGTAGTGCCAGCTTACGGGTGTTCAGCGTCTCGAGCGCCTTCACCTGGGCGTACCACTTGCCATAGGCGGCGTTGTACTTGTTCGTGTTCTTCTTTACTTCATACAGAATCTTTGCCATACGTTTGTGTTATTTCATTGTATTAGACTTCGATGTGACTGACTACATCGGGCAGCCACTTCCCGCATTTTTGTCTCTCATGATTGACACTGCAAGGGTGGTGCAAGGTGCGCTCGACCTATGGTCGCTTGGCTAGTCCAAGAATGCAGAGGCAAGCTTGCTTGGCCTTTGCTGAGCCGCCGCCCACACTCGCAATGCATTTCCCAAATGCGTTGCAAAGGTACAACATTTTTTCGTGATTTCCAAATTTTCGGCATCGATAAGGGCCGATTTTCAGCACGATAAGGCCCGATTTTTGCGAGCCGTAATTTCATGACGTCAAAAACGTAATTTCTAGCCCCACGAGAACTATTTTCACCATCATCGCGCAAGGTAGGCCATTTTAGGCTGCCACTTCATCACTTTGCCACTTTGCCACATTAAGCACCTTCCGAATTCGCGCTCCAGACTATTAATAAATTATATAATATTATAATATTATATAATTCTTATATACCTACAGCCCACACCATCACCAAATCGCAACCACCTTAATGTGACAATGTCACAAATTGGCATTGTGATGATTTGGCGGATGCCGTCCGCCAAATTATACCTCATAATAATAGTCTTAAATAATGTGTAAATTTCACACTACATGCATTAATCTCAGGACTTTTTTGTACCTTTGCAAGCCGAAAACAAAAACAGGATTAACAAATGATACAATCACATTTACTTCCCGCGCAGCCGCCATACCAGATTATCTGTGCTGGTGGCGAAATAGGCATACAGGTGGCAACACTCGTCGTTGTTGAAGATGATTCAACACATTATGATGGCTATGGAATCAAGACGCATAGTCACCCTGTGGTGAATTATGGTTTGAAAGATAACTTACCCGAGTTGTATAAGAAAGATAAGAATAGGGCTGAGTTTCTTTCTATGTGGCAATTACAACCCGAATGCGCAGTATGGGATAAGATAGAAATTTCAAATATTAAAGTACTGGGTTTGGCAGGCTTAACACAGAGCGTCTCTTTAGAAGAGTGTCTTGCTATTGTGCCTGCAAGAAACAACAAGTATAATGTTAGAATTTGGAACGACTACTCCGTAACGATGCTAGACTATATTCCCGAAAAACTTAGGCACTTTGGTATAGGAATAAGTCAAGCGGAGATAATGCAGCAAGATGAAGTAGTTCTCTCTATCTGGCCCGCATATGATGATGACGAAAAAACGGTAATAGTGTGCCTTGGATTTGAAGATATGGACTTGTTTGCTTTACCATTGTATGATGAATTCCATAAAAATAGCATTGATACTTGCGCTAAGTCCATAGCATCTGCATTGTCGATGATTGCACTCCACTTCGTTCCAACAATGACTCCTGTTAAGTTGGTGATGGAACCTAACGAAGAATTGGGTATCACAAGGAGTAAGATTGAACCGGATGTTAAAAAAGTGGTTGAAATGGTAAATAAGCAGATAACTTATAAACCTTAATGTCATACAAATCCGAGATGATGCTCTATGGCAGTCGCCTTAGGGCTGTGGAAGATGTGGTGGAGGAGGCGATGGATCCTGAGAATGCTCAGCAGCGTGACCACTATCTGGCATTCTTGTTGGCGCATGCTTTCGATACACAGGACGCTGCACTACGGCGCACGTGCGACAGAATAAAGATGGCGCACGGCGATAAGCCGTTTGGTGGCGCACCGACATCTGCGCATAACATACCGCCAGCGAAATCTGAGGCTGTCAGCGAGTTTGCCATGAACCATACGATTGATGAACGCGTGAAGCGGGCTATGGAGATTGTAATAGCCGAGGAGGTCATTAAGTATGCCTATGACCATGCTTTCATCATGCAGATAATGAACCAGACCAGTGAGATGCCTAGTTTCTCATCGGCTCAGTCGTACATTGACTATATGGCGGGGTTGGGTTTTATTAACCTGCCAAGCAAAGATACTATTGAAAAGAAGATTAGTTCCACGTTCGGCAAACACCCCCATTGGACGTTTACTGATAAGAAGGGCCAGGATGCCACAGAGGAAAGACGGCGAAATGGCGTTGGAACAAGATTTCTTAGTGCTTTCCGAAAGGGTATTTAGCCGAAGTTTCGGCAGCGTTTTCGGCTGATTTTTCTTTTATTCGGCAATACATTCCGAGTGCAATAAAAACTATTGCATTCGGATTTTTTTGTGCTTACCTTTGCATCGTCGAAAGGCAAAATGTTGAACTTAAAGGTCGCTGAAAGGGGCGACGTAAAAAAAAAGAATTATGTCGAGAACAAGAAACAGAATGCTGATTGCAAAGGGCACTATCGCTGAGAATGCACGTCGCCAGATGTCGATGATGAATCAGTGCCGAATGCCAAGAGGAATGAAGAGAGACTGGCGCTTCATGGGTCACATGATCTAAAAAAGACCAGCAAGAGAATTAATCATCATTTTTACAAATCTGAGTTGAGGCGAGCATGATGAGGGGAGTCCCCGGGATAATTTGCGCAACCTTCTTTTCTGAAAGCTCCACTCACCTCGCTTAACAACGAAGATTTTATGAAACCAACAATTTTCAAACCACAGATTTTGCAGAACGTCCAGATGGACGGCAGTATTAACTTCATGACCAACGGAGACATCAATGTCTATCCCTGTCCTTGGGAGGATGATAAGCAGGTGACTGGCGGCGAGCGCGTGAGTTACAAGGGCGGTATCTCGGTGGATGCCGATGGACGTACCCGAGTGAAGCGCTACAATGTGGGAGCTAACGGCCCAATGCATGAGACTCTCTATGAGACGGCTCACGGGGTGGTGAAGATGACGCGCCCCATGTATCGTAGCGATAATGGTCACCGCCGACTGAAGGATGAGTACGTTTACGTAACCTTCAAGTTCCCCAAGAAATATGGATTGGCGCTCACCAAGGCGCTCTATGAGGAGGAAACTGATGAGATTATGAGTTACTTTAAGACACGAAAGGAGGAAACAATATGGAAATGATTCGCAGGATGATAGCACTCAACCCACGACAGAACAAGGAGCAGACAAGGGCATTCATAACGGAATGCCCGCTCCCTGACTACGATTCGCTCACGCAGTCGCCAAGGTTGAAGCAACTGGCAGAGCGTATCAATGCTTGTACCGATGATGAAGAGCAGCGCCGATTGAAAGGATATCTGCCGTTCCGATGCCCGCACTACACGCGATTCCGCGATAACTATCGCGATCGGGAGCACATTGACCCTGAGAGTTTCACTTGGCAGACATGCGTAGATATTGATGATGCGGAATTGGTAGAGGCTGCCAACCAGCGATCTGAACAATTGGATATAGAGAGGGGTGGCACATGGCAGGGATTGCTGCTGCACAAGGACTATTCGGCTCGCAAGAAATTGCATATTGATATCCGACTGCCGCTGGGCATGACGGTGCCTGAGGCGCAGCGAGCCTATTGCAAGGCGCTGGGTGTGGAACCCGATACCAGTTGTTTTACGCCCGAGCGATTCATCTATATCACACCAGCCGATTATGAGATTTATCGTGCTGACGGGTGGTATGAGCAGCTTTCGGATGAAGAAGTGGCCGCCCGCCGCAAGGCTTATACCGACAGGGGATTGAGCATTGACGGACGCACGGAGGATGGAAATTACTATGATGCGGAAGGAGGGGAACAAAAAGTCATTGAGTCGAGCGGTCCATCGCTAGATAAGACTTTCCCGCAGGACTTCAAAGGTGTGCCTTACAGTTCTATCATTGCCGAGTTTTGGCATCGCACGGGTGGAGAGCCTTCGGAGGGTGAGCGTAACAAGCGCCTGCATCAGTTGGCTGCCAACCTACGCGCCATCTGCGACAACAGCGAAGAGTGGCTGCTGGAAGTGATGCCCCGTTATGGACTCTCGGTTCAGGAGATGCGCAGTATCATCCACTCGGCCTGCAAGGAACCCACCAAGGGCTCGCGGTTGATGGATCAGATAACGAGTGCGCTGGAGATGGGAATCTCCCCTGATGAAATGGATGATGCAGAGGTAGTGGCTGAGCAGACGGGCGTAAAGGTGAATATTCGCACGCTGCCCATCGGGTTGAAAGAATCCTTGATAGGCATACCGGTCTCGATGCACATGCCGGTGCTGTGTGCGGTAATGCCGATAGCAGCTACATACGCTGACCAGGTAACGGTAGAGTATTGTGACGGCAACATACACCGACTGGGACTGATGAGTATTATCCGCGGTGAACAGGCATCAAACAAGAGTGTTTGTAAGAATGCCGTTGACATCTGGAAACGCCAACTGGATGAGGAAGACATGCTGGCCCGCAAGCGTGAGGAAGAATGGAAAGAGCGCAAGAAGGGGCGCAAGGCGAACGAGAAAGCGCCCGATGATCCGCATGTATTGATACGAGTGGTACCAGTCACCGTATCGTGCTCTACACTCCTCAAACGTTTTAAGAACTCAGCAGGGCACACCATCTATAGTTTTGGTGAGGAACTCGACACACTGCGCAAGACCAATGGTGCGGGTTCGTGGAGCTCAAAATATGATATCTATCGCCTGAGTTTTGACTATGGCGAGTGGGGTCAGGACTACAACTCGGATGTGGCAGAAAGCGGCGTGGTAAACGTGGCTTACAACTGGACCATGTTGGGCACGTATGGCGCAATGCGCAAGTGTTTCAAGGCGGACAACATAGAAAACGGACTCAGCTCGCGCATCCTCGTAGCGGAAATGCCCGACGGGTCGTTTGCCAAGATGACCAAGTTTAAGCATCGCTCGCCTGAGGAGGAAGCCAGGATTCAGGAGGCTGTCACCCGCCTGCGCTCATTCAGCGGCATGATTGATACACCTCGTCTGCGCAGGGCCATCGAGGATTGGGTCGAAGCCAAGCGCGTGGAAGCTGCGAAGGATATCGATCACGTGAAAGATACGTATCGTAAGCGTGCGGCGGTTATCGGATTCCGTTGTGGAGTGATTCATCACTTGTTGTCGGGTGCTGAAAAGGAGACAAAGGCTACGATTGAATTCGCCACGATGATGGCTGAGTATTGCCTGAGTCAGCAGATGAAGACCTTTGGCGAGGCGCTGAGGAATGAATATGTAAGTGCTGAGGACAAGTGTCAGCGATATGGGGCTAACCATTCAGTGTTCGACCAACTTTCGCCCACGTTCACCATTGACGATCTGCGAGCCCTGAAGCGCGGATTCTGTGGTGAGTCGTCCATACGCATGATTCTCTCCCGATGGTCACGCGATGGTTGGATTAGCAAGGCTGACCGCCACCACTGGCAGAAGAATGTCAATTCGTAACATTGTCACTTTGTGACATTAAGGGCGTTTTAATTATGCATTATGCATTCTTAATTATTAATTAAAAGTATGGAACTAATATTGACACGTATAGCAAAGCGGAAGGCCTACACCATTGGTAGGCTTTCCATTCAGGAGCCGGTGATTGATGAGTATTCTACCGGCGTGAAGGAGACTTATTTCTGTGATACACTCGAACCCACCTGGCGCGATTATGCCCATGGAGGCCGGAAAGTCAAAGGCCGGTCGGCCATCCCCGAGGGGCGTTACGCGGTGGTTATCTCTTACTCGCCCAAGTTCAAGCAGTGGCTGCCCATCTTGCTCGGTGGTCCTGAGTTCAATCGCGAATGGCAGGGCGTTCGCATCCATGCGGGCAACACCGCCAAGGACACGCAGGGTTGCATCCTCGTAGGCGAGAACAGCCAAATAGGCTTCGTATTCAACTCCCGCCATTGGCTCGAAGAACTGAAAAAGAAGATTGTAGAAGCCAAGGAAAAGGGTGAGGCTGTATGGCTCACTGTCAAATAAATTATACCCAGCCACTCGGCTGGGTATATTGCTTTATACTATCGGCAGAGATATGCCGTTGATCTTCTGGTATATGTCTAAGGCGTAAACGTCGGTCATGCCGCTGATGTAGTCGATGACGGACATGAGACGGGTCTCGAGATCGGGCGCATCAATGTGGTACTGGCTCGATACGCGGCTGATGAGGTGCTTGGAATAGAAACGCTCGGGATGGACGGCGGCCCCGATGAACTTCTGCATGAGGGTCTGGATAATCTGGTAACCTGAGAGTTCTACATCGAGCACCGGACGACTCTTGTATATACGATCCACGGAGAAGCGGCTGCAACGCTCGTAGGCGGCCTTTTGGAGTGGGCTGATATGATCTACCAGACTGCCCTCAAACTCGCCGCTGAGAATGGCATCCTCATGATCGGTAAACACGCGCACGCATTCATTTTCTAACTTGCCAATGACGCAGGCGCGCAGGTAAACCACCTTTTCATTATTATCGGTGACGCCTTCCTCGCTGATGCGCTGGAGAATGTGTCGCTGGCTCTCCTTGTCGAAGAAGCTGAGCAGCAGATCCATGGTCTCCTCGTGGGTGATGATCTTGAGTTTATGGGCATCCTCGAGGTCCATAATCTCGTAGCAGATGTCATCGGCGGCCTCTACCAGGTAAACCAGCGGGTGGCGAACGAAACGCAGCGGCTCGCCAACGGCTGAGCGGCAGGGGATGCCGAGCTCATCGGCTATCTTGAGGTAAGACTCCTTCTCGGATTCGAAAAATCCGAACTTGCCCTTCTTACCTGCGGCGGATGAAGAGTAAGGATATTTCACAATGCTGGCGAGGGTGGAGTAGGTCATCACGAATCCACCGGGTCGGCGACCCTTGAACTGATGGGTAAGCAATCGGAAGGCGTTGGCATTGCCCTCGAAGTGGGTGAGGTCGTTCCAGAATGTGGGCGATACCTCGCGCTGGAGTTCGGTGCCGGCTCCCTCGAGGAAATAAGCCTGCATGGCCTTCTCGCCACTATGACCGAAGGGCGGATTGCCCAGATCGTGGGCAAGGCAGGCGGTGGCCACTATCTGCCCTATCTCCTGAAACATGGTGTCCTTGAGTTCGGGATGGCGCTGGGTGAGTATCTGGGCCACATCATTGCCCAATGACATACCTACGCTGGCCACCTCTAAGGAGTGAGTCAGACGGTTGTGCACAAAGATACTACCCGGAAGTGGGAAAACCTGCGTTTTGTTCTGCAGACGACGGAACGGGGCGGAGAAAATCAGGCGGTCATAATCGCGCTTGAATTCCGTTCGGTCATCATGGCGCTCGGGGTGGCGATGCTCCTGTCCGAGACGCTTATTCGATATCAGTTGTTGCCAGTTCATCATATTCTTGGGTGCAAAAGTAACTAATTTCGCCTAAAAAAACACATTTTTCGCAGAAAATTATGGATAATTGGAAAGAAAACACTACCTTTGCACATGGATTAAAATGAAATTTTAAAACGATGCTTAAAATCAAGGTAGTAAACAAGGGTCATCAACCATTGCCACAATATGCCACTGAGCAGAGCGCAGGCATGGACCTGAGAGCCAATATAGATAGTCCCATCACCCTGAAACCATTGGAGCGCAAACTTATTCCAACTGGACTGCACATTGCATTGCCCGTGGGTTACGAGGCTCAGGTAAGACCTCGCAGCGGACTGGCCCTGAAGAAGGGTATCACGGTGCTGAACACGCCGGGCACCATCGATGCTGACTATCGCGGAGAGATCGGTGTGATCCTGATCAACCTTTCGCAAGAGGACTT
>Ga0247609_10006160_pt1 | contig 11593 bp, 8 predicted proteins | sample 172DNAGHGlowgp2_FD_193487 | JGI IMG/M metagenome (GOLD analysis project Ga0247609, IMG submission 193487) | Sheep rumen microbial communities from Palmerston North, Manawatu-Wanganui, New Zealand - 1728 DNA GHGlow gp2 | ecosystem: Host-associated > Mammals > Digestive system > Stomach > Rumen ... | reverse complement strand
GAATAAAACGGCGGTTGTCACATGGGACAATGGGACTGTCGGTAACATATCGGTGAATGTGGTCACATCCGACTCGAACTCTTGTACAGAAGAGGTTTGTGTGTTGTTGATGGAATCACCGACAATCAATTCCCAAACAATCCCGATGTATCATTACGAACAAGACAAGAAAGTGATAGAAGTCTGTTTAGATGAGACCATAGAGTTGATGGATTTGAGTACAGCAGGACAGACACCCATTGTCGGCTACCAATGGATAACCCCTTTTGGAGACGCTTCCACGCCAAATCACACCATTGTTGTCAACCAAACAGGTGAACATATTATCAAACATTTTGTGCAGAATGAATGTGGCTGCGAAGGCTATGAGGAAATCATTGTCAGAGTTTCGGAGTCTTCAGAATTAGAAATATCGTGCTATGGAACAGTCTGTGCAGGCTCAGAAGCCTCCTACACCTTGTTGAACCCTTATTGTTCTCAATATATGTGGAGCGTGGAAGGCGGCACCTACACATCAGATCCGTCTAATCCGGCTACTATAAATGTGCTATGGGGTGAACCGACTTCCGGCTATGGAGTCATTTCCATAGATGCCACATTTTGTGAATCTCCCTGCAAAGCACTGACCTCCATTAAAATCCCGGTGATTTCAAGAAACACAGAAATTGGTGGTCCTACTGTTGTTTGTGTGGGCGATGTGCAACAATTTGAGTTGCCTGTATGGGGTTCCACATCCTATTTTTGGCAGATTGTTCCTTCTGTAGGGGTTAATATGGCTAACACTGAAGAATTGAACCAAGTTTTGCTTCAGTTTAGCCAAACAGGGACATATACGCTGAAAGCCACCTACGAGTGTGAATTTCTCAATTGCGGACCTTTCACCACAACAAAAACTATAGTTGTCAAGGACACTATGAACATAAATTCAAGTGATAACACCCTTTGCAAGGGGGCTACAGGACATTATACGACATGGCACGGCAACAGTGTGACATGGCGGGTCTATAACCAGGGCAATGCGCAGATATACTACACCAATGGGGTTGCCTTGAACTATACATTTGTCAATTCAGGAAGATATAAGATAGTGGCATCTAACAGCAATTATTGTGATGATGCTGAATATTTGGTCACCGTTCTCGACAATCCACCAGCGCTGACAATTACTAACGGTCCACATTCAGCGTGCCCTAACAGTTCCATTCTGTTAAACGCCACCCCAACACATCCAAATTACTATTTGGAATGGGTACAACTTTGCGCTCCATATAATACTGAAAATGGGGATGAAGTGACTATAGATTATGGGAATACAGTATGTGATGTGGCGGTTTACCAAATTGATGGTGAAAACAATTGCCGTTCTGACGCATACATCCACGATGTAAGCTCTTTCCAGCTGGCACCACATGGTTTACCCGCCGTTACGGTTGCTTGTGCAGGATCAATAGTACCGCTTTCCGTCCCTAACCAGCCAAATGTCACTTATGAATGGACAATCAGCCCCGCCAATGCAGCGTCTGTTATTGATGACCATCTGAGTTATTCCGTTGACATTTTAACTAATCACTTGTCCAATGGCATTAATCCGCCCTATTTTGTGGATGTCACTCTCAAACGGACATATTGTGGCGATATTGAAGTCTATGAGACCGTTCAGATTGAAATAATTGACATAGTTCCGCCGACTATTAATTGTTCCACAGTCGTATGCCAACATGAACCTACTCTTATTTCCACCATCGGCGGTTCTTCCGTCAGCAGTGCCTACACTTGGCAGTTCTCCGACACGACATTGATATTCCATGGTGCCAGTGTCAACAGGGCATTTCACCATCCAGGGACAGTTACTTTCACGTTAACTTACCAACCGGATCCAAATTGCGATCCCGCCATAGTTACAGGAAGTCTTTATGTGAGGCAGCTTCCGGTTGCGGTCATCACCCGTTCGGGTAACACCTTGAGTGTACCTCTACAGAATAATGTAAACTATGATTGGTATCAAAACGGCAACACACTGAATTGGCACACACCCTCCTATACTTCTAATAATATTAATGGCACATATTGTTGTATTGTCTCTTATAACGACAATCCGGCGTGTGAAGCGCAAGGATGCTACGCCGAACCAACACCTCCGCCATCATGTGATAATATCAATGTTCAATATACAAAAACATGTAATGTTGTAAATGTTACTGCACTGAATCCGTCAAATGCACAGTTCTCATGGGGACTTTCTACATACGCTTTGGGTTCGCACATTACACCCAACAGCACAACCGAGCAAGCTGTAGCCACTTTCAATGTGCCTGGTTATCATCATATTTTTGTTTCCACGACCTATAATGGTGTGTGTTATTACCACGATGAACCGATAGTTATTGATTGTGTTCCGAGATTCGAACTCTCATACGATTGCAATGGAAATATTGTTGTAACCGACAAATCTTTATATAGGAATGGTTATGCAATTCCTAATAGAACATTCACCACTACTATTGCTGGAGTAAATTACTCCGTCATATTGGTGTATCCCTATATGTCCGGTCAAATAAACATTAATAATCCAACCAATGCTACTTATACGGTTACTATGACCATGGATGGCAGTGACTGTACTTGTTCCGAATCAATAACTTTGGAGCCAGATCCTATTATCAATAGTGTTGATATACAGAGCTATATGTGTGAAAAAACGCCGTTTCAGTTTTCGGCTAATGTTTCAGGTAATAATAATTTACAATACCATTGGAGTTTTGGTGATGATTCTTATAATAACGGCAATGGAATTTACCATAGTTTCGCATACCGTTATGCACCATATAATATCCTTTTAACTGTAACGAACAGTTTGGGATGCCAGGCAACAGCAACTTCTACTATTATTATCAGAGAGAACAACTTGAATGGGGCATTGATAGCAACAGGAACACCTGTCTGTCCTGGAAATACAAGAACAATACTATACAATCAACATCTTCAACAGAATTTGTATGTGTGGTCATATAATAATTCAACAACTCCTCCTATGAATAATTATCAATATCCAACCACAGCGACAGGGGACTATAAGGTTTCCGTGACAAATAGTTTGTATGGATGCAAACTTGAGCGTATGCTCAATGTTGGATTCCTCAATGCCCCGACAGCTCGCATCACAGGCAATACAACATACTGCTTAGGAGAGGAAGTAAAGTTGAACGGCAACACGGGTATTGCTAACCAGTATTCCTGGACAATCACAGACCCTAACAACAATTTGCTTAACGTTCCCAATTCCGCTAACATCACGTTCACGCCTACGGTAGCAGGTGTCTATAACGTCACACTTGTTGTTACCAGCCCAGACGGCTGCTCAAAAACGGCCACATGCACCGTCACAGTACACCAGCAGCCTGCCGCACCGCCTATTGCGTTCTACAACAACGAATGCATACACACACCTCCGGTGTATGTCCATTCCACCGCAAGTCCCGCCCAAAATCTTCTGTGGAGCAACGGATTTCATGGTTCTTCGGCACAATACTACGTTCCCGGATTCCTGACGGCACACTATATTGATCCCTCAACAGGTTGTCCGTCCGCCAAATCCACACTTTTCATACCACCGGCCCCCAATTACGATGCGCTGCTCACGGGTTGCTATGAAAGATGTAAGGAGGAACTCGCGGATGGATTGCACGTGTACAACTTCTACCCGTACCATTCTGGCAGTTTCCATTGGGACTGGTATGAAAACTACAGTTGGAGTACTGACGGCTACACCTTGTATGCCGACCTGCCGCTTGGCAGTTTTGGCGATTATTATATGAACACACAATATGGAAACGGATGCACATACGATTCGCCTATTCTCACCATTACAGAAAGAGAAATATGTCCCTGTGAGGGAATAACAGTTAATGTGGAAAAAGAATGTATAGTTACTGAAGAATGTAGTTTGATATATACCATGGCTGTCACGATATGTAATAACAGCACTCAAACGCATACCTTTAACCAATTGTTCGCCAGTGGAACCAACAACACTCAGTATGTGAGTTCTCTGCCTGTTACGTTGGCTCCAAATGATTGCCAAACCATATATGTCGGCCTTGAATATATGGATTTCGCCAATAATTATATTGAATTTACATTGTGGGACAAGGACAACGACTGCGAGGTTAAATTTTCGGAATTTTTTGATTGGAATAAGTGTGTTGAAGATGAATGTGAGGCGGATTATGAAGAAATTAAATTCTTGGAGGAGTTGACAAACACACCACACGGCGCAAACTACTTCAATGTGCGTTTGAATCTGCCGTCCAACACAATGAATCTCATTTCGCTTTGGAGCGTTCCTTCTCAAACAATGTCCTATAACTATATGCCCTATACTGATGTGGATGTTTTGCTTATGCTCAGCTATGGACAATTGACACAATTGGCAATGGCAGGTAAAGAGATATGTATCCATGCAATCATTTGTACAGAAGAAAAGAAACTGTGTCACATTAAATTATGTATTAAAGCTTCAGATTTTTTGGAGAGGATCCCCGAAAACTTCCGCCAGTTACCCGACTCCACCACAGCTGACAACGATACCACGCGGAGCTTCCAGTCCAGCTCGTTCATCCCGCAGACCGACAAACCCTATCTCGCACCCAACCCCGCCCGTGACGAGGTGACCGTGATGGGCATTGCACCCGAGGAGGTGGCAGAAATAACCATCCTCACCATGCAGGGCGGACAGGTGGCCGAGTTCCGCAACGACTACCGCTTCAACGTCAGCCGCTTGGCAAAGGCATCCTACATTGTCCGTGTGGTCACCACCGACAAGCAGGTATATTATCTTAAGCTGGTGAAACAGTAGTGTGTTCCAATTACAATGATATTCAAAGAGGGCTTTCGGGTCCTCTTTTTTTCTTTTCTTCTCTTGGGCGACCGGGCACGCTATCCGCTCAAACTGCGCCCTAAAGGGCTTGTAACCGCATTCTATCGTTGTCGCGGTATTGCGGAAACGGGGAAACGCATTCGACCAGCATGAATGCGTTTTTCCCGTTTATAAACCCTGTCACACTGCCCTGCGGGACGGTGGACGGATTCACGCATAAAAGGCCTAAATATCGGGAATTTCGGACATTTGTATATTTACAACCAATGTGCCGTTGGCGGCAGAAAAGCCGCCGAAACGGGCTGTTTTGCGGCCAAAACAAGCCTTTTTCAATATGGATAAATGCTGCTGAACACACCGCTTTAGCAGCGGTGGACGGCGGCGGTGATGCCGTTTCGCAACGGCTGAACCGCCGTAAAGGAACAAATAATAATTGAATGTGGACGGCTTGATATTTACAACGTGGACGGCGGCGCGTGCCGCCGCCATTCCTTAATTTTTTATTTACAATTATTTCCAGCCCGCCGCCGCCCGCGTGCTGTCGGTATGCTGTTTTTGTGCTGCTTTTTATGTGTAAACAACTGAATATCAATAGAATAAGTATGCGCCAAAAGTGCCGAAAATCTGCGAAAATTTCCGTTAATTTATTGTAAATCAGCAAATTTTTCTCATACTTTTTTCTAACTGTCTGATAATCAATGAAATAATTTTCAAAAAAAGTGCATTTTTATTTGGTGGTTTCCGTAAAAAGTTGTATATTAGCGACATAAAACAAAGGGGATAACAAACCACCCCAATTTACTAACCCTAAAAAATTGTAGTTATGCAAGTTGATGACGTTTTGAGATTCACGAACCTATTGAAAAACCTTTGGAGATTATACGCCATTGTTCCCGATGACCGCAAAAATGACGTTTACGCGGATATTTGCCGCGTTGAATCCCGAATGAGCGCGGACACCTACACACAAGTGATTGACAACTTGATTTCATTATGACCCCAGCCCGCCGCCCTCGTTCATATTTCGTGCCAAGTGTGAAACGTTTATCAACGGCGCGGGCAGGGCGAGAGGCGGGACACGTTACACTTTAACGGCTTTTTTTCAAAAAAAAAGCGTGCAAAAAACTGATTATCAACAAGAAACGAAAAATAAAACTACACAGCCAAACGGCGCGGCGATTCAGACCCGCCCGCCGTTGATAAACGGACAAACAAGCAGCAGAGCCGCCCAATTTTCACCATCAAAAAACCGAAGCAATGAACCGAACAACCATTTACAGAGAGCCGGAAACGGCGAAAGCCCCAGAAATCGAAATCCACTACAAAACCGCCGTAAGGCCGGCGCAACGCCCCCAAATCCAAAACGCGCCCGATGTTTACAACATAATGACCGAGAATGGCGAAATGTCGCGGAATATGGAGTACAAAGAACTGTTTTACGCCCTCTATTTGAACCAGGCGAACAAACTTTTAGCCCTCCACAAGATAGGCGAGGGAACGACCACAGCCGCCCCCGTAGATGTTAAATTTATAATGCAGGGCGCAATAATGACCAACGCCGCCGCGCTGATAGTGTGCCACAACCACCCGAGCGGCAGCACAAGCCCCAGCAGGAACGACAAACTACTGACGGAGAAGATACGCCAAGCCGCCGAACTTTTCGACATCCGACTGACCGACAGCGTGATAATAACCGCCGACAATTATTTTTCATTCGTTGAAGAGGGCATTATTTAAAAGACAAAGAAAGGGCGGAACAGACCCCGCCCGCATTAAATAACCTTATTTATTCACCATTTAAATTTCAAAACAATGGAAAAAAACACCAAGAGCGCAACCAGCGCAACGAGAACCGCAACCGCCAACGCCAAGAGCGCAGCGAAAACCACAACCCCCAAGACCGCCGCAGCCGCGACAACGCCGACCCCCGCCGCCCCTGCAATCGGATTTCTGCCCAAGGTGGCAGTCGTTGACCCCATCAAGGGAACACCCGCAGAGGCGAAACCCGCCGCCGCGTTGAAACTCACCAAGTCGGAAATCGTCCCCCCGATTTCGGCAGCAGCCGAGGAAGCGAAACCCGCGACAACCGCCAAGACGGAGACCAAACCAGCAGCGGAGGCCAAGCAGGAGAAACCGACCGAGGCGGCAAAGGAAACCCCCAAGACGGAGACACCGAAAGAGGCGACACCCGCACCCACCACGGCAGCACCCGCCGCCGAGACGGAGCAGAAGCCCGCAGAACCGACACCAGCCCCCGCGCCTATGAGCGCGGAGGAAGCCGCCGCCGCCGCGATTCGCGCCGCCGAGGAAGCCGACCGCAAACGCCGCGAATCCCTCGCGGAAATGCAAAAACGACTTGACGAAGAACTTGAAAAACTCAACCACAAGCGCGAAATTGCAGAAAAGCGGGAAATGTTCATCAAATGCCGCGAGGATATAGAAAACTATATCGGCGAACTGGAGGACGAAGAAGAATTTGAAACGAGTATCTGCCGCCTCTCCTTTGAACGCTTCACGAAAGACGGTTTAAACCGCGAGGAGTTCAAAAAGGTGATGACCGTTTCAAATACGGCAATCGTTAAAAAGTTCTGCGAGGCGATGAGCGCGGAAATTTGCGCCAAAGTCGGCGAGATTGAAAACGAACTACTTACCGCGTAAACGCACCGCCAAAAAGCAAGGGCGGCGCACAAAGTCAGACCGCGCCGCCCTATTTTCACCATCTAAATTTAATTCACAAGAACCAAATTTAAACTTTGCAAAAGTATGAAAAATATTGATACCAACACGGGCGAAGTTTTGGAGACAATCCCCGCCCGACCGATGACCGAAAAGGAGAAGAACCGCGCCGCACAATTCGACAGACTTTTAGCGGCCAGCGCGGAGGCGCGAGCCATACGCGAAATGATGATTAAAGAAGCCAAAAGCGAGGCGCAGACGTTTTTTTTGCTCTCCCAGCCGCTGAACTACTTTATATTAAATTTCGTGTACGCACCCGCCGAGGAGGGCACAACGGAGTTTAAAAAGTTCAACGAGTGGAAAAGTGAGGGCTACACCATAAAAAAAGGGTCGAAAGCGTTCCCCGTATGGAGCCAGCCCACCAAGCGCGAGAAGAAAGAGCAGGACGGCGAGACCGCCAGCGCACCCGCGCCAACCCCCGCACTGATGGAGAACGCCGACGGCGCAAGCGAGGAGGACAGCACCCACGGCGAGCGCGAACGCTTCAATATGTGTTATTTGTTCAGCAATTTGCAAGTGACGCGCCGCGACCAGCCCGCCAGCGCGGAAGAAGCGACCGAGACGGCAGAACCTCAGGAAGAAGCCGCCGCCGCGTTCCTGCAGCCCGAGCCGATAGAAGAACCCGAACCGATAGAAGTTTTTTAGAAAGGAGGCGCGGCGATGATGGACAGAATAACAAAGGCACTCACGGCGGAAAAATACCACCTGCCGAAAGTCGGACAGTACACGGGCGCACAACTCGCGGAAATGCTGGAAACCAGCAACGCACCCGCCGCCACGGTGGAAGCGTTCAGAAAATACGTAGTTTATGCCACTTTGAACGCCCCGAAAAGAATTGTAATACAGCCGCCCCAATAAGGGCGGAAACAAGCCCCAGCAAGGCGCAAAGATCCGAAAAACGGAACTTTTGCGCCTTTTTTAGTGCCATTTTCCAAAAAAAAATTTTTTCCGCCATCCGGCGGAAAAAATTACGGCGGTATTCCGTACCGTCAAATGACAGCCGCTGACTGGGGTCAGCACTTCTTTCATTAGGCGTCATTTTTCCGTCACTCCATATCTGTTTTATATACAAATCGTTCTACAGGAAGCCGTTAGTCGAGGGCTGTGAAGATGCATTCGTGTTTTCGCAATCCGCTTGCAAGAAAAATTTAGAACTGTTATAGTATCAAAATCAGAAAAAAATTATACCTTTGCAGCCTGTTATGGCTTGGATTATTATGGCAAAGAAGAAATATTCTATCAACAAGAAAAACACAGAACAATGGAAAGAAGATGTGCAGAAATCGGTTCTATTCTACAATAACTGGTTCCTGAACTTCGCCCCTTCTACTTACATCAAGGCCAGACAGGAGACCATAGACAAAGTAGAGCAGGCTTTCCAAAAGACGGAGTGCTTCAACTTACTTTCGACAGACATGTTGAAGACAGCTCCGGAAGCCATTTCTATCCTTCGCATGGCCACTACGCCACCACTGGCTCGCGATCGCTTGATGGGACTTGCTGATGTACCCAGATCTTTCATCAAAAGTTTGGAAGAAGGCAAGTTGCCGCCGCGCATGGACAATGAATTATTGGACCAATCACTTTGCCGTATTATTGCCGTCATCAGTAAACTTCTCGATACAGACATCATGCCCTGGCTTTCTGAAAAGGGTTCACCACATGAAATGGACAGACTATTGGCCACTCATGTAATAGGAGACCGTGTATGTGGTTCACTCGCCGATCCTATCATTCGGAACGAGCAAGAGAACCGTCAGTTAAAAAGCATCCAGGATTATCTCATTCGGCACGGATACAGATTTGTTGAGTCGAAGAATATTGCAGACTTCAAGACGATGGAAGCTGGAACATTCTCCTATCATCTTAACGTTCCTGCCAAGATAAGTCGAACACAGACCGTCAACATACCCATTGATGTCGTCATCAAACGTTTGAATGCCGGTGAGGGTGAATTACCCGTACTGGTAGAATGTAAATCAGCGGGCGATTTCACCAACACGAACAAGCGACGGAAAGAGGAAGCCACCAAGATAGAGCAACTCAAAAACACCTATGGCAACGGTGTGGAGTTTATCCTGTTCCTCTGTGGGTACTTTGACAGCAGCTATCTTGGCTATGAAGCTGCGGAAGGTATCGATTGGGTTTGGGAGCACCGTATTAAAGATTTTGAAAAGGCTGGTATCTGATAAATGAACGACAGAGAAACCATAAGAAAAGAAATTCAAGACGGGCTGGACGCACAAAAGACGCAAAAAGACCGTAACGTGATGGGGCAGTTCTCAACGCCCTACCCGTTGGCACTTGACATCATGCGATATATGCATAGTGTTCACGGTTCCGACGATGCTTCACTCATTGAGCCTTCTATCGGTATGGGTGTCTTTTACTCTGCTTATACAGAGGTCTTTTCTGACAACAGTCGAGTTGTCGGTTTCGAGATAGATCCGCATTACTTCAATCCCGCATGCGAATTTTGGAAAGGAGCTAAATTGGAGATGCGCTGTGGGGACTTTCTTTCCCAACATCCTGACGAGCAATTCGATATGCTGGTGGCCAACCCTCCATACGTGCGTCACCATCACATTGACAGCAAAACAAAAATCAGACTGCAAAACGAAGTTCTCCTCCAAACGGGCATCAAGATTTCTGGTCTTTCAGGACTCTATTGCTATTTTATGATGCTTTCTTCTGCTTGGCTCAATGAGGGCGGACTCTCCTGTTGGCTCGTTCCCAGCGAGTTTATGGATGTCAATTACGGCGAGGCTGTCAAACGTTATCTTCTTCAGAACGTTCAGTTGCTCCACATCCACCGCTTTAACGCCGATGACCTTCAATTTGCTGATGCACTGGTTAGCTCTTGTATCGTGGTGTTTCGTAACTGTAAACCGACAAAAACTGACAAAATAATCTTTTCTGTTGGAGGAAGCATCAAGGCTCCCGAAAAGACCAGGCAACTTGACAGAGGACAACTGAGAGCTGACACAAAGTGGACCAATCTCTTCAGCGTTAATGATTCTACACTGGCTCCACAGAATACGCTTGGCGACTTCTTTACCGTTAAAAGAGGCATCGCCACAGGTGACAACAAGTTCTTTATTCTCAACAAAGAGACCATTGCCAAATATGAAATCCCACAAGAATTTTTACGCCCGATTCTTCCCAGTCCTCGCTACATCAAGGGCGACCGCATAAATAGTGAAAACGGGCTTCCCGATGTGGATCAACAGCAGTTCCTCTTCTCTTGCAACTTGCCCGAAAGCATCTTGAAAGAGCGTTATCCGAAAGTGTGGGAATATGTCCGTCTCGGATATGAGCGCGGTGTGCAGAATGGCTATATCTGTAGCCGTCGTAATCCTTGGTATTCGTGCGAAGAACGCGAACCTGCAACCATCGTTGTGCCATATATGGGGAGAGCGGGAGCAAACAACCGTCTTTTCCGCTTCATTCGTAACGACTCGAAGGCTCTTACCACCAATGTCTATCTACTGCTTTATCCTAAACCCCAATATGCCAGATGTTTGAAAGACGAGGCTGTGCTCACTGAGGTTTGGCAGGAACTTAACGCCATCCCCACAGAGACCCTTTCACGTAATGGACGGTTCTATGGTGGTGGTCTGCATAAGATGGAACCCAACGAGCTGATGAGAACTTCCGCAGGCGGAATAGCCGAACTATTAACCTCTCATTCTTCTTTCAGGCAGGCTTCCCTGTTCGAATAACACCTCCATGACGATTCTTGGGAATATGGCGTGTATGCGGAGGTGAATCACTTTTCCTGATTATTTGCTATCAGGTGGTATCCGCCTCTTTTCTTGCTTCCGGCGTATTCGACAAGCCCCCTCTTTTTGAGCTCGAACAGGCACCTGTCCATCGTGGTCTGTGAATAGGACGTGTGGGACATGAGTTCCGTGGAGCGGCAGCCAGGGTGCTTCCGGATGTAGCCGAGCACGGCGTCGAGCTTCTCTTTCGGCGGGACAG
>Ga0247609_10006158_pt1 | contig 11594 bp, 5 predicted proteins | sample 172DNAGHGlowgp2_FD_193487 | JGI IMG/M metagenome (GOLD analysis project Ga0247609, IMG submission 193487) | Sheep rumen microbial communities from Palmerston North, Manawatu-Wanganui, New Zealand - 1728 DNA GHGlow gp2 | ecosystem: Host-associated > Mammals > Digestive system > Stomach > Rumen ... | reverse complement strand
ATCAGAGTTGTCGGTTCCACCCAAAATAATGTCAACAAGAGAATTAACATCAGCAATATTTACCTCGTAGTCGAAGTTCACATCGCCAGGCATTTCGGGTACGCCAATGGCTCTTATCTTGTGGAACCGCGACCAGTTCGTGTCAGCCTTGTACAACGTGATTGACTCTAAAGGCACAAGCAGCGTCGCCCTATTATAGGCTCCGGCAAAACAGGTGGCAGCCATTTGAGGCGGCATAACGGCGTAGCAAATCACTGTGTCGATTGCAGATGCACCAGCATTATTGCCCCTTCCGAAAGCTCTGCTGCCAAGATATTTCATACCTGATCCCAGAACGACACTCTTAATTTTATTTGATGCTTCAAAGGCAGCCTCTTCAATCGTATCTACCGAATTGGGAATAACAACAGAAGTCAGGCCAGAGAAACAAAACGCACCGCCACCTATACATTTTATACCTTCAGATAGCGTAACCTGAGACAAGTTGCCACAGGCAAGAAAAGCATAAATGCCGACCCTGCGGATAGAGCCAGGTATCGTTATTCGGCCCAATCTGCTTTTACCATAGAATGCATAGTCGGTTATGGATGCCACAGTGGATGGGATTTCAGTACAGTATCCGCCACCTGCAATCAAGCGATTGGTTGCAGTCTCGATCAAGGCATTACAGCCTTCACGAGAGTCATAGACAGGATTCCCATCTTCAACAGTGATTGTTCTTAATTCAGGAGTATTGTATAACGCAGAATCACCGATAAATATGACTGACTTGGGAAAGTGAATGTTTGTAATCTGACATGCATTAAAAGCCCCCCTACCAATCGTTTCGACCGAGTCGCCTAGAATCACATTCTCCACAAACGAGTTGCCAAAAGCCAAATCGCTAATTCTTTTGACTGAGTTGGGTAAAGTAACATTACATGGTTGGGCACTCAAGTAGAATGCCTTATATTCGACACTTGTCACCCGATAAGTCTTACCGCCATAATTCACAGTTTCTGGAATGTTATAATTACCATAGCCGTATGCACCATAGTACACTTCATTGGCAGGTGAAACGCCAACTTCATGTTCATTATTGATTCTGTAATAAATGGTCTTGTAGTTACTGTTTTGGGCACTAAAATCATAGGGTAACCTCTGAATATTGACAAAACGGTTCCAGTTCTCATCTCCACGGAATAGTTCTGCCAAGCTATACAAGACCTTTACTACTGAGCTGGCGTAATGTGTATAATCAAATACAGTGCTGTCAGCCAGGACAGGAGGTGTCGTTGATGTGCAATTAATCGCTATGCCTCCAGTCAACTGATGGCCACGCAGATTTGTGCCGATAAAGGCTTTAGGCCCTATCTTTACTGGCGAAGATAACCCAATATATTTCAAACGAGAACATCCCATGAATGCACAGGTGTCAATTAAGTTGACCGACCGCGGGAAAGAGACAACATGAATGAAACTGCATCCCTCAAAAGCATGCGCAGAGATAGTCTCAAGGTTTGGCGGCAATCCTACAGATTTTAAGCTACTACAGCCCCTAAAAGCGTTGGTGTCAATATGCTTTAGATACTTTCTCTTTCCCCAGTCAATCTTGTTGATACTCGTGCAACCCCTAAATGCATTTTCACCAACGGCAGTCACACGGTAAGATTTTCCATTATAAGTGACTTCGTCAGGAATGCCTATGCAATTCCAATGCTCGGTTCCGTAATTACTTGTATACCAATCATATTCGTCTTCAGTGTAATTGCCATCGTAGGAATTATAGGTAGTATCCTTATAAGTAATGCAAACTTCATTATCGCCTATGATATTAAAATACATAGGTTTCCCACTATATATGATGACTTCAAAGTCATAGGCCATTGATGACAGACTGCTCATGAGCAGAGCCATCAGCACTGCAATTCTCGTCAAGCGAGACGTATAATAAGATTTAGTTTTAGTTATGTTCATAGCGTGTAGTATTTTGTTGTTCTTATTGTCCGAAAAAAAGGATTTGTCAATGGCTGAGGATGTAGTTGATGACAACGTTGATGTCGGCGATGTTGATTTCGCCGTCGCCGTTCACGTCGATAATGTCGCTCCAGTCCTCGCTGCCAGCCTCGCTCTCATTGGCAGGAGCGTGGCCGTGACCATGGCTGCCACCATTGATGATGACATCAATCACCGTGTTTACATCGGCAACGTTGATCTCGCCGTCTCCGTTGACATCTTCAGGGACATCGTCATCGGTCGCATCGCCAATAATCTGGTAGAAGTCCTTCCAATATTCGGCCGATTGATAGGCCTCAATACAGTCAGGCAACACGTGCAGCGTTGCATGGGCGTAATAGCTCCTGCTATCAAACGGCCCGGCATAAAGGAATGCAGGCGGTATCGTCGCTAAACAGGTTAAATCGGTTAGTTGGCTACAGTAGCAAAACATCACATTGCCTATGGTTGTGACTCCGCTACCCATCGTGGCTTTGACCAGCCCGTTACAGCCGATGAACGCATAATCACCGATGGTAGTTACCGAATTGGGAAGTGAGACAGAGGTTAGTCCAGCGCAACCGCTGAATGCCTCTTTACCAATCGTGGCTACCGAATTACCGAAGACCAAGTGCTTTATCCCTGAACAGCCGTCGAAGGCATAATCTTTTATTTCGGTGACTGCATTCCCGATGATAACACTATCCAGCGCGGTGCAGTTCATGAAAGCACCATCACCGATGCTGATGACGGAATCAGGAATCGTCAGACTGGTCAAGCCGGTACAGCCGTCAAATGCTCTGAAGTCAATGGTGATGAGAGAAGAGGGTAAATCCACGTGGGTTAGCCCCTTGCATAATTGGAACGCAAAACCGCCGATGTATGTAACCGAATTTGGAATGGTGACACTTTTTAACTGTTGGTGGTTAAACATAATTGAGCCAGGTATCCTCTGCACATGCTCTCCAAAGACGAGGGTCTCGATGGGGCAGTCATAGAAATTGCCCATGCTATATGGGTAATAGACAGCGTTGAAAAACAGCGATTTGATATTCGTGCAGCCGTCAAACGAATCCATGAGTGTCCTGGTGACCGCTTCGGGGATGGTGATGCTGGTCAGCCCAGTGCAGTCCTGGAATGCTGCTGCCCCGATGGTCGTTATGGAATCGCCAAGTGTGATGCTGGTCATGGCGGTGCAGTTCTTGAAAGCGCTGTCGCCAACGGCAACGACAGGATAGCCGATGCCCTGAAAGGTGACTATGTCGGGAATCACGACATCGCCGCTGTAGCAACCTGTCTGCCCGTTATTGGTGACCGTGGCCTGGCCATCCTCAACATGATAATAAATGCCGTCCACCACAAAGTCCTGCCCATCCTCCGAAATGCTTCCTGTCGCATCTCCCAAGATTTGGGAGAATAGGTGCCAATAGGCTGCCGATTGATAGGCATCGACCAAGCCAGGCAACACATGAACCGTCGTGTGCTCATAATAACGGTTTACAAGAATGTTTCCTTCGCTCCCTATCGTTGGCGGCTCGGCGGTTAAACAAGTGAGGCTCGTCAGCTTGTCGCAACCGCTGAACACCATCATGTTGCCAATGGAGGTGACGTTGCTGCCCATCGCCACACTGGTGAGCTCGCGGCACCCTTTGAAGGCATACTTGCCGATGGTGGTGACCGAGTTGGGCAGGTTGACGGTCGTCAGCCCTGAGCAACCGTCGAAGGCATAGTTACCAATCGTGGTAACGGAATTGCCAAAACTGATGTCGCTCAAACCATTACAAGAACTGAAAGCATTGTCAGCAATCTTGGTGACAGAATTGGGAATCGTCAGACTGGTCAGGCCTGTGCAGCCGTCAAAGGCATAACCTTCAATGGTAGTGAGTGAGGGGGGAAAATTCAACTGGGTCAGGGCCGTGCAATTCTGGAATGCGCCCACATCTATGGTAGTGAGCGAATTGGAAAAGATCACACTGGTCAACTGCTTGCTATGGCCCATCAGGCAGGCTGGAACCTGTTGAACATGCTCTCCCAGGACGAGGGTTTCAATAGGAAGTTTTCTAAAAGACAAGGTATACTGGTAGTTTATGGCATTGAAAAAGAGGGTTTTGACCCCAGTGCAGCCATCAAACGCCGGTGAATAGATTAAAGTGACCGATTCGGGAATGGTGATGCTGGTCAGGCTTGTGCAGTTCTCAAAAGCGGATATTCCTATCGTTGCTATGGAATTAGCTGGTGTGATGCTGGTCAAGGCGGTGCAGTTCTTGAAAGCGCTGTCGCCAATCGCAACGACAGGATAGCTGATGCCCTGATAGGTGACTACGTCGGGAATCACGACATCGCCGCTGTAGCAACCTGTCTGCCCGTTATTGGTGACCGTGGCCTGGCCATCCACCTGGTTATAGTAGATGCCGTCGGCCTCAAAGTCATAGCCCATGGCTGCTGTCGGCAACAAGAGCAGCAGAGCTACCAGGGCAGTATGAAATAATCTCCGTTTCATATCGATTTGAGATGTCATTATTCGTTGCAAAATTACTTTTCGGTTTAGAGGATTGCAATACCCATTTGGGTGTTTTTGCTCTGTATCAAGATGTGAGGGTCACAGTGTGATAACTAGTCACTGCAAAGTTACTGCAAAATATTGGATTTTTCGTGAAAAACGGGCTTCATTGTGACTTCATTTTGACAGTCATAAACCATTGATTATCAGATACCCGAAAAATAAAAAGTTCATTTTGGCATAATTCGGCCCGTTAAAGCTGAAATTGTTGCCCAAAAATGACGTAAATTTGCGAGAAGAAAACTACGAATTACGCTAATTGAACTAATTTGGCATCCGCGTTCAATTGCTACGAATTGGACGCCATGTTAACTGGATTATGAATACAAGAAATATCTCTTTTACCGCATTAATAGTTGTTCTTGCTCTGGCATTGGCCTGCTGCAACGAGAGCGGTGATACTGCCAATATGCGCGAATTGGCTGGTATCGACTCACTGCTGTCAAAGGCACGTCAATATGAACTGGCGCAGCAACGTTTGGATTCTCTTCATCCGGGCGGGTTCAACCAGGCTGAACGGGCCTATTACAGCCTGCTACTCACCCAATCCCACTACAAGAACTATATCGATGACACGACCGATGCCGTGATCAACGTGGCGGTGGACTACTATGAGCACCACGGCGACCGCGAGAAATACACCCGTTCCCTACTCTATCAGGGCTGTGTCTATCAGATGATGGGCGATGCCGAAAAGGCGATAGCCTCCTATAAGGATGCCGAGAACGCTGCCGAAGAAGATGACCTGGAAAACAAAGCCTTCGCCAAGTTGCGGTTGGCGACCCTCTATGCCGACAATTCAAACTATGCCGACTTGAAAATCAGGAAATACAAGGAGGCCCTTGACCTGTACAATCAGTTGGGCGACAAGCACTACCAGATTGTGTGTCTGACCGACATGGGCGGATATTACCGCAGCTTGCCCGATAAACGCGACAGCGCCCTCTATTACATCAATCAAGCCATCAAGCTGGCTGAGGCCGAGCATGAGAACTGGTTCCTGTTCCAGAACCTGTATCAACGCGCCGAGATGTACTGCTTGATTACTAAAGAATATGACAAGGCACGGGTTGATATCCTGAAAGCCATAGCAGCCGGCAAGGATGAGATTGACCATCCACGCGCACACTATGTCGCTGCCGAGACCTATCTGAACCTGGGGCGGCCCGATTCGGCCCTCTACTATCTGAATCATGTGCCTGCCAGCGGCATGATGAGCAACCACACCAGTGACACGGTCATGTATTGTCGGCTCATGAGTGAAATCGCCAAAGCCAACAAGGATTGGAATCAATATACCACCTATTATGACAGGGCCAACGAGATGGCCGACTCAATATTGGTGACCAACGTCAACAAGAACTACCTGGCCATCGAGAAGAAATATGACATCCAACTCGAGGAGCTCAAGAAGGTGAAGAGCGAGTCCCGCACGAGGGGCGCCATCCTGCTGGCTACGCTGCTGGCCCTATTGGCGCTGGGCGTGACCTTCCTGGCATGGCGCTACCGCAGCCGCCTGAAGCAGAAGGAGACCGAGTTTGAATTGCTGCGAACCGACCTCGATGCGTCACTGGCAAGCCTGGAGCAGATGAGAGCGACCATCAGCAGTCGGGAACAGGAATTGAAAGCCGCACAGGACGAGTTGCGAGGTAACGAGGCGCGCATGGGCGAGGAACTTGCGGCCCTGGAGGCCAAGCAGCGCAAGAGTGACGAGATGCGTTCTATCGTCGATAACCAGATACAGGTGATTCGCCAGTTGCTGGAGTTGTCCTATCAGCCCAACGAGACGAATTTTACCCGCAAGTTCAACGAAGTAATGACATTGCCCGTCGAGGGAGCCGTCCCCACCGACTCCTACTGGAACAACCTGCACAGCCTGACCAATGAGCTGCACAGCGGCGTGCTTGATGAGGCACAGCGCATCGCCGGGGGCACGCTCAACGAGAGCGAGATGAACTTCCTGGCCCTGTACTGCTACGGCTTCTCCCGCACGGTCATCATGATCTGCATGAAATACAGCAGCCTGGGCACCGTCTCCAACAAGAAAATCCAGATAGCCAAGAAGCTCGGCGTCAACAACCTCGACGACTTCATCAACAACTACCGCTAACAAGAATCAAAAAGGAAGACAATAAGTACAATAAAAACAATGGCCTTGGCGCTGTTGAACTTGTTGTACTTATTGCCTTCCCTTATTGTCGTTGGGTATCAGAAGCGGTAACCCACGCCTACGCAGAAGAGTACCCAGTCGGCATTCTTGAGGTACTCATACTTGATTTCGCCGTTGAGCATCAGGTGATCGCCGATGAGGTAGTCGATACCGCCACCCACGTTGAAGCCGATCTTCATTTCGCTGTCACCATCGACCTTGATGTGGACATCACCCACACTAGCATTGATGTCATCCACTTTCCAGAAAGCGGCACGGATACCAGCCAAAGGATAGAGACGGATCTTGTCGCCCAACTCAAACAGGTAGTGCTGCTCGGCGTTGAGGTCAAAGCAGGACACCCCGTTCTTCTTGAAGTAGTAATTGCCCGAAACGGCCGAGCGCCATGCGTGGGAATAGTTGCTCTGGAACTTCAAACCCACACCAGGCATGCTGCCCTCGGTGCCAAACACAAACTGTCCGCCAAGGGACCACTCGCCCACGTCGGCACTTGCCATCATCGAAGTGACGGCCATCAACATAATCAATAAAACCTTTTTCATTGTAACTGAGTTTTTTAAACTGTTAATAAAATAATTATGGCATAATTCTATATCTTCTAAAGCCGGTAGGAAACACCTATCATGAACATAACCTGACCAACATTTTCACTGAAGAACCGCTGGTACTTTATCTCGCTATTGAGCATCAAGTGGTCACCAATGAGGTAATCGATACCCACACCGCCATTTCCGATAAAATAACCTTCAACATCAGATTCCTTACCAATAAGCGTGTCGTAGTGGCTATGATAGTTACGCATTCCTATTCCCAACAAGGGATAAAGCCTCAGGTTGTCACCAAGGTGAACATGATAGTTCCACTCCAGGGCAAACTCACTGCCCCACACGTCGTTCTTCTTGAAAAAGTAATCGGCCAATAAGTTGATTCGGGTATGATAGGAAAAATTGTATTTCGCGTTTAAGCCAATTCCCATCACCTTATCATGAGAGCCATAGGCTGTTTGTACTCCGAATGAAAACTCACCGATGTCAGCCCTTGTTGCCATGCATGTCAACAAGATGAATAATGTAAATACTGTCTTTCTCATGTCTTTATAGATTGTTTTTGATTATTTCTTGAACACGATTTGCATGGTGGTGAACTCGTCGGCGGCATCCAGCATCTGCAGCAGGTCTTGCCACTGCGAGGCGGGATAGTCACCCTTGTCATATCGCTTGCTCACAACGAGCCGCAACTGCCGCCCTTCAACACTGGCAAGGGCAGTAAACTCGCCCGCGCTGTTCTTGACGCTCCGACTCAGTTTGCTCAGACTCTCATTAGAGACCTCATAGCCATCGGGGATGTCGACCCTGATATCCCATCGCAGCAAGCCAGGGCTTCTGCGATTCACATCAAACGAGCGGTTGCGGTCCACGCCCTCGACGTTGGCCTGTGAACCGATTAATTTGCCCACGCTCACCACAAGATTGGAGCCGGCTTTCTTAACCCAGCCGTCCATCGTGTATTGCGTCTTGTAGGTAAACTCGGGATGTTGAGGGTCGATGCCCGTTGAGAGGATCTCGGTGGAGAGCAGTCGGTCCGCAGCCACATCGTGATACATCTCAATCTCAGCCTTGAAGTCATCTTGCTGATCCTCGCTCTGCTTGGAGAACTGCTGCTGTGTGCCCTCACGCAGCCGCTTGTTGACGCCCTTGATATACTCCTTTTTACGTCCCAAGTACTCGTCATAGGCCTCGTATTCCTGCTCGTCAGTCATGATGGGAGCCGTGCCTTCTTTCATCGTGCCCGTTCGGGACTCGGTACGGTCAATCGTTAGGATTGTGCCATCAATGGTGGCCGTGAGTTGCACATCGTCAAGATTGTCGGCGGCAGTGGACTGAGGCAGCGTGATAAGTTCATATTTCGAGTTATTGTCGGCAAGCTTGGTGATCAGAGCAGCCTTGCGGCCCTGAAGATGTGCAGGCAGCAGTCCCGCTGTCATGCCTTGGTAGGTGGGTGGTGCGAAATAGGTGTTGCCCACCTTGAGGAGCCACAGGACATTTCCCACATGGATGAGCTTGTCTAGCGGCTCATTCTCGTCATCGGTCGAGATGATAAACTGGTAAGGCACGTTGCAGCGGTCCAGCATCTCGCCCATCATGATGATGAAGTGATAGGGTGTGTAGGCATCATAGTCGTCATGAGCCCTATAAGAATAGAGCAGACCCGTGTAGATGAGGCGTGCCGCTTCTTCCTTGTCGGCCAATTTCTTGGCTCGCGCGATTTCGTCCTTCATCAGTTTCTTGTTCAGGGGCCAATCATAGTATTCTTTGACTTTCTTTTTATGGGTGTGCAGGAAAGAGAAATCATCGCGCAGGATGAACTCATAGTCGGGGTTGGCCTGCAGGTCGCGGTTTTTGAGACTCTTTATCTTCTTGTCACTCACGCTCTTGTCTTGGACATATAGCAGAATCAATGGCGACTGCTTGACGGGGTTGTACCACAGGGCGGGCTCCACGCGATCCACGTTTCTGACCTCGGCCTCCAGCACGGTGTTATCGTCGTCATCGGTACTGGCCTTGAATTCGGGCGCACCGTTCAGGCTCCGGTACTGAACGGTAAACTTCTTGTCGATGGTGCAATTCACCTTATAGTGGAGCATGGGGTATGGCGCCATGAACGAGAACGTGAATTCAGGCACATTACGATCCTGGACCATCAATTCCTCATAGGTGAAGACGTCAAGCACATCACCCACTTCAAGTCCAGGAACTGCCAGCTTGTGACTCACGTCACTACCCTTCTTGCCTTCGCGGGTGATGGCATACTCTTTACTGTCCACGTTGACGATTCTGCCATCGGGTTTGATGACTCTCACGCCTAGCACCTGCTGCACTTTCTCCTCTAGTCCCCTGTAGTTGCGCCCTCGCTTGAATGTCGAATAATCAAACTCCGAGTACTTCTTCAGAGCCGCCGCATCATTGAGCTTGATGAGCATGCGGTTGAGTTCGTGGCGCCCGAGCATCTTGGGATTACCAAACATCATCAGTCCCGTCATGCGGATGTAGGACTTGCGGGTGACATCCACGTCGGTGCGTGCGGCAAGGATGACAGCCGAGTACAATTGGCTGTTTGTGTACTTTTCCGGACACTGGTAGTTGCTGAACATCGGGTCATTGTCGCTCCAGACCTTCTGCCTCAACTCCTCGGCGAAACGGGCGTAATCTTTTTCGTCATTGGCATTGGCTGTCAGGATGGTTAATCCCATCAACAGCATTACCACACATTTAATCGTTGTTTTCATATCTTTTATGACTATTGGGTTTCACATTTCATTTCAAGACGAGCGCCTCATGGCTGCTTGACTGCCATTTCTTGAGGTTGGCGTTCCAGGTCGTAATGTCCTCACGCTTGATGCGAGTCTGGCGCAAATTCATTACTTTGCGATAAATGATCGAAGACCCTTGGCGTTGCCATGTGCACGACATGTCGGCATACTGGGTTCTCTCGTTGTAGTCCTCCGGCAGTTCGTCACACCCGATGCCTTCGGGCAGCTGCAGTATCACTTCTCGCACTTGGCGGCACGGCATCGGCAACGTGTAGTCATTCTCTCGTTTGGTCGTATCAATCGGATTGGTGAACAGCATGTTATCAGGATCAAGTTCTACATACACTTCTCCCTCGATCTGCTGGACTGAATGGGTATCGGTCATCTTACCCGTTAACACCGCCCACTCGCTGCGGCAGTCTCTGTCTACCCACGTCGCCTCCGAGACTTTGTTGGCATGGTCATCGTCGTTGAGGGCGTTCCATTCAAACATGAGTCGTTGTTGCGATTCCCGACTGTCGTAGGCACTGAGGAGCATCTCTTTCATGTCGCCCTTGACACAATGGGTGATCGTCCCCGTGAGTTCGCCGGCCTTGCTGAGCATTAACGTGATGTGTACGCTGTCACAGTTGGCACTGGCGGGGAGAACGGGCACGGTGCGCAACGAGGGGACTCCTCCCGGTTCCTCGACCATGACTTCCATGCCCTGCACATTACTCGGAATGTGACCCAGCGGGATGTGGTTGCAGGTGGCGTCCAGGTAATAGGTTTTGCCCTGCCACTCTAGCGTGCAGATAGCGTGGTTGATGGCTGCAAGAGTGGGAATCTCGCTCATCTGGCACGAAGCCTCACGGGTGCCCACGTCGGTCAAGCGGGCATCAAAGCCTTGGGCCACGAGCAGCGTTTTCAACAGCAGCGCCATGCCTTTACAATCGCCGTAACGCTTGCGCACAACCTCGGCAGGCTTGTCTGGCTGATGTCCACTGATGCCTTCCTCAAAGGCGACATAGCGGATATTGTTTTGCACCCAGGCATAAGTGTTCTTGATCTTGTCCAGGTCGCTATGGCATTCACGGTTAATATCAGCCAGGATATCGCTCAATGACGGAATGGCGGTATCGACGTCCGACAGCTGCCGTCCCCAGGCAAACATGTCGGCGGCATCCTTGAACGACCCCACGACAAATACCGTGGGATAGACGCTGGCCACGGTTGGCATGGCTTCTTCCTGCTTGATGGGCGCCATGTCGTTGATCGTGTAGGTCACTACCCTACTTCCGCCCTTGTCTTTGTGCTCGATGGTAACTGCCGGGGGCATGTTCTTGTCGACCAGCCGGTAATGCTCAAATTCCTTGGGCAGGATGAATGTCACTGTCTTGTGCTTGACAAAGTATTGCTCGCCCAGCACGATGCGCGTGAAGTAGTGCAGGTCGGTGAATGTGCGCTCATAGGTCATCCTGCGCTTTCGGCCCCATTTGCCCAAGGTCACGTCGAAATAGCACACGCGGGAGTCGTCAAAGAACACATTCTCAGGCGTCGCCGACCGATAGTTTGCGCTGAAGCCGTCACAACGTGCCTCA
>Ga0247609_10006154_pt1 | contig 11601 bp, 8 predicted proteins | sample 172DNAGHGlowgp2_FD_193487 | JGI IMG/M metagenome (GOLD analysis project Ga0247609, IMG submission 193487) | Sheep rumen microbial communities from Palmerston North, Manawatu-Wanganui, New Zealand - 1728 DNA GHGlow gp2 | ecosystem: Host-associated > Mammals > Digestive system > Stomach > Rumen ... | reverse complement strand
TCCAGCTCATCGGCGTAGAGGTTGCCGCCGATAGCTCCGAAAGTGCCGAAAGCGTCGGCAGAGAAGAGTGCTCCGGAAGTGGTGTCGAAAGTGACCATGGCCTCGGGCCAGTGCACCATGGGGGCCATAAAGAACTGCAGGGTGTGGCGACCGGTGCATAGAGTGTCGCCTTCGGCAACGACCACGGTGCGGCCTTCGAGGGAGAAATCGAAGAACTGGCCAATCATAGCAATCGCTTTGGCGTTGGAGACGATTGTAACGTCGGGGTAGCGGAGCAGCAGGTCGCCGATAAGTGCGCAGTGGTCGGGCTCCATATGGTTGACGACGAGGTAGTCGAGCCGACGGCCGTCGAGTGCTGCGGAGACATTTTCGAAAAAGCGGTGCGAGACCGAGTTGTCGGCGGTATCGAGGAGGACGGTCTTTTCGTCGAGCAGCAGGTAGCTGTTGTAGGAAACACCATCGGGGACGGGATATACATTTTCGAAAAGGGCCAAGCGGCGGTCGCTGGCGCCGACATATATCAGACTATCGGTAATTTTACGTATGTTATGCATATATTATTATGTGTTAGATATGTTTTTTTGACTTTGCAAAATTACGAAAAAAGGCTGATATTTTCGCAGCATATCCAATCTTTCTATCGAAAAAATATTTTTTGGCAAAAGATACAATTATAACATATTGAAATTCTGTAACATACCAAAACGAATAATCTTTTTTAGTCAAAAAACGAAAAAAAAGGGTTGCCGTGTCAAAAAAAAAGCGTATCTTTGCAGTTGCTTTTTAGCAAAGCAAAAAGCGGTAAACAGTGTATTTCGAGAGCAGATTTACCACTCACAACCGCTTGAATTATAAAGAAATAGTAAAATACAAAACAGGAATATAATCAAAGTAAAAAACGATGAAAAAAGGATTTATAGGTTTTTTATTGATGGCGTTTTGCCTGCCGTTTGTGATGCACGCACAATATAAAGCGCCAATTGCAATAGTTTATGACACCATAGACACATGCAACTCCTATACTTGGGTCAACGGTGACGGTTACACCTACACCCAAAATTCGACAGGATACCACATCTACAAAAATGGTATGGGCGAAGACAGCGTGATGGTTGTTAGGACTTTCATCATACGTAAAGGAAGCATGGCCGAAGTATCGGCATCGAGTTGCGGCGGTTACTATTGGGCTTTGAGCGACAGCGTTTACGAAACCCCTGGTGACTACACATACACCATAACCAACGCCGAAGGATGCGACAGTGTGGTAACACTGCATTTCACGCACAAAAATCCCGACACATTATATACGGACATTGCACAATGCGAGCCTTATACATGGTCGGCTGACGGTGTAACATACAGCAACGACACCACGGCTTATTTCACAAGTCAGACAGCCGGTGCCGACAGCTGCCACACCGTTTATGGACTGAGGTACAGCAGAATGACCACAGCAGACACAATGTTTGTAGCAACCTGCGAAACATCGTACACATGGCCGATAAACAATGTTACATATAACACCGGCAGCGATATTGTTTCGTACAAAAAAGTGAATGCCGGCGGATGCGACACTCTGTACACACTGAAATACACTATCGGCGCAGGTCAATTCGAGCTTCCCGACACCAACATATCTGTATTCGGATATTATGTTTGGGGCAACGACACAATCAAGACCGATTCGACAAGAATAGACACCGTGCTTGTACAGACTTTTGCAAGCGTTGAAGATTGCGACACTGTAAAGAACTACAAAGTTTCGATACTGCCTATATTCAGAATTGACACAGCATTTTGCGGTGGTTCCCGTGGTTACCGCTGGCCTGTAGCAACAGCCGACGGTGCTTTGATAAAACTGACCAAAACCGGCGACACCACTTATATCTGCAAAGGTGCCGACCGTAAAGACAGCTGCATGATGGAATTCCACTATACCAATACTGCTTCGGACACTACATGGTTGCCCGCAGTAACAGCATGTGGCGCATACGTATGGGATGCCAACGACCGCACCTACAGAACCTCGCAAGACACCATAGTTTGTCGTTTGACAAATGCTGCAAGATGCGACAGCGTGGTTATTCTCACCAAACTCACCATTGTTCCTCTGCCTAACGTATATATCGGCGGATACCTGCAGATACATCCGGGCCACAGCACAAAACTCTATGCCGTTGGCGACAGCAACCTGACCTACCTTTGGAGCACTGGCGAAACCACCGACACCATCACCGTAACTCCTTCGGAAAACACCGAATACTCTCTCACAGCCACCAACAGCACCGGCTGCCAGAGAATCACTACAGCCACCGTGGTTATTACCGACGGTTTGAGCCAGGCTACATCCAACGCCGTTAAGGTGTTCCCGAACCCTGCTTCGACAAAGGTTAACATTGAAGGCGACAACCTTGTAAACGTGAAACTTTACAACATGCTCGGCCAGTTGATGGTTTCGAAGGATGCCGTTTCGGGCAAAGTTTCGATACCCGTTAACGACTACAACAACGGATCTTACATACTGCGTGCCGAGACTAATGACGGCAAGACAACAATACGCAGCGTTGTTATAAAGAAATAACATTCCGGACTTCGGATTCAAATAAAAAGCGTGCCAGACGGCACGCTTTTTTTGTTACCTGTCCTGTCGAAGGGAACCTCTTATAGGAGCGGAGTTTTTATGTCGCGTAAAGGAAACACCAAATGGAATTGGATGGTGTTTTTGTACAAAAAACAACTCCTTGTTGGGTTGATTTGTTTATGGAAGGCAAGCACCAATATAGTTGATAGGAGTTTTGTATAAAAGGACAACTCCCCTTATTATATATATAAAGGTGTTGCCGAAAGGAAACCAATAATTGGGTTGTTGTCGTTTTTACTTGCCCACACGTTTTAAGCCTTCAACGGCAGGAGTGTAGGTTGGGGATAAATCCAAGGCTTGACGATATCCCTCGCGGGCTTTAGCCTTGTCGCCTTTCTGCTCGTAGGCGAGGGCACGGTTGGTGTGTGCCTGTATATTATTGGGGTCGATTGCCAGCACTTGAGTGAAGTAGTCTATTGCTTTGTCGTTATCTTCTTTGAAAGTCAGCTCGATATAACCGAGATTGTGCAGAGCGTCGACGTGGTGAGAATTGATGGCGAGCACTCTGTTATAATAGTTCTCTGCCTTGTCGATGTCGGCATTGTCCTGATAGTGGAGAGCCAAGGCGTAGAGGGCTGTGATATTGTTGGGATCAAGAGTTGTGGCAGTGTTAAGATATTCTACACCGAGGGGGTCGTTGCGGTTTATAAAGAGCAGTCCGAGCAGTTCGTAAGCCGAAGAGTATTCGTTATCCAAATCGATGGTTTTGCGCAGGTTGCGTATGGCTTCGGTAGTGTCACCTTTTTCGAGAAATACGTAACCACGCATGAAATAAGCCTTGGGGTTGAGATCGTCGAGTTCCAGCGCCTTGTCGATGCTTTCGATGGAGCGGTCGTAGTCGCGGCTGAAGAGGGCAATCTCGCCACGTTTCATATAGGCGTCGATGTTTTTGGGGTTGATGGTAAGTACTTCCTGAAGGTCGGCGTAACTCTCTTTCACCTGTCCGTTGCGCAGGTGAGCGTCGGCCAGAAGGAGATGGTATTTTTCCTCACCGCTTTTCAAGGCGATGGCCTGAGTTAGGGAGTTTATGGCGTCGGTAATTTCGTCGAGCTGAAGCAGCACACGTCCGCGTTCGTAGTAAAGTTCGGCGTCCTTGGGATTTTGCTTAATCTTGGCTTCCAAGAAGGCGAGCAGTTCCTTGGGCTCGGTCGGGGCCTTGTCATCGTTGCCTCCGCCACAGCCGAAGAGTGTGGCCGACACCAATAAAACTATGATTGTGAGTATTTTACACTTCATAATATATGCGTTTTTATTTATGCAAAGATACGATTTTTGTATTATTATACAAAGTACCGGCAACAATTTGTGATTTCGGCATATCATTTTTGATAGTTTTTTTCACGAAAAACGCAATAAAACGGCAAAAAATACGATATTTTTAGATTTGGGAGACATATTTCCCTTTTTGAACTGAATAATCTTTAAAAAAGAACGATATGAAAAAGTTATTTGTTGTTTTGCTTTTGGCGGTGACGGTTTTCGAATGCCGTGCCCAAAGCGAGAATTACGATTTCAACGGCGACGGCAAGAAAGAGACCTGCAAACTTGTTGCTCCGAAAACCAACGATGAGACCTACGACTGCGAAGGCGGCTGCAACTGCCGAATTGTTTTTTCGGACCCGAAGATTCCGGCAATAACCATAGAGAACTGCATAGGCGGCACGCCCGACATATTGGGCGACCTCGACGGCAACGGCACTATAGAGATCGGTCTTATCCCCGAATGGTGGACAAGCTGCTGGTCGGGTTACCACGTGTTCACCCTCGAGGGCGACAAGTGGGTGCCTTTTGTGGATTCGTTCTCCATCTATGCCTGCGATGAAGACATGCAAAAGCCTTTGATTAAGAAAGACCCGAAAAACAAAGGGCAGTACATAATACAATACTACGATATGGGAGACGGCAGTTTCGCCCCGACTCCAAAATCGGTAAAACGCGCCACAAAAAAATAAAGCACTTCCGCTATTTACAAGATGAGCAAACTGAAAGTCGCAAAAGAACAGGAACTTATGGCGTTCCTGCTTGAAAATTTCCCCGACAGCAGCCGCACTAAGATAAAGAGCTGGCTTGTGAACGGCAATGTTACCGTCGACGGCGAACACATATCGCAATACAACCACCCGCTGAAGCCCGGCATGGTGGTGGAGGTGGAAAAATCGGGGAAATATCTGAGCCAGTGGATGAACATAGTGTACGAGGACCGCTACCTGTTGGTGGTGGAGAAAAAGGAGGGCATACTAACCCACAGCCTTACCCTCAACGACCCATCGCTACAGAACATACTCAACGACTACCTTATATTCTCGCACCAGAAATGCCGCGCCCATGTAGTACACCGCCTCGACCGCGACACCTCCGGCCTACTTATCTTCACCAAAGATAAGAAAGTGGAGCTGCTTTTCGAGAAAGACTGGAAAGGCACGGTGTACGACCGCCGATATGTGGCTGTACTTTCGGGACAGATGCAGAAAGAAGGGACCATAGAATCGTGGATACGCTACGAGGACGACGGACGTTTTACCTGCAGCGCCGAGGACAACGGAGGGAAATATGCCGTTACGCACTACCGCACACTGCAGTCGAACAAAAAATACTCGCTTGTGGAGTTCAAACTCGACACCGGAAGGAAAAACCAGATCCGCATTCACTCCAAAGTGATGGGACATCCTGTGGTGGGCGATTTCCGCTACAACAACTACGACGACCCTATAGGGCGTCTGGGACTACACGCCTATAAACTCTGTTTTCATCACCCCGTAACGGGTGAAGACCTGCGTTTTGAGACACCTTTTCCAAAAGAATTTGCAAAACTATTCGAGTAGAAATATTTTTCTAAAACACAGTAAAACACTGAATAGCAATTTTATACAAAGACCACAAAACGCAAAATACGTTAAAAAAATCGAAAACTTGGAAAGATTTAAAGTTTTTTTGTATCTTTGCAGGCTTAAAAAAAAGTAAAGAAAGTAGATGAACAACACCAAGGACATAGCACGCGAGAGAGTGATACCCGCAGCCTCGAGGATGTTTATAACCCAAGGCTGCAAAAATGTTACGATGGACGACGTAGCCAAGAAACTACGTATGTCGAAAAGGACTTTGTACGAGATGTTCGGCGACAAGGAGGCTTTGCTCAACGAATGTATGGAATACATCATTCAGTCCGACAAAGTTTTGGCACAGCAATTGTACAAAGCAAAGGATTTCGACGATTTCTTTGTCCTGATTCACAATATCAAACAACAACGAAACATAATTTTCGACATACACCAGCATTTCAGCAACGAACTGCGGAAATATTATCCCAACGTGTTCAGAAAACAGATGATAATGCACTCCAAAGAGCGTTTGGAAGGTGTAAAACAGACACTTGCAAATTTCAAAGAACAGAAAATCATTCGAGATGATGTCGACATAGACGTGGCGGCTGTGTTCCTCAACGAAGTGTCGCAACAGATAATTTTCGACCATTTTTCAATACCTAACTACAAAAGTAGCGAACTATTGTCGAATTTCCTTGTTACCTATTTCCGAGGTATCGCCAGCCGCGATTTCACCAAAGAGTGGGATAAGCGAAAAAATACAAAAACAAAAGAATAAAACCCTTGATGATAATATGACACGAAAGAAAACCCTTACAGCACTGATACTGCTTGCCGCGATGGCGGGAGCCCTGCACGCGCAGGACACCACCCTCGTGCTTTCGGTGAAAGACGCCGAGCAGTACGCCTTGGAGCACAACAAGGAGCTGCAGAACGCCTCGCTCGAAGTGCGCAAAGCCGAGGCAGTGAAATGGCAGACACTGGGAACAATGCTACCGCAGGTGAAAGCCGGTTTCGACTACCAGAACATGTGCGGCTACGAAATGGAAATGAGAATGGGACCTGCCGGCATCACCATCCCCATGAACCCCTACGGAACGCTGTCCGTAACGGCATCGGTGGCACTTACCGGTGCACAGATTGTGGGGACAATGATGGGCAACCTGTCGAAAGAGATGGCCGACATATCGCTGAAACAGACCGAACAAAGCACACGCAAAAACGTGCATTCGGTATATCTTTCCATTCTGGTGATGGAAAAGACCCTGGCCCTGCTCGACTCCAGCCTCAACAACCTCGAGAGTCTCCAAAAAACAGCCCAAAACGCCGTCAACGCAGGAGCTTCGGAGCAGGTGGACGCCGACCAGATAGCCATTCAAGTGAACTCCATGAAAAACAACATAAACTCCACCAAACGCTCCACCGAACTGCTATACAACTCATTGATACTGCAACTCGGCGCCAAGCCCGGAACGAAACTTAAACTCACCGGCACCCTCGACAACATACTCGACATGGAACACACAAAAAGTTTGATGAACGAGGAATTTGACATCAACCGCAACTACAATTACCAACTGCTCAAGAAATCGGAAGAACTATCACAAAAACAGGTGCTGATGGCGTGGATGAACTACCTGCCCACCCTCAGCGCTTACTACCAGTATTCGAGCAAGACCTATTTCGGTAAAGACGAAGGCATGAATATGACACCGCCAAATGTGGTAGGCGCATCGATAAGCGTGCCCATCTTCAGCAGCGGAGTGAACGCCGCCAAAGTGCGCGAAGCCAAGATAAACTACCGAGAGACCAAAAACACCGTGCAACGTACCGAGGACGCCCTGATGGTTCAGGAACGCCAGCTGCGGTACAACCTTGTGTCGGCCTACGAAAACTACCAGAACCAAAACGACAACATCGAAGTGTCGCAACGCGTTTTCAACAACATACTGAACAAATACAAGGTGGGCATGGCCTCCAGCCTCGACGTAACCAACTCGAGCAACAACCTCATCACCGCCCAAAGCAACTACATACAGTCCATCATGGAACTGGTGAACGCCAAAATAGAACTTGAAAACCTTTTGAATATCGACATCAAATAATTGACAAAAAAATATAAATATCACACAATGAACAATTTATTCAAAATATCCGCAACTATAATAATTACAGGACTGCTGATGTCCTGCGGTGGCAAAAAAGAGGCCACTTCGGTGAAAGACGCCTCCGTGGCCGAAAAAGTGCAGACTCAGGTGCTAGCCAAAGAGAAAATCGCCCGTCAGTTGGAGCTATCGTCAACCCTGGAAGGCTACGAAAGCATGAGCATCTCTCCTTCGCTGACAGGAAAAATAGAACATATATACGTTGAAGTAGGCTCACGTGTGGGCAAAGGCCAGCTGCTGGTGCGCATGGACCAGACACAGCTCAACACCACCAAGATAAACCTTGCCAGCGCCCAGACCGAGTTTGCACGTGTGCAGGCCCTGAAAGAGACCGGAAGCGTGTCGCAGCAGGTGTACGACCAAACCAAAACCCAGCTCGACAACCTTACAGAGAGTGCCAAGTTTTTGGAAACCAACACTTTCGTGAGAGCCCAGTTCTCCGGCGTCATCGCTGCCAAAAACTACGAGGACGGCGAACTGTACAGCGGGGCACCTATCCTCAGCCTGCAGCAGATAAGCATGCTCAAGGCCATTATCAACATACCGGAGGCCTATTACCCACTGGTGAAGAAAGGCATGAAAGTGGAGGTGCGCTCCGACATCTACAAAGACGAGGTCTTCCCCGCCACCATCGAGATAGTGTACCCCACCATCGACCCGGCGTCGCACACCTTCCAGGCCAAGCTGCGCATACCCAACGCCAAGGAGAAAATACGTCCCGGCATGTATGTTAAAACCACCCTTGCCCTCGGCGAAGCCGAAACCATTGTGGTGCCCTATCAGGCAGTGCTTAAACTCACCGGAAGCAACGAGCGCTATGTGTTTGTAAACGACAACGGCACCGCCCGCCGCGTTACCGTAACCCTCGGCCAGCGTTTCGACGACCGTATCGAGGTAATCCCCGAAAACGGAGAGGAACTGAAGGAAGGCGACGAACTTGTGGTTGTCGGTCAGGCACGCCTAGTCGACGGAAGCAAACTTCAGGTAGTTGAAAATTGATAGTTGAAAATTGAAATCGGCTAACGCTATATGGGACAAATACAGGACAAAAGTTTACAATTCGCCGTTCACAGCATAAGTTTCTACAAATATTTGTGTGAAATAAAGAACGAATACGTTATTAGCAAGCAGTTTCTCCGTTGCAGCACATCCATCGGAGCAAATGTTAGAGAAAGCAAAAATGCCGTTAGCAACGCTGATTTCATAAACAAACTATCAATAGCACTCAAAGAAGCCGACGAAACACAATATTGGTTAGAAGTGTTGCAATTGTCAGAGATAATAAGCAACGAAGAATTCGACACAATTAATAATGAGGTAAAAGAACTCATAGCACTTCTTACTTCGATAATTAAAACATCAAAAGAAAAAAACAATCTCAACTAATAATTTTCAACTTTAAACTAAAAAAGAATTTTCAATTTTCAACTTTAAACTTTCAACTTTAAAAAATGTCAATCTACAAAACCGCTATACACAAGCCTATCACCACAGGTCTTATCTTTGTGGCTGTGATTATTCTGGGACTTTTCTCGCTGTCGCGTCTGCCTATCGACCAGATGCCCGAGATGGACCCGCCTTACGTTACCGTGATGACCACCTACGCAGGTGCCAACGCCAGCGAGATTGAGACGAACATCACCAAGATTATCGAGAACTCGCTCAACTCCGTTGACGGACTGAAAAACATCACCTCCAACTCGCGCGACAACCTGTCCATAGTAACCCTCGAATTCGAGTGGGGCTCCGACATCGACGAAGCACTCAACGACATACGCTCCTACGTAGACCTTATCTACGACAACCTGCCCGACGGTGTGAGTCGTCCTATGATACTGAAACTCAACTCGTCGGCAATGCCCATCATGGTGTACGGTTTCACCGCCGAAGAGAGTTACTCCGGCCTTGACCGCATTTTGGAGGACAACGTGGTGAACGTGCTCAACCGCATCGACGGCATCGGCAACATCACCGTATCGGGCGCCCCCGAACGTTACGTGTATATCGACCTCGACCCCAAGCAGCTCGACGCCTACGGCCTCAGCCTCGAACAGGTGGGCAACGCCATCAGTGCCAACAACTTGGACCTCGCCTCCGGCACCGTCAAAATGGGCAAGGAGCAGTACCAGATGCGCGTTAAGGGCGAATATGTGGAAAGCTCCGAAATTGCCGACATCGCCATTGCCACCACTCCCACCGGAAAACAGATTTTCGTCCGCGACCTCGCCACCGTGCGCGACACCATCAAGGACCTCTCCCTCGACGAGAAAATCAACCGCAAGGACGGCGCACGACTCATCATCACCAAACAAACCGGCGCCAACACCGTGCAGATAGCCCGCGAGGTGCGTGCCGAAATGGAGAAGATAAAGAAAACCCTGCCCCCCGACATCAAAATCACCAACATACGCGACGGCTCCGAAGAGATTGTCAACGCCATCAACGGCCTTACCGAATCCATCTTCTACGCCCTGCTGTTTGTGATACTTGTGGTGCTGATTTTCCTCGGCAACTGGCGTGCCACCGTCATCATCTCGCTCACCATACCCATCTCACTTGTAACATCGTTCATCTATCTGTTGCTTGCCGACAGTTCGCTGAATATCATATCGTTGGCATCGCTCACCGTGGCCATTGGTATGGTGGTGGACGACGCCATTGTGGTGTTGGAAAACATCTCCAAGCACATCGAACGCGGCGAAAATCCACGCGAGGCGGCCATCTGCGCCACCAACGAGGTGTGGACCTCCGTTATCGCCACCACCCTTGTGCTTGTGGCTGTGTTTGTGCCACTTACCATGCTCCCCGGCATGATGGGTATCTTTATGAAAGAGCTCGGCTGGATTGTCACCATAGTGGTGTGCGTATCCACAACGGCGGCCATCACACTGATACCGATGCTTTCGTCTAAAATCCTGAAAGAGAAGCCGTTCTATCTTACCGAGCAGGCCCGCCGCGAAGCCGAAGAAAAAGAAGCCCAAAAGAAATTCACTTTCGAAAAAACCATCGGACGCGCTTTCAACGCCGTCGACAGGGCTTACGCCAACCTGCTGCGCTGGTGTCTGGCACACAAACGCATAACACTGCTTATAGCAGTGCTATTCTTCGTGGTGTCGATACTGCCGTTTGCCTTCGGTGCCATAGGCATGGACTTTATGAAAGAGCAGGACGACGGCCGTATCAGCGTAAGCGCCGAACTGCAGCGCGGCACACGTATCGAGGAAACCCTGAAAACCGCCCGCCACATGGAGGACGACATATACCGCATACTCGGCGACGACGTTATTGTGGTCTCCACCTCGGCAGGCTCCAACGACGACGCCAGCTTTGCAGCACTATTCAACTCCACCACAAACAACAAGATTTCGATGACCATACGCTGCACCAAGAAATACGAGCGCGAGAAATCCATTTTCGAGATGCGCGAGGAACTCCGCAAATGCTTTGCCCAATATCCCGAAATTGTAAACTATCAGGTGAGCCAGGGCGGCATGATGGGCGGCAGCAACAACTCACTCTCCGTGGAGGTGTACGGCTACGATTTCGACCACACCACGGCTTTCGCCCAAGACCTTAAAAAACGTATAGAGGAGAACGTGCCCGGCGCCCGCGACACCAAAATAAGCCGCGACGAGGACCGCGCCGAACTGAAAATCACTTTCGACAAACAGAAACTTGCCCTGCACGGACTCAGCGGCTCCGCCGTGGCCATGTACGTACGCAACCGAGTGAACGGCATGCTGGCCGGATACCTCAAAGAGGACGGCGAGGAGTACAACATACTTGTGCGTCTGCAAGAGGAATACCGCTCCTCCATCTCCGACATTGAGCAGCTGACCATCCCCAGCCCCACGGGCAAGATGATAAAACTCAACGAGTTGGCACACATCGAAGAATACTGGTGCCCGCCCACCATCGAACGCAAAAACCGCCAGCGTTACCTCACCATCACCGTGATGCCCTTCCAGACCTC
>Ga0247609_10006152_pt1 | contig 11605 bp, 12 predicted proteins | sample 172DNAGHGlowgp2_FD_193487 | JGI IMG/M metagenome (GOLD analysis project Ga0247609, IMG submission 193487) | Sheep rumen microbial communities from Palmerston North, Manawatu-Wanganui, New Zealand - 1728 DNA GHGlow gp2 | ecosystem: Host-associated > Mammals > Digestive system > Stomach > Rumen ... | reverse complement strand
AATACAAGAAGGAACACCCGTTTGCAACGATGGACGAAATCGCTGAGAAATCGGGATTCGCATCACGACAGACTTTCTATACCGTAAAACGAAGAATGGCTAAATTCTTGTTCGATAATTAATAATGGCAATTATATAGGGTTTGACCCCGAAGAATTGAAAAATAGCCAAAAGAATGATATATTTATAAAGTGAGGTGCAGACCTTGATGAATGAAATCACAGGAAAATTACGCCTCTTCAAAAGGATTATTTATCGTCATAGCGATAGTCAATTAAGTGTTTTAACCACTCCTTTTGACTTTTGAGTTTTAAGAACAATTCCTTTTCAGTCATTGTTTCAACACCTTTTGCTTCATCACCGTAGTTTTATTCGTTCCTAAGAACAGTAGATAGTCAGTGAAGTCTCAAGGTGTTGCAAAATTACTAAAAATCACTGACACACACTTGAAATGTCAGTGATTTGAATTTACTGAAATCTATCATAGTTTTACTGTTTATTTTTCCCTTGTTATAAAAGTAAAGCTAAGTTAGAAATTTTTCCAGTAATTCCGGAATATTTTTGGTTAACTAATGCTAGGCAAAAGCTAAAGATTATTAAAAAGTCTCTGGTTTTCAGGATATTTGATAATTTGTTTGGTTATGTAAAAAAAAAGGATTATATTTGTGCATATATAAGATACTTATATAAATAAACAAACTTAATTAAAAATAGAAATGAAAAAAAACTTAAAAAGAATAATTCAAGAGGAAGTATATAAGGTATTTGAAGAAGAACTTACTTCACAGCGTGAGCCGTTAAATGAAATGGCAAGGGTTGGTTTCATAAGTGGTCAATTAGAAGTATATGTAAATACTGACGATGGTGGACACGTACCACATGTACATGTTAGAGATAAAGCAACAAGAGGTCATGAATTTGAGACTTGTGTTGAATTGAAGAGAAATTACTATTTTCTTCACGGAAAATACAAAGATATGATGTCGGGAAATATGGAGAAAGCCTTTGCTGAATTCATGGAATCAAAGCCTCGTAACCCCAAATATCAGAACAATTATGAACTAAGTGTGGACATGTGGAACTTAAATAACTCCGTTGAAGAAGTGATATCACAATATGACGATGACGGGAAAATAATAATGCCTAATTATAGAACTATTCTACCAAATAAATAGGAATCTATTGCTGACTACTTATAAAAGTTTAATTAACAAATAATCAAACAGGGACAACAGGTATATAGTTCCCTTTTATAAAATATGGAATTGTGGCTTTTTCAAATATCAGTACATAATCTAAAAAAGGGGGGTATTACCCCCTTAACCATTATATATACATTCAATTGGATGTTCTGACTCAATATATGTAGGAACAAAAAATTGAATAAGCCCGTCCTCTTTCATTCTTTCTGAAACTTCCTTCATATATTTAGGAATCTGTTCAGTTTCAAGGTTTCCGACAAAAACCTTATGTACTAAAATTGGTTTTTTGATTTTTTTCATTTTACTATCATTATTTTTAACTTTTTATTAAAATATAGGAAATTTAAGACCATAAAATCAAATGATTAATGGAATACAAACACAAAGAGTGAAGCGATAATGATTCACTCTATATATAATTGCCTAAGACTTTGTAGTGGCTTAATCCATTCTTTTCAAAACATATATTCCGTCTCCGTCCATATCCATAATAAACTGTTCATCACTATCTGTTCATGGGTGTTTGATGAATCTTTGAGAAATAAAGATTATCTAGCGCACATATTTGAGGTTATGACATTTGGCAACAATAATTGTCTGTTATGGTGTAAAGGACATAATGAGATTATTTTCTATCCTCTTTCAGAGAGATATGCTGCGATAGAATATTTTGCCAATGCTTTTTTTGAAAGAATAATTGCAGTTTTCACATTATTCGGGGTCAAATTCTATATAATTACCAAAAATTATTTAGTGAAAATTCTGCATTTTTTTTAAAAGATAATTTGTGTTCTTTCTTATTTGATAAATAATATCACTACTGTTAAGTTAAATATAAAAAATTGTTTATAAGTGATTTAAAAACTAGCTAATATGGAGGTTTTAAATGTAATGATCTGAATATGTGTTTTTATGGATTTAATGATACCTATTGATGTGTCCGATGTCTCTTATTTCGATGATGTCAAAGAACAATTTGATTGATATTAAATGCCTATCTTTTAACAGGATATCAATAATATAATTATTTTACATTTATTTCCCATCCTACAATAAATATTATACTTGTTAATGTTTTTAGTAATAAATAGTATCATTTATTGCTTGTATATATATTTGATTTGCAAATATTTAATTGTTTCTTTTCCTTAAATTGCTATGAATTATTTGTGAATTATTTTTATAAGATTTTCTTTTTCTAAATATTTTTTTAAAGTACTTTTACAAAAAATTTTAATAGAAAAGATATGGAAAAGAAAAATTTAATTATGCTAATTTTAGCCTTTTGTTTCAATTTGAATTTATTTGCTTCTTTTGATGATGGACCAATACCTTTGTCAATAGTTCCACCACCCATAGGGCACGGAGGACCTCAAAGAAGCCAGCCTAGTGTATTCTATGCATTTTATGAAGATGAATGTAAATTGCAATTTGACTCTTTTTTGGAGGGATGTTTGGTGTCATTGTTAGATGTCGATGAATCAAATGTTCTTTCGGATTATATAGATGAGTCAGGAGTGATTTATTTACCTAATATTATTCCTGGTATATATACTATTCAATTATATGTAGATTATGTTATTTATGAAGGATTTTTAATAATATGATGGTTATATAATATATATTTGTTATTTTCTTTCGAAACAAATGTTATAAAAAATATTTGTAACAGTTTAATATAAATTGACTCTTTTGAAATATTATTCTTATATAGAATAGAGATGAAACATGCTATTATCATATTAATCCATAAAGATTTAGAAAGCATTGAAAGGCTAATAATGTATTTTAGATACAATTGTGATGTTTTTATCCATCTTGATAAAAAGTCAAAATTGTCTGATGATTTATTGACAAATATTTCAAAATTATATAATGTAAAAAAAATACAAAAAATATATAATGTAAATTGGGGTGGATATAGCATACTTAAAACAGAATTATATATGTTAAATGAGGTCACTAAATATGGAGTTTACGATTATGTACATTTGTTTAGTGGACAAGATTATCCGATTAAACCTTTTATAGATTTTTATAATTTTTTCGAAATCAATAAATGTGTTGATTTTATTCAATATATTAAAATACCTAATGCAAGATGGGACAATAATTCTTTTTCTAGATTCCAGTATTTTTATTTATTTGATATTTTAAAAAATAAAACTAAAGCACAAAAATTTAATAAACAAATAAAGAAAATTCAGGATGTGTTAAAATTTAAAAGACATTTTCCATTTGTTTTTAATTCTTTCTATGGTGGTTCACAATGGTTTTCTTTGAGGATGTCCTCAGTATGCAGTATTTTGAAATATACTCAAAAACATAATCGTTTCTTAAAAAAATTGAAATACACATTTGCACCAGAGGAAATTTATTTTCAAACAGTATTGTTAAATATTAATAAAAGTACGTCATTTATTATTCCATTAAATAAAAGATATATAAGATGGAAATACGAAAATGGTAATAGACCCGCAAATTTAGATGTCTCACATTTCAAATATTTAATAACCAGCAATTGTTTGTTTGCTAGGAAAATAGAAAATAATGTTAGTAACGATCTGTTAAATCTCATAGATAAATATCTTATAAATGATAATGATATTCAAGGTATATTAGATAATGGTGGATGGATTTATGATGGATATATTAAATATAAATATTCAGAACAATTTGTCAAATCAATTATGCATTTATGTAAATATTTGAAAATAAAATCCATACTTGATTTTGGTTGTGGAGCCGGTGTCTATGTCATGGCATTAAGAGAAAAAGGTCTATCTGTTGATGGTTGTGATGCCAATCCATTTACTAACAAATTGTCTTCTTTTATACTTAATTCAGATTCATCACTTTGTAAAATTATAGATTTTACAGAAAAAATTGAAATCGAAGAAAAATATGATTTTATTTTTTGCAAAGATGTGTTACCGTATATTCCAGATAGAAAAATTAGTAAAGTATTTAATAATTTGAATTTACTAACCAAAAGATACTTATTAATTAGTTGGTATGTTTCAGGAACGCATGATAGTTATGGAATCAAATATAATCCCAAGAAAGAACAAGAAGTTATAAAGAGTCTTCAGGAGTTTGGATTTGTATATAATGCAGAGTATTCTGCTATATTAAGAAATATAATTGGAGATACATTAAACAATAAATATTATTTATTTAAAAAAAAAGATTATGAAAACTAAAAGAAAAAAACAATCGGTTGAATTGAAAAAAGTAGCAGTAATGAATTTGAATATGGGTGCATATGATGACCCTCCTAAAGGTAGTTTAGATAATCCATATTCTTTACAAGAGTTTTTGGAAATATTGGAAACAGGGTGGCCAGGTGGTTATGTTATTGGTCTTGGATATGTTGCACAGGAAGTGGTAATAATAGCTTCTGGTTCATCGTCGTTATTTTATTCTGACCCATTTCTTTCATCTGAGCCAAACTCATTTTCTTTTCCATATATTATAAGTTCCTCTTCTGATTATATATCATGGCCAGAAGATTTATTTGGATCAGATTTAAATAGTAATCAAACAGGAGGTGGTTCAAATAATAATCCTAGTGGAGGAACAAATGGTGGTAACAATTCTGGGGGATCAGGTTCTTCTGGATCTAGCCCCAATGTAAATACATATCCTCAAGGAGTTAAAAATTATAGTGAATTTAATCTAGAATATTCATTTTTTCCAGGTCTTGGACTTACTGCATCATATTTATATAATTGCGTTATTGTAATTACTGGAAGGCAGATGAGAGTATATGTAGAGGTTGTATATCCCAATTCAGAAGTTAGTTATTGGGGAACTGTTGAGTTGTACATTAATGATGTTTTACATAGTTCATATAGCTTAAACCCTTTAGAGGGAACTAATTTTGTTGGGGGTGATTGCCGGCCGGTGGGACAATGCTCTTTTGAGTTACCGAGATATGGTAATGTTGTGGTAAGATTATTTTTAGGTATTGAAGTGAGTTCTATTACAGGAAACTTTCTGGATTCAGATTCACGTATTATTTATCCATATAATAATTAGTATTATTCCTATACTTTTTTGATATTATTTACTTAAAAATCAATATTCAAGCCTGATAAAAAGACATAATATAAGAAGATTTTAAGAATAGTATTTGAGTTAGTACTGAAATCGACTGTTTGTTAAAAGGTTTTGTATAGATAAGTGAAAGCCTTTCAACTTTGTTTCATACTGAAATTCTTCCAGTCTATTTCCTAGCCTTTAGCTGCTATATTTTTGAAATGAGTAAAGATATGAAACGCATAAAATTGGAACACATCTATGAATATTTCCTGATTCTATTACTATATCTTTGTGAAAATGCTTGTATTTCTAATAATAATTAACGAACTTTGTGTACAAGTTTCTTATAATGTTAAATAATACATATTTTTTAATAGATCTCTTTTAATTGTTATTGCTTATGGTGAATTTAATAAATTTTAATCATAAAAATGTAATTATCCTTTTACTCATATTAATATTTTTTTCATGTAAGGGTAATCATAATTGTTTGGTGTGTGAAGAAAATATTAGTAGTGTATTTATTGATAAGTCTATACGTTTGCATGAGCTCTTAAGAGAGAATAAAATTGATGAAGGACTATTGTTAACAGACTCTCTTATTAACAATTATCCAGATGAGCCATCATTATATTTTATTCTTGGATGGATTTGGGATAAAAAGGAAAATGAAGAATTAAAAAGGGTTAATTTTCTTAAATGTCGCAATTTGTATGATAAAAGGCTAATAGAGAGGAATAATATCAATGATGCGATAAATAGAGCTTGTGTAACACAGATTTTATATGGCAAAGATGCTTATAAAAATGAATTGGATTCACTGAGAAATCTTCATATACTAGAATATGACATGGTATTACCTAATCCTTTATGGGATTATTTTGATTATGAAGAGCAAAAAGATCAATTATTCAATCGTAATGTTCGTCGTATTGATAATTAATTGTTTAATTAAAAATCTTAAGTAATTTGAAATTGTATTTACAGTATTAAAAAATGGGTGTTAATTCATTAATTTAATGATATTCTTATTTATAAAAATACAATAAATAATTGATATGAAAGAGACATATAATAGAGGTAATAAAAATATATTATTATTAAGTACACATTTCATAAATAATAAAATTATAAATTTATATAAAAAAATTAAAAAAGATGTCTCTACTGATAATTACGAAGTTGTTATTCTCTACAATGGGAAAATGCTTGATTTAAATAGCCATGTTAAAGATGTCAATGTTTTTTTGTGGGATAGAAGTTTTATTGACAATATAGGATATCATATGATAGCAAGTTCAATTTTTCCCGGTTCTTGTCATTTCCCATTATTAAATTTTTATTTAAACTATCCAAACTATGATTTTTTTTGGTTTATTGAGTATGATGTTTGGTTTACTGGTAATTGGTCTTCTCTTATTTCTGATTGTGATAAAAATTTAAAAGATATTGATTTTTTAAGTAGTCATATAGAGTCATTTAATGATGCAAATTTAAATTGGGGGTGGTGGTATAAATACAACAATTCAGGTTACAAATATAATAAATGTATAAAAGGCTTTAATCCAATATGCCGATATTCGTTAGATGCTCTAAAATTTATTGACAAATATCAGAGAAAAGGGTTTTATGCACATTCAGAGGTTTTGATAACTACATGTTTATTCCATAATGGTTTTAAATTGTGCAACTTTGGAGGTAATACCTCATTTACACCTGAGAATTTTCATAATAAGTATTATATTCAAGAGAGGGGAGTTAATAATGGTACTATTAGATGGAGGCCAGTTTATCATTATTCTGAAATTTTAAACTCTAATTTAAATAATATTTTATTCCATCCTTTTAAGGAGTAGTTAATATATTTGTAATAGGTATGAGTATTGTGTACAGAACGATGCGTATAGGAGAGAGAGAAAACAAAAAAACAGCGAAAGCCGTTTGTTTATAAGAGGTTGCAAGGGTTGAGGCTAAGAGGGCGACAAAAAAAGTAACGTTAACGTAGGTTTAATTTTGCTTTACGTTTAGACAAACTCATTTACGTCCCTATGACGAACGATTACGCATGTGGCTCTTTTTAATTTGTGTGGGTAAATCCTTTGTATGTGGGGGGTGCGTCTGTGGGCTTGTATTGCGCCCTTATCTGAATGGGGTTCTGATGATATTAGAATGGTAGCTAACTGGGTAGTACTAGATTCTGTAGAAAAGTCGAAAAAAGGGATATGGAGTTACAAAACTCTTGTCCTAGCATATCGTGAGAGGGGCAAAAGTTCAAAATCGGGCTTAAAATATAGGAAACTGACCATTTTTATGAAATTATTGCTGGGTGACTTCTGTCTAACAAACGCATAAAAAGAGGGCTTGGGGCTTGATGAGTTTATTTTATAAGGGTGAGTACTTCAGTGGTTACATGGAGGGGTTATTTGAGATTACACATGGGAGAGGTATATAGATGGGGTGTTTGGAATACTTAGATTATCAGAATATTAATATGATTCTAAAAGTCCATTATGCCATTCTCTCCTTTGAACGATATTTGAATGTATAAGTCATGGTTGGCCTCAAAGATACTGTAGTCAAACAGGTATGTGTAATCAGACTCATTCAAATTGTTTATCATGTCAGCACTTATGTCATCATGTTGTACTCCGACAAAACCATAAGGTGTTCCCACATTCGTAGTATTCTGGCCTGTAAATAATTTGGCACCTTTGGTTTTGATTGCAATTGTTTTGCCGCGCAATAACTTCAATTCGTTGTCATCGTATGAGGCTATTGTCTTTTCTGCTCCATTATTTATATATGTAGCAGATCCCAAACTAGTAAGGCTTCCGTCATCGTTTTTCAAAGCCACTGTGCATTGAATTATGAAATAAGGGGATTTATTCAAAATAATTATTTTGTCCTTGATCTTCATGTTTTTTGGAATGGAAACGAAGACAATTGTTGAATCCTTAACTTGCTGGGCCATGGATGTAACAGGCACAAAAACTAATGCCATCAAAAATAGTATATATGACTTCTTCATACTTCTAAATTATAATTAAAAACAGGTAATGAAAATTAATGTGAATAATAAAAAACTTCTGAATCAAAGTATTCCTCTAATTCAGAAGTTTTTATTAAATGTTTTTATCATTTCTTTGCTTTTGCCATTGTTTTCTTTGCTGCTGGCTTAGCCGGAGCCTTTGTCGCTGGTTTAGCAGGTGCCTTTGTTGCCGGCTTAGCCGGAGCCTTTGGTGCAGGCTTTGCAGGAGCTTTTGTCGCAGGTTTAGCTGGCGCTTTTGCACTTGTTGCAGCGGCTTTCTTTGGATCTGGCTTAGCAGGAGCTTTGGCTGGTGTAGCCTTCTTTGCCCCGTCAGAGGCTTTTACCTCTTCAACCTTGCCTTCATTGGCTTTTTTAAGCTGACGGATGAGCTTCTCTATCTCCTTGTCCTTTTGGGCTATCTCTTCACCCTGGTTCTTTATGGTGGTGAGCAGTGAGTTCAGCTCTTCGTTATCGATGTCGGCAGGGTAGAGGGTGTTCACTCGGTTGATGAAGTCACCAAGGATATTCATATAGTTGGTGAAGGCGTCATATGGATTGTCATATATGCCACGGCTCATACCAACACTCGTTGGCTTCGTGGTCATGAAGCGGAAGTTGTTGGATGCTTGCAGATAATCCCAGTCTTGCTTTATACGACGGTCGGTACAGATGCGAACACGGTCGGCTACGCTGTATAGCTTGTCGAATGCTTCGCGCTGCATGCAGTTACCAAGCCAGCAGGAGGTGTCACGCTCTTCGTCAACCCAACTGATGTTGTAAGGCACTTCAAGCGGACCTACGGCTTTCACCTTGTTGCAAAGCTCGCTCGGAGTGGCAAAACCGATGCCACGGGCCTTGGCGCATGCCGGCAAGGCTTTCAGGAACTCCAATATGTTGGAAGAAAGCGGCTGGAAGATGCCTAATGCGCTCAGCTCCATGAAGATGTTGATCACCTCGTCTTCCTTCGGCAACGAAGCAATCCAATCCATGTAGGTGTCGGCAAAGAGTGGATATTCACTCCATTCCGAATTGTTGAAACGCAGTGATATGTCATCTGAAAGCTTATAGTCGCGTAGCAACAGCTTTAGATGAGGGTTCATTGCACAGTGGTAGATGTAGTGAGGGGATTTCCAACCCAGCACATGCTTGGCACCTTCTGTCAACATTCCCTTGAAACCCATGGAGGCAACCAGATTTCCTATCTCGTCATTATATATCAACGATGAATTACGGAACACCTTTGGAGTCTTGCCAAACACTTCCTTTATCTTGTCACGCATCCGGAGACTCTCCTCACGGAAACACTCTTCATTGCCCAAAGAGGCCAAACCATGGCTGTATGGCTCACATAGGAATTCTACACAACCGGTGGCATTCAACTCCTGAAGTAGGTCTATCACCTGGGGAGCATGAATCTCTAACTGCTCAAATCCTACTCCGGAAAGCGAAATGGCAACCTTGAAGCCGTCATTCTCCTTGGCCATGTGTATGAGTGTGTTCAAGGCTGGGATATAGCTCCGTTCGGCTATATCGGTGATGGAACGCTCGTTCTCATAATCGTCGTAGTAATAATGATCGCGACCGATGTCAAAGAAACGATAGCGTTTGAGATGTATTATCTGATGCATCTCGAAATATAAACATATTGTCTTCATAATATTTTGTATTTTGCTGTTTGCACTTTGTAAATTTATAATATAAATCTGTCCGCATGGAAAAATTCCTAATTCCTAATTTGAATAAAAATTCCTAATTCCTCATTCCTAATTCCTCATTCCTAATTATCTATATAGTAACATGTCATATAGCTTGCGGATGCGAAGGCCCACTTTTTCCCATGTGATGCCGTCAACTTCTTTCTTGCCCTCTTCCTGCAGATATTTGAATAGGCTCGGATAGGTGCAGATGGAATAGATGGCGTCTGCCATGGCATGGATGTCCCAGTAGTCGGTCTTGATTACGTTGGTCAGAATCTCGCCGCAACCCGATTGCTTGGAAATAATCGAAGGGGTGCCGCATTGCATTGCCTCCAATGGGGCTATACCAAACGGCTCACTGACACTTGGCATCACAAACACGTCGCTGTCCTTGTAGCATTCATATACCTGATTTCCACGCATGAAACCCGGGAAATGGAAACGATCGGCTATGCCACGCTCTGCAACCATGTTAATCATATCCTCAAGCTTGTCGCCCGAACCGGCCATGCAGAACCTGATATTACGGGTACGCTGCAATACCAAGGACGCTGCTTCAACGAAATATTCAGGACCTTTCTGCATCGTGATACGGCCCAAGAAGGTCACCACCTTTTCCTTAGAGTGGTCTGGACGTGGAATGGCTTCCAGCTCTTCAGACAATGGATAAACGGCATTGTGCATTGCAAACACCTTATTTGGGTCTTGATGGTATTCATTGATTACGGTCCTGCGGGTCAACTCGCTCACACACATGATGCAGTCGGCATGGTCCATACCGTTCTTCTCTATAGAGTAGACGGTCGGATTCACCTTGCCGCGAGAACGGTCGAAGTCTGTGGCGTGAACATGGATACATAATGGACGGCCGCTAACCAACTTCGCATGTACTCCGGCTGGATAGGTCAGCCAGTCATGGGCATGGATGATGTCGAACGACTCTGTACGGGCTACTACTCCGGCGATAATCGAGAAGTTGTTAATCTCGTCGTGAAGGTTGCCCGGATAACCACCGGCAAACTCCATACATCCCAGGTCGTTCACGTTCATATATGAAAAGTCGGCATATATGTGGTCGCGATAACGGTAATAGTCGTCTGCACACATGTAGTTTGGCATACGGCTACGCACATAATCATATTGAAGGTCACGATATACTATTGGAACTTGATTCATTCCTACGATCTTCAAAAACGACTCTTCATCTCCGCATGGCTTTGGCATACAGAATATGGTCTCTACATCGTTTTGAAGGCTTAATCCTTTTGTGATACCATAGGAAGCTACAGCCAGTCCGCCGTAAATCTTTGGGGGAAACTCCCAACCGAACATTAATACTTTCATAATCTTCCTATTTATTAGATATTAAACAAATCATTCATTAAACGGTTCATGCGAAGCACTTCTGCCACGTTCATGGCAAACGACAACGCGCCGCGGCCATGGAACGGAGGGTTGCCGTCGAACAACTCTGGAAGCGTGCCGATACAGTGGAAGTTCAGCTCTTCTTCCAAGCCCACGAAGATGCGGTCCATGAATGAATAGGCGCTGCGGTTGTATACCTTCGCACAGGTCTCAAGATAGAATCCCGATAGCCATGGCCATACGGTGCCCTGATGGTAAGCGGCGTCGCG
>Ga0247609_10006151_pt1 | contig 11605 bp, 16 predicted proteins | sample 172DNAGHGlowgp2_FD_193487 | JGI IMG/M metagenome (GOLD analysis project Ga0247609, IMG submission 193487) | Sheep rumen microbial communities from Palmerston North, Manawatu-Wanganui, New Zealand - 1728 DNA GHGlow gp2 | ecosystem: Host-associated > Mammals > Digestive system > Stomach > Rumen ... | reverse complement strand
CATTCGAGATATCCCTTTACTCGTTCGCGCGACTTTGACGCGAACGGGATAGATACTTCGATGGTTCCACGTATGGTTGTCCATATACTCATTACGGATTCCTCCGACTGTCGTCAATAGTTTCCCTGGCAAAGCGGATGAGCAAGTTAAAAATAGGCGCAATACAGTCGCTATTGGGTGGTGTCGCGTGAACAAATTTGTCAATCTTGGACTGTTCATCGGCGGTGAGACGCGGATATTTATACGTAATATTATCGCCAAACCATTCGAACACGTCTTCATCGGGGTTCTGCTCGGGTTCTTTCCCCAATTCATTTACTACGGCAGTAAGCTGTTCGCCGAGCACGCGAAACGATTTAAAAATAGCCGAAATGCCTTCCGCGATTGTACTTGCATACACCCATAAGTTATCTTTAATACGTTCGATTACATTGTCCTCACCAGCTCTCAGAATATCACGGACTTCCTTGGCTTTGATGGTCACGTCCTCATGTCTGAACGAAGGACATGCAGCGTCAGCCACATAAATACCGCTATCGGGGAAGTACATCACCATTATGCTTTTCGCTCGATAGCAAATGGGAACGATATTAGGATGGTCTGGCGTACCACGAGTCGTTCGGTCAAACATGACGACCTTATTTCGGTCATTGGTAGGCACGGCTACGCAAGAAGCAAACCCCTTGTCAAACAGCTCATAAGCTACCTGGCACATGTCGGATATGTATTCTTGTTCCTTTTTCAACGCCGGCCATGCGTCGTTAAAAGCGTCACCCAACGCTTTGTACTTCGCCTTAACCGCATTGGTTTCTTTGTCAGCTTGGTCACGTATCTTATTAATCAGTTCGGATTTGTCATTCATTATCGGTTCCTGCCTCATAAAAGGTATGTTTCAAATACTCCACGGCGTATAGTTTTCAGCAACATTACACCATATAAATCATGGTAGTGGCTTAACCTTTCTCTTTTTAAGTGTAGGATAACCAGTTTTCATAAATTCTTTATGATATGCGGCCATTTCATGAATCATTCCTTCAAGATTTTGAGGACTGTATAATTTCTTTATACCGTTTTGGTGTTCATAATACGGGAATCTCAAAGAATAAGACTTATTCCCATTATCATCAATTTCGATTACTCCCATTACCATCCAATAATTAAATCCTTTTCTTGCCGGATGAGGGTCTGAAACCGTAAGATGAATTGAAATTACATGGTTTGGATAATCGATAAAAGAAACATAAAAATGTTTTTTATCATTTATATTACCAAATTCTTTTGTAGCTAGTTCTTTGGCATGTGCTTCTTCATCATCGATTAGTTTCTCCATTTTTTCCCATATCATGGTAATACCTCTACAAGTTTCTTTCCGAAATATAGGAATATGCATTGACATTGTCAATAGCTTTTCTTATATTTAGTAGCATGAAATTCACATTTAACAAAGATTTTCGAAAGTTCAAGGCTGGGGACGTCATCGACATCCCAGTCAAGCCGGGTATTACGTGGATTGTCGGGTCAAACGGTTCCGGCAAGTCCACGCTCATGAAGATTCTCAGACAGCGTCTAGACTCGCTCAAGGACATCCTTGACCAAAAGAGGGACGGCGGCACCAAGGTTGACCAAGACATACTGGAACTCAAGCCGGAGGACGTTACCATAGAGAATGCCAACTACCCGCACCAGTTCTTCCTGGACGCGGTCGCCGACGACCCCAGTGCTTTGTGGAACTCCCACTCCGCTTACGCATACATGGTAGGCGGTTGCAGTGCCGTGTCAAAATGTAGCAAGGGCGAGAAGAGCTTTACCATGCTCGCCACGTTCTTGACGGATTCGAAGGACATCTTTGGCGAAAAGCAGATTGCAGAACTGATGGAAAAGATTAAAACCGACGACAATTTCATTCCGTCACCAAACCTCGTCGTGCTTGACGAAATTGACGAAGGCATGGACCTGAAGTCTCAATCCAAGCTTGTTAATATCATCAATAGGATTACGGACACGTTGCTTGCCGACGTGGTGGTAATCACCCATTCCATCATGGTTCCGATTTTCGCCGGTGTAAAGGAGGTATTCGACATGGACTCTCGTTCCGTTACGACTGTCGAAGAATACATGAAGAAAGCAACCGGCAAGACAATCAAAATCGAGGTTGAAAATGCTTAAGGACTTGCCTAAATACGACGCAATTGAACACGACCTGTTGGAACAGGATGGGTTCGACGATACCATCTTCTTCACGGTCAAGCAGATTGACGACTTCTTGGAGTCCAAGAAGCTTTCCGAGCGTCATTCCCAGTTCGCCATCGACCATGTGAGGAACACCCTCATACGCAGACTGCAAAGCAGACTCCGGTATTACGCTACCGGAGTACTTAACGAAGGATTCGGCGTAGCCCAGGTCAAGCAACAGCTGTATGTCAACCGCAATGTCGGATTTGGTCATTTCCGGAAGATGATGCAATTATTGGGGTCTGACGTATCCCTAAACGAAGGCGACTACGAAAAGGGCAGTTGTAAGGTAATTGATTACCTACTCTACATCTGGAGCCAAGACGTATCGATTAACGACGTGAAATTTATATTTTCAACGGAGTCTGTCGAGGCAAAGTTCCATTGGGGAGCAGCTGACATCTCAATCGAATACTATTACGACACGCCGTCAACCATGATGGTCTCGGCAATGCGTGGAAACCACATGCACATCGACGAATTTACAGATCCGCACAAGGCATATCGCTTCTTGTATAGCGGTGTCGAATATTTTAAAACTCTGGACAAATGAAGCCGCAAACAGACAAGGACTTGGCTTTGATAACTATAATAGCCATCGTACTGGCGATGGCTTATGCGTTCTTGTCTTATTGAAAAGGGCTTGCCGTTTGGTAAGCCTTTTTCTTATTTCTCTTCATTTTCGATTTCGACCGTACACATAGCCGAGTTCTCTTTAGACCGAACAACCTTAACCGAGAACCGGTCACCTGGCTTAAAATGGGGTTCGGATGAGTCAGACGGATTTGGAGTTTCTGGTAACGGCTTGCCATTACGTTTCATGTCGGCTTCGATTAATTCCTGTATATAAGCCGACATATTTTTGCCGTGGTTTGAAACAACGTAATCATATTGTGTATTAGGCAAATTCAGTACAACCACGTGTGAATTTTCCAGCTTTGGGTGGATAAAGACATTATAATCGCCTTTTTGAGGAATCCATTTGCGGAATCCACACAGCGTGGCGTATTCATATCTCTTCGCCGACACACTGGCACTACATACGTCTTTAAGACCTGAATATGATTCTTCATTGAGTTCGAACACTTTAAACCGATTAGGTTCTTCTTGAATGAAAAATGCACCTTGCCAACCATATTTCAAGTAGTTAAATACCAGGATTGGAGAAAACCCATTGCCAACCAAACGGTAAACAGTACGCAATCCTCGGTCGGAAGCCCATTTGTCAATTTCCTTATTGAATTGAATAGCACGCCTTGATGGAGTATACTTTTGAGTCCACTCCCTTATAATTTCGGATGGGTACAAGTGACCTGAATCATAGGATTTTAAGTATGATGTACCGTCAACTCCGCCATACCCATTGTCTGGATAGGTGACTATACAATCGGTCGACATGGACAAATGATCGTAGATATATTCGAATAACTGAGTTAGCGTATCATCGGTGTCAGGCAACTCAAAATCTTGGTACTTCATCGAGCCGAACACAATGTGGGAAATCATCAAGAACTTGGTACCGAACTTATCAAATGCCTCCGCTCCATAAACAGTAAGAATCGGAACAGAATCACGCATTGCACATATAGTCCAACTTCTACCAAAATGGTGAGCCATGCGGTCTGACTGGAATTTGGTAATTTCACGTCGTAACGGAGACTCAGAATCAGGGACACCGAATGCACCGAAAGTATAATCATGAGTAATATCAAAAGGCATCATAGCCATAATTGCCTCCTAGATGGCGTTCTCGACCCACGACTGTAGGTCCTGGATAAGTTCCTTAACCTGGCGTTCGTTTAAGTGCATTCTCATACAGCGATATGGTACGTCGCCGGAATCGTTAAGACCGAGCCAGAGACTCTTCTCTACGCACGAACTCTCTTGAATGATGCACTTCTGCCCTTTAGAGTCCTCGAATTCCTTGTATGTTAATGCGCCACGTACTTTGGGCAAGCTCTTCGACTTCATGAAAATCTTGTGTCTGGGCATTAGTCTACTAACCTCCAATATTTAAGTTCTACTCGTTTATATTCTTCATCATCCATCGCATAAGGATAGCGGTGCTCAAATTTCTTCGGGTCGGCATTACCTTTTGGGGGATGCCGGTCTGACGAGGTCCAGATGCCGTTCCAGCGGGACGTCATGCCACGACAGATTAACCACCAGTTGGCACAGTTCGTGCAGCAGAACAGATGCTTTTCCACTATTTTTCCGTCAACTACATGTCCGTCGGAGTCCGTAATCAAGACCTCTCGACCGAGGCGTTGCTGGTAGGAATCCCGGTGATGGTACCGCAACGCCATCTTTCCGCCGCACAGAAAGCAACGCCTCTGGCTCATTTAGTCTCCTTGTCAGGAACACGTGCAATTATATCCTTGATAAGAGAAACCATACCCTTGTTCTTGATGTGGTCGCTATACTGGCACTTGTCCAGCATGTACTGTACGTGGTGTATGTCCGTAACCCTGACGACATCATCGATATTAGACGTGTATTCAGCCGACCCGTTGAGGTCTACCGTAATTGAATCTAGCGTGAATGTCTTGTAGTCAATCATGCTGAAATTCTCGGGTTCGCTAGTTTCCGGTGCTGGTCTGGTAAATATCAGACGGTACAAATATGGTATACGGATACTCGAATTGGACATGACGACATTTGTCGCAAACATGAGAACTGTAGTCTCTTTGTCGCCATTGGCAAACGGTTTGAATCTGATCCAGTGGTTGGAAAGGTCGACCGTGCCGAACGACCGATAACGGGTAAACGCTTCGGCAGTAATCGCGGTTATTCGACCGTTTACGTTCTTGTAGAATCGGTTAAGCGATACCAGGAGTCCATCCGGGGTCTTGAGATAGTCGAGTTCAATCAAGTCTGGTTCGCCATCACCAAACGACACTGTACTGCCGAACACTTCGTATTTTTCGCCTACGGTATAAGGAAGCTTGATAGGATAGAGCTGGTCTACGACGGAGATAACCAAGTCGTTGACCCTATCATACTTGTATGCGTCCATGAACGAGTTCGCGGTCTTGGTAGACATAATTCGACTCTGGTCATGGAATACAACTCGTTTTGTGTCGCTGATTTTGCCGTTCTCGCTCTTAATGAGCGAGGGATAACGGTCGCAGACTGCACCCACGAAGTCGGATTTCGTGATCGGAGTAAGCGGCTCACCGTTTGCGAGCCGGTTGACGAGCATCAGCGTTAATGATAACCGTTCGGCACTTCCATCATTGTCGCAAATGTCCCTTTTCTTCTGCAACTCGTTGAGAACGTCGACCGCGTCCTTCAGACGCTCCTTCAGTACATCTGAGTATACAGCCATTGCCTTTTCTACTTCATTAGCAATATTCATTTCTTGAACTCCTTTCCGATCTTAAAAGTCTTTTTGATGAGCTTACGAAGCTGAGCCTTCGTATCGATGAATAATTTTTCCTCGGCTTCATTTTCATCATACACAGTAATTAGGTCTTCTGAAACAAACGTCGGATTGATAGTTCCATTGTCACGATTGGAATATTTACTGTGCCCCCATACGATTCTCGGAGTTGTACCCTCTTTTGGCCACAAGGTAGCAAATCCCACGTCTGGGTAGTCGCGGTAATCCCATGACGCCGGGGAGAACCATAATCCATACTTGGTAAATTCTTTACAACATTCGGAGAACTTCTTCTCCGATATGTGGGAAATGTGTATGCTATCTTTCGATATGTGATGCTGAGCCATTACTTGTACCGGATTTTAGTTATTTTGAAATGTACTTCGACCTTGGACTTGCACTTGCCGCAAGACGTATTCAAGAAGCCCATATCACGTTGCAAAATCGGAATTCTCCGGTTAATCCGGCATTTCTTGCCGCATTCCGGACATGTCCAGTTGACGACGACTTCCGGGTTTAGATGTTCAATCTGGTATGATGATGTTGCCTTGGTCTCTTTCATACCCAAAATATAGCAACTATTTCGTGAACGGCAATAGAAATAAGTATTGACAAATACAAAAAGAAAACTTATATTTAGAAAAAACGAGGTACAACATGGCTAACGAAGAACAGAAAGAGCCGACAGAATTCGAAAAAATAATAGCCGGATTGACAGGTCGTAAAGAACTTCCTCCGGAGCTGGACACAAATCCGCTTAAAATCGACGTCAGAGACTTCGACAAGACCGAACGATTCTTCGGCAAATATGAAGACGGTCTCGAATTCAGAAAGCAGCTAGGCGAAAAGCTGTATAAAGCGACATCTATTGAACTGGTCAACCTACCAGACCCCAATGAAGACCCGGACAATTTTATTACGGTTAGCCACAAGTTCCTGGTTGGACTGCTTGGCGGTTACATTGACAAGCATCGCGGATCACGCCCGATTAAGGCACCGAAATGGTTCATGAACCGCTTGAACATGGTTTATTATGCAGTTACAAGCGACCTCACCTGGTTGTCCGATACCATAACACAGCTGCGTTTCGTCTGCGGTAACCCAATTAGAAAGCTGGACAAAGTTCCCGGATATGATGAATTGGTAGCCAACGAGTATGACGGAATCGTGGCATTCCTCCACCAATTTGAAATGGAAGACCCTAGAGACATATCCGTTCTCCATTCGTACGTATGCAAGCTCAAGGAAATGCTGGAAGATTACGAAGGCGTGTACTTTGACCGGATGTGCAAATTCTTTGAAGAGTACAAAGGTCGCTGGATCCGTGTAACTTTCGGTGCGACTGGATGGGAGGATGACGAGAACGACGTCATATTCCCTCGTATCAAGTATGGTAATCGTACCATCGTCGCGAAGGGTTTGTATGCTAAGATTGGTGAGTCAAACGTAGACGGGTTCCGTAACGAATTATACCCGTTCAAGAGCGACCCGTCGACACCGGTATTCTATGTCGGCTTTGACTCGAATGCCGATGACGACGAAACCGAAGTGTACCCAGTACTGAACGAGGCACAGCCCGTCAAGTGCGACAACAGATACATGGAATTAAGTGATTTCGAGCCATCCGGGTCGGGTCACGACAATAAATACCATGACCGGTGGAACATACTCAAGGAAGGCGTTGAATTTCCGACCAAATTGCTCAAGATGGAGGAAAAAGGAAAGCTCAACGAAGTATTTAACGTCAAGGACAAGACATTTACCAAGTTTGAATTTCCGAAAACAGAAAAATGAAAAGACCGCTTCGGCGGTCTTTTCCATTTAAACGAAGTTCGTCTCGATATCGGTGAGCTTCGACTCGGTCTCTTGCCTAAACCGTTCGAGAACTGCCTTAATTTCCTCGGAACTCAGAATAACGGTATTGACGCCCAGCTCCAAGATTTCCTCTTTAGGTTCTGAATAAATGCGTAACCCTTGGAAATACGTGAACGAGAACTGGCGTTCGCACTGGCACTTAAACTTCGACTTCACGACAATCGATTTAACTTCCTTGACAAAATAATAGTTTTCGCAGTCACAGAAGTCGTTCGTCTTAATCCACTTGCCAGAATAGAGCTCGCTAACCTTCGTACGGGCGAGGTCATCAGCTTTCGACTTGAGCCGTTCCTTGGCTTGCAACAATTCAGCAATCTTTCGGTTAATTTGGTCAATACTAGTGAATTCATTGGTTTCCATAAACCGTCTCCTTATACCACCTTGACTTCGATGTTCAAGTCGGCGACCTTCTGACCGTCGAACGTGTCGACGTCTACTCCAGTGATACGCGTACACTCGAACGTATCCTTGTACGTACTTCCTTGCAAGTTTTCTAGGTCGCACGAGAAGTTGACGGCAACCTGGACAATGTCCTCGTCGCCAAGGTCCTTGATTGCTTCAAGAAGCTCATGCTTGGTCATCCTCGGTGCCGGGTTCAGCAGTTCCGCCTTAATCCGTTCCATAATCTTGATTTCCAGGTCACCTATACGACCGTAAGTGTGTTTCTTCTTGGGCATCTCTGACTCGGCAAAGCTAGAAACACGTTTCAAGTCGCAACCACCGCAACCGATGTACTTTTCCGTCGAGTTCTGTAGGATTTCGTCCATCGGCTTGACATTGTTGAACATGTCGAGCAAGTCCCGACGGGTAACATAGGCTACAATCCACGCGTCGTTTTCCGGCTCGTAGGCGTATGCCAGGTAATAGCGGTCGCGAGCCGTCTTACCCAAGCAGAAAATCGGACTCTCGTAGTAAAACAGAGTGATATCCGGGGTGAACTTGGAATGAGCCATCCCGAATGTCGGATTAGGTTCTGGAAACATTGGCAGCCTCCTTATCTTTCATGTTGTGGAGCAACGATACGGCTTCGGCAAATTCCTTGGTCATTACCGATACCTTTTCAACCGTATAATGCGAGCTGTGGACTTCAAGCTCGCCGGTGTCAAACTTAAGACTTGGCTTACGGCGTGAACACTTAGCCATGACGATACTGCCGTCGGTCAGCTTGACGAAGAACAGTTCCTGCCAGTACGGAAGACCCGGCGTATCGTCCACGGCTGTAGCGACGGCTTCGTGACCGTTGTACAGGGTAATCTTGGCTACGTAGTTGTTCTTCTTGCTGGCGTTGTCGATCTTGCGAGACAAGTCGTCAAAGTCGATACGCTCGACACTCTCTACATCGGTAAGCGTACGACGGCAACGCTGGTGCCACATACCGATGCGTACGGCGAAGGTCGTTCCGCCGACTGGGGAGAATGACAACTGGGCATCTATGTACCGCTTCATATCCTCTAGGTCTTTCTTGAAGTCATCCTCGGCAATGATACCGTTGCGACCCCAGAGACCGGTGTGGTTACGACGCTGAATTCTGGCGGACTTCGGAGACTTGTATACAGACCGGACATAAGCCCTTATGAGCTCGTTAAAAGTGTCAGCCTTGTCTTTGTTCTTCGTCTCGATAAACGGCACGGTCAACGGGTTATAGCGACATGTTGGTCGCTTGGCAAGAGCTATGCACGTAATCCATCTCAAGTCGCACTGGCAACCGTCCCATTCGGTTAACTTGCCGATTTCTATACCTCGGTAATATATAACCGCATGACTACTTCCGATTGATTTTATACAAAAATTGGTGTCTGGAATCAGTTTGTGGATTTTATTTAAAGTTAGCATAAATTCTCCTAGTCGTCATGGAATACGTAAAACGGTTCACACCCGAAATACTGGTTGATGTTGTTCAAAAGCTTGTTTGCCGCCTGGTCGACCGTTCCGTTCGGAATGTATACATTCATGTATTCCATAGGTATATCGACATGTTTCCCAAGCTTATCCTCTGTCAAGAATATCGATGCGAATGCATTCTTTGGATTATAACCACCTGCAGCATTTATAATCTGTTCATATTTGCGGCGATGTCCCTCGGGCAAATATTTATTTTCTGATGGTGAACTGATATCAAGTGAAGCTATTATCGATACCTTGCGAATCTTGTCATTGAGATAAAACGCTTTCCATGACAGACGCTTCTTATTTTGCTCATGCGGCTTGGCATAGTTCTTGTACGGAATGACCGCCTTTATATCGGACTTGGCATCTGTGCAATCCTTCTCTTTCGGCTTAGGTTGCTCCTCTTCATCTTTTGGGAGTTCCTTATAGATAATCTTGTACTTTATCGGCTTCTCGTCCTCGGCATCGGCATTTGACGTCGGTTCATCAGTAGAATCGCTGTTCTTGGTTACCTTGTACATGAAATAGCAGAACCCCATGAAACAAGCTATAAATATCGACGGAATCGAGCTGTTCTTGAAAAGGTCGAACCCCTCCAAAACAAGTACGATAATGCTAACAAGTGCGACAGTCAGTTCCATATCAACCTATACAATTTGAAAATAATAGCTCGGCGGCTCGCCATAAAATGCAATCAGTTCGACTATCAGCCTATATATGGCGGATTTTAAGTTGTTTCCGGCTTCGATTATACACCGTTTGTCATCCGGAAAATCATAACCACCCGTCTTATCGAATGATATCCCAGCGAATATAAACGGCTCATCCAGCGAAGGACTACCGCCTCGAATATATGCACTCATAAACTTAAGGTTTTCTTGAATTTGCCTTAAATTAAGGTACGGATGCTTTGTGCCGTGTACCGTAATGTCGACGGCATCATTCTTAAAGCATATATGAATCACGATTGCTTTTTTCCAAGAACCGTCAGCAATTCGTATCTGGTCGAGCCGCGTGAAAGCATAGGCGGAGTTTGACTTCTGTATGACCTTCGACACCGATATAGCCTTCTTGTCGGGAGGTTCATAGAGATAACCGGTTTTGTTACTTGCGGTCTCGGTACGCCTTGGCTTCTTGGGCTCGTAAATCTCTTCATGATAGTCGGCTGCGTATTCAGACCTTACCGGCTCTTTCTTTTCCGGTTCCTCTCTAGCTGGCTCTTCCTTTTTCTGCTCAGCGGACAAGTCAATCTTCTTGCACCAGCGGTAGAACATGTAGACAAAGCAACACGCACATGCGGCAACGATGGTACGTGTCGAACTGTGCTCAAACAGCTCGACCCCTTCCATGACCATCAGTGCGATGCCCACTATGCCGATAAGTCCTTCCATGCCCATAAATATAGCATTTGTAGTCTTTTTACGCAATATGAACCTAAATTAATGGCATGAGCTTACCGAAAATTAAAATCAATCCGATGAATCCACACGCCCTCAATCCGGGCGGAATAGTGTACGCACTGTACAAGGTATATCCGAAGACGAGGTGGTTCCTTGGCTACTACCGAGCCGAGGAAGACTACATGGCGGAACTCAGATGGCTCGACCAGCACGAGACTGACCCGGAGGAATACGACATCCGGTTCGAGCTGGACGAGATGTCCGACTACGGCATACCGGCATACAAGATATTTGACGCACAGCGGGATCGAGAAATCGCACAGAGAAAGAAGACGGTTGAACGCCTACGTCGCAAGTACCGGAAGCGTCACCCCACCTATGAGGACATCGAGTACCGCAAGTATAGAGCTCGTGAGAAACGACGTATTCGACGGTACAGGAAGAAAGACAAGCCGGTTCCGCCACAACCGCTGGACCGCAGATGCTTCCCCGAATTGCTAAAATGTGACCGGTTACTACCTACATGTACACCGGCAGGAATTAGAATTGCACTAAGTTATCTATACACGTAGACATTTTCGTTACCGAATACTATATTTCAAGCATGACACACAGATTATCACCACAAGAACGTGCGGACAAGTACCGCGAAGAGATGATGTTCCCTAACCAGGAAGCCATGTTGGAAGCCCTCGGTCTGAAGGGTCATTTCCGCAAGATCGACCTCAACTTAGGCGGCTACGGATTTAGCGAATGGCGATACAACAATATCACCAGGAAAGGGAACCAGATGGTCGAGTTCGCACAAAACAAGAACGGAAAGTGCGTC
>Ga0247609_10006150_pt1 | contig 11606 bp, 7 predicted proteins | sample 172DNAGHGlowgp2_FD_193487 | JGI IMG/M metagenome (GOLD analysis project Ga0247609, IMG submission 193487) | Sheep rumen microbial communities from Palmerston North, Manawatu-Wanganui, New Zealand - 1728 DNA GHGlow gp2 | ecosystem: Host-associated > Mammals > Digestive system > Stomach > Rumen ... | reverse complement strand
TAGCCATAGATGATTGTGAGAAAGCTGGTAAGGAGCCAGTCGCAGTTGTTTTCTATACCTCAGAGAATGCTTCTGATACAGGTGAAGGCCTAGCCGTTGGGTTGAGGGAAATTTACCCAGTAGCCTTTTCCGATACCTTGGGTGTGAACCAAGGAACGTCTGCTGATACAGAAAAAAAGGATGGAAATGGAAATACCTTCACATTGTATTCCAACAACAAGGCAAAATCCCCATTAGCAGAAGAGGTGTTTGCATATTGGCGTTATGGACAGAGTGCCTATATCCCCAGTGTGGCAGAGATGCGTATTCTGCATACATCCCTGCCGATAGTTAATCCATTGCTCAAAAGATGTGGTGGAGATACCATTTCTGTTATGCCAGGACACTGCTGGTATTGGACGAGTACTGAGGTCAGTGGTCAGGCCAGTGCAAAAGCTTGGCTCTATTCGTTAGGAACTGGAGCGATGCAGGAAACGCCAAAGATTGAGACGCATCCTGCTCGTGCTATCATAACATTATTCAAATAATTAAAAGATGAAATTATGGGATGGACTAGTTTACTCAAAGCTACAGGAAAAGGGGCAACAAGACTCCTTGAAGGAGCTGGCAAAGGTGTAGGAACTGCTGCCAAAGGTGTAGGTGAAGGACTTGGCGCAACAGCCAAAGGACTTGGAGGCTGGAAAGGTGTCGTAGGTACTGGTGCAGTTGTCAGTGCCGTCAATTCTGAGCACGGACTTACGGGAGTTGCCAGTGATGTCATGTTTGGTCAGGGTGGCTCGGAGAAAGTTCAAGAGCACGGAGTTGCTGGTGAAGCATTGAATCTGGCCATTGGCAAAAAGGGAAAGGAAGCTGTTAATGATGCAGCGGATGCCGTTTCTCAGCAAGTTTCTAGTGTCTCAGTGCCTTCACCTCAGAGTTATGAAGGCTATCCGCAGTCTATGCCTGTTCAGCAGAATGGCTTCGGTACATTTATGAGTCAGGCAAGTAGCAATCCTTTTGAGATGGGCGGCAATTTCTTGAACAACCTCCTGTCTGGAAATGTAAGCACCATGTCAATGGCGGCAATGATAGCCAGTAGTTTTCTTGTGTTTGGTCGCTTCGGGCTGTTTACAAAAGCACTAGGAGCTTTATTGGGTATCCACACTATAGGAAAGAATAGCCAGCCTGCTTATATGCAGCGTTTCCAGCAGCCTGTCTATGCGCAGACTCCAGTTTCGCCTGTAGTAACAGTACCATCTCAGGAAATGGAAGTAGTAGAACGAAACAGAGGAATAGGACGATGAAAAGATATTCAAAGGATATGTTTCTGCAGTCAGCCAGTGGCTATAGTATGCCATATTCGGCAGATGATTGTGAGCCAAAGCCGTTGTTGGGTTATGGAGAACAGGTTAATCCCAACAGCGGTGAAAAGTTTTTCCATCATGGACTCGATGTGACGGCAAACAATGTGAAACTGTTGGCGTTAGCCACAGGTCAGGTCTCTGGTTTAGGTAATGATCCCGTTCATAATGGCTATATCAAGGTGCGCTACGGACACTATGAAGTAGAATATGGCCACGTTGGAGAGGTCTATGCCGGATTTGGTACTTCCGTCGTAGCAGGTCAGCCTATCGCACAAAGTGATGAAATGCTCCATATCGGTGTCAGGTTCGATGGTGAGGAGGTTGATCCCACGGAGTTCCTGACGATGATATACAATAATGCCATGTCATCAGCCCTGATGGGAACATCTGTAGAAATGGATGGCATGAAAGTTCATACAGATTATGACCAGGACATAGAGGAGATTAGTAGTCTGATGGCCAGATATCTGCCCATGTATATGGATGAGTTGTGTAAAGGTAGCTATCATCCTTCCCAGCAGACAGAACAGGCTTTGCAGGACGTGCTTACTCAGGGAGCGCAAAGAAACTATTATTTCGAGTCCCTTCCTTCTATTTCCAATCCTTTAGGCCTGAGTGGACGGAGTGCGCTGATGGTTGGTAAAGTACAGAACCTTATTATCAGTGACTTCTTGAACTATCTCGCCGTTCGCCACTCCGTTTTTCTCTCTTCATGGGATGAAAGTCAAAAAAAAAAGTTTCTTCGGGAAGCGACTGACACAGGCAGATTCATAGACCCATTACAGGATTTCAAAATCATTGTCAGGAGCTTTGACGTGCCGCGAATAGCAAGCGTCTATCCTGACAATGCAGGAATCCGTTGGTGGACAAAGGCATGGTTTAACAACAGGGAGAAAGGTGAAGAAGTTATTGAGATTTCCCGTGAGATGGCCATCAAGTTCATTCAGGGTGAGATTAGCAAAGATGCATGGCTGGAGCGCTTTTATCCAAAACAGATGAGCGTTTACCACAATGCGATAGAAATGACAAGAAAACAACTATTAGGATTATAGCACATGGCAAGTAATAAAGCTTCCCAGAACATCACAGAACTGGAGTACTATTATCATAAGTATTTTGATACCCATATAGCTCCATTGGCAGATAAAGCGGTCAAAGCAGCTGATGCTGCCTTTGTGAAAGAGTTCAGGGAAATGGTGGACAGCAAAGGAGTCCTCGGTAATGTCGCAGTGCCTGGTTCGGGAGCCATCATGACTTATGCCCAGTCCACAACGCTGGACTCTTATCAGAACTACTGGACAAATATTCAGAAAAGCTTTAGCAAACAGTTTGAGGCATCAGCTTCTGTCAAGGCAGACTTAGGACATTTGATAGATACCTATCAGCAGGTTCTGATAGAGAAGATGGGGAAAGGACGTTATCAGCAAGAGAGTCAGAAATATGGTCAGGACTTGGCCACATGGTATGTCAACAATAAATTGCTGGAATGGTCTTTAAACCGCATGGCTTCTCATGGAGCACCAAAGAATGCTACTTAATACCTGCTAAAGAAAGGTTCTGAGCTTTCGTTGTTTGGGGCATTTCAGCCAAGCGATTGGGAGAAGATGCGGTCACTTCAGGAACGACAGTACAACCCATCCAAGGCAGAGAGACTTGCTGCCTATGGTGTTGGTGGCATAATGGATTTTGCCATCATGCCTGTTGGTGGGATGAAGACGGCTCTCATTGGTACAGCTGCAGGAGCTGGTATTGACATTGTATTCTCTTCAGGGGAAGGTCAAGTGTCAATAGATAAGATGATGAGCCAATCTGTCTTTGGGAACAGTTGGGAGTTATCAGAATCAAGGAAAGGACTTGTAGATGCTGGCAATAGTGACTATTTGACTAGGCTGAATAGAGGAATGAAAAAACAAGTATCGCTTCCCAAGATGAGTCCATTCATGAAAGACATGCTTGGAACAAGTCAGTTTATATCCACCAGTACCTTAGCAGGCTCTCAAACGACTGATGATATACCGTCAGTGATAGCTCCAGGCATGGAAGAGTTATACAAAAAGGATCAGGAGCAGATAAAGAAACGGACAGTAAAGACAGCTCCTAAGCCAGTTCTTCAGCCATCATCAACAGCACATACTGTTACATCAAGTGGTGTTAATCCTGAAAGTGCTTCTCCGGCTTTCACTCAGCATAATGTCCAACAGTTAATACCTGCTAATAATACGCCATGGGGCGGCATGCTTTCCCAGTTTGGACTCAATGGATTCAGTGATGTTTTCAAGAACCTCGGCTATGTTCTGGCCATGTTGCCAGACATGATGATAGGAATGTTTACAGGGAAAACAAAATCCCTGTCCGTTCATAATAATCTGATGCCGATTGCGGCTATCGTCATGGGAATGTTCGTCAAGAACCCTCTCTTGAAGATGCTGTTGATTGGTCTGGGCGGTGCTAATCTTCTGAATAAAGCAACTCATGAGACACTTGGCGTACCCACAGGTAGCCAGCAAATACAGTATAGGAAGTATGCTGATGAACAACTTAATGCCAGAATTAGTCACCCGATGCTCAATGGAAACCTGTTGGTGGCCACTATCGACGGTGTGCCTAGTACTGTGACTTTGCAGAATCATGTTGTAGATGCCTACCAGAAGGGTGCTTTACCATTGAACACACTCGCTAATGCCGTACTTGCCAAATACGATGAGCAGCGGCTTCAAGTGGAGGAAAATTACAATCTCCAGATGTCAAGGGATGAAGAGCAGATACAGATACGTGGAATCAAATAAATGAGGCAATGACAAAGAGAGAACCAATAGTAAAAGTGGATTGGACTGGTAAGCTTCAGGTTTATTCTTTCTCCGACTATCTTCCAATGAGAGCATTGGCTCATCGTGTAAAAGATGGCGATAAGGAAGGAATTGACAAGGCTGCTAAGATAATGGCAGGATTGGTAATGACAGTTCCTGACTATAAAGATGGAATACTTGTTCCTATGCCTGGTAGGAATGGCAAGGCAGGATATACGAAGGCGTTGGCAGACGAGATCGCCAGTCTGTTAGGATTGGAGGTACAAGATGTACTCACGGTAAAGCCCCACAAGTCACTCTATGAAAAGAAGGCTAAAAATGGGATTGACGGTCTCAGGCCTTTCAAGTTCGTGGCTACAGGTCAAATCCCAAAGGAAAAGCAACCTATTCTGATTGATAACGTCCTCGATACGGGTACTACAGCCATGTCAGCCTTTAAAACCTTAGGGGACAAAACCAGTCTCGTTGTACTCGGAAGTACGGTTAATTATCGCCGTTACAACTATCCGATATCAATCCACATGGAAGATCATAAAGCAGACAGAAGGACTGCAGATGACTTACGCAAGGAGTTGGTAACTACAATATCAGATGCCTTGTATTTTAATGGCTTTAACAAGCGCGATATCAATGCATGGAAGCAGCAACCTTTCAAGCATGAAAAGACGCTTTCAGGGATGTTAAATCATCCTGTATTGATAAGTACGTTTGATAAGCCAATAGTTCGTATAGGCTATGACCATGAATCTTGGGGACGTTTGGGCGAATGCCTCTATTCCAGTGACGGAGAGCAACTCTTTGCTGACCGTCTCAATAATGTTCAGGATATGGATGCGCTATTGCATGAGTTGCACAACACTTACTTCAACCAGCGTGGCAATGTTCTTTCAACATTAGGCAGACATGCCTTTAAAGTCGGTGAAGCGATTCAATTAAACAACTTGGATTATAGGGTTATGGAGATAGGAACTTTCCATTCCCTACTAAAACCCTTTGGTGCTTCAGGTGTCAAGCTGATGGATGATGCCGGAAAGACACAAATTCTGATGGCAGAAACACATGCTTCTACCAAGATTTACGTTCAGCCGGAATCAAAGCGGATGATCGAAACGATGCATGAAGTATTCGGTTATGACATCCGTCCTCAGATAAAGGAAACATTGGACGTGGCCATAGGGCAATCTTCTGTAAAAGGGGACAGACTAGCAGAGCCTGAAATAGAGAAAGAATCAAATGATCTAATTTTAAAAGATACAATTATGAGCAAAAAGAAAAATGAAACAGAAGTAAAGGAAGCACAGCAACGTCAGGAAGCTGCCAAAAAGCAGGAAGCTCAAAAAGCAGAAGCCCAAAGACGTCAGGAACAGCAGAAGCATGAGGCGGAGAATCGGGCAGCCAAGAAAGAGCCTAAGCCAAAGATTGCTGGCGCTGTTGCTCAGGCACTCTTGTTGACAGCCGTTTTGTCTCAGGCAAAGGAAAACGGTGGCGTTTGGCTGAATAAGAACCAGAAGAAAGCGCCAGGCATCTTTGGAGAGGCCACACAGCTTACACCCTACAATAATCTTCTGATGAGTGCTCATTCTGATCAACACGACTACAAGACTAGTCAGTACACATCCTTTGAAAAGGCAAAAACACAGGGAATCCCTGTTCAGCAAGGCGAGGAAGGTGTGCCGTTGAGTTGGACCAAGTGGGATATCTATGTGAACAAGTACGACCGTACAGATGTCAAGAGTCACGATGATTACCTTCAAGTTCCAGAGGAAGAACGCTCTAACTACAGGGCTGTTCCAAAGAAAGAATACCGCTATATGTTCAATGTGGAGCAGACTGTCATGCCTTTCAAGGATGAAGCGAAGCTCAATAAGCTAATTGACACCTTGGGGTCTGCCAAAGGTGATACTGCCGTTTTGAAGCCGATCTCTGAGGAAAGCGTAATCGCTCAGACATACACCAACTTGAAACAAAAACATCCTGATGCCGTATTGTTATTCAGAAAGGGAGATTTCTACAATACATACAACGATGATGCCAAGGTTTCTGCTGATAAACTGGGGATAACCCTGACAACTCCTACAAAGCTGAAGGGAATAGACCGCCTTGCAAGCTTTCCGCATCAGCAGTTGGATATCTATCTTCCAAAGCTTGTCCGTGCAGGCCTTCGTGTTGCCATTGTTGATGAACCAATGGAGAATCAAGTCAAGTCAACACAGGTTCATGACAGTAAACAAGAGAGAGAGGCAGAGGACAGGATGGCCGCACTGACCAAGCAGCTGAATGACCGTCTTGTTTCCATCAAGCCGATATCCTCATTAGAAAAGACTCATTATGATGCAGAAAAGGATGTGGTATTTATTGCCCCTCGCGAGAGTTATGACAGCTATACAGACTATGCCCATGACATAGCAATAGCACTTGTTGCCTCTACAGGAAGTCAGCAGCGTTTGGATCGAGGTGACCGTTCTGCGTCCCAGTTGGATAATGCAGAGAAATATGAGGATCTTGTTCGTGAATTGTCTGCAGGAACAGTGATGGCCGGATTAGGGCTGCAGGCACGACTTTCCGCACAGAGTCTGGAGAACGTTGACTATTGGATTCGTGAGTTGAAAGAAGACCCCAAGCTGATAAACAGACTGGAGCGAGACATCAATTCCTCATTGGAAGTCATCGATAAGATTTCAAGAGACGTGACCATAGACTATGCCAAATATCGGGATGATAAACCTAAACAGGTGGAAACTCCTATGAATTATAGTATATCTCGTGAATTGAATAAATACCCAAGCATCGAGAGTAAGGAGTTTGTTGTTGTCAGGGACAAAACAGACAAATCGGCTGCTGTTATACTGCCTGCAGGAGCATCTATGAAAGTGAATAATGAGATACCGGGCATGAACAAAAGCCGTATCGCTGCTGCTTTGAAGAAAGAAGGTGTCGATGGTGAGAAGATTACCTTTCATAATGCAGGGGGCGCATTAGGGCTACATGAGGCGAATGCTTATTATGATGGAAAAGATGTAACTGTCAACCGTTTAAAGCAGTACACCTTGATACCTGTTACTCGTTTGGATGTCTCGTCTTTAGTGCAGCAGAAAGCAGAGCTGGAGAAGTTCAATCTGTTCCAGGACAATGATAACAACTATGCTATATTCATCAAGCCCAAAGGCGAAAATGCAATCACGATGTACCCATCCAAAGAAGATATTACACTATTCTTCAATTCGCTGAAAGATGCGAAGGGTGCTGCCATACGTGGAGATTTAGGCCAGAAATACTATATGCTGGCACAGGAACATCCAGAGTTGAAGAAAGACCTTCTTTCTATAGATACTGGTGATATTGATCTCAGCAGAATTTCCAAGGTAAACCTCTTCAAATCGGATTCCAAGTCTTCGGCTATTCTGATGTCTGCAACTATAGACGGTCAGAAACAGCAAGCAAGGGAAGTCTCTAAGGCTGACTGGAACCGTTTCTGGCTTGTGGATGACCAGAATCAGTTTAAGCTTCAGTTGGCAACGAAGGTGTTTGGTAATGTCTTGCGCGAAACCAAGAAGGAAGAAGCTGAGCCGGAGGTCCAGCAGACAAAGCAGTTTCACAGATAAGAAGGTTAAATTAGACCCGCGATTTGAAGAGAATTTAAGCTAAAGATAATGAGTGACAATAGGAAAGCTTTTTTTGAACGCTATGCCGCTGCAGCAATAGAGGAGCAGAAGCGCTATGGCATCCCTGCCAGTGTCACATTGGCGCAAATGGCAGTAGAAAGCGGCTATGGGGAAAGCTCGTTGGCTAAACAGGATAACAATTATTTTGGCATTAAGGCCAGTAAGAGTTGGTTGAATGCAGGAAAGCCGTGGAGTTACCACCATGACGACCACTATAATGACAAGTTCTGTACGTTCGCTTCGCCATTGGAGAGTCTGGAATATCATTCTAAAGTCTTGATGGCAAACCGATATAAGGCTTGTTTCCAGTATAGTTCTGATGACCATTACCATTGGATTTCAGGGATAAAAGCTGGTGGCTATGCTACAGATCCTGGCTATGTGGCAAAAATCGAGAAGGTCATTAAGGATTATGGGTTGGAACGGTTTGACAAGCAGGCTATAGCAGAAGCCTACCAGCAAGGAATTCAGATAGGCTATGCCAGGAATGGGGAAAGTCCCGTTTCTGGCGTGAAATCGCAACCAATTCCTGAAACTACAGTTCTTTTGCCAGAAAACTCTCGGTATTCTTTCCCCATACAGGCTGAGGTGATGACTGTTACCTCACCGTTTGGTCATAGAACTGCTCCCAAAGCTGGAGCATCAACGGAACACATGGGATTGGATATACGTGCCCAATACCAGCCTGTGCTCGCAACTGAGGACAAGGGAAGAGTCCTTTCTGCCAGGAATGAAGGAAAGGGCGGTAATGTCATTCGCGTGGAATATGAACGCTCAGACGGTTCCAAGTACCAGACAGCATACATGCATCTGAGCCAGTTCAATGTGCATGAGGGTGACGTGGTAAATGCAGGTCAGCAGATAGGTGTTTCTGGTAATACAGGTAATAGTACTGGGCCACATCTGCATTTCTCTGTAAAAAGGATTAGTACCGATGGGAAGGCTGCCATGATAGATCCTTCGCATTATCTGGCAGAAATTGCTGTTAGAGGTGGTATTAACACAAAGGTAGATTATAAGGGCAATGACCTTTTAGCTCAACATAAGGCTACTATGTCTATCGGTGATACCCCGATGATGGCACAGTCACAATATCTGTCTGAGTTAACCCAATCACAAGAGCCAAAAGATTGGCTGTCTTTCCTGATGAGTCAGGAAGGATCAGGTATTGGTCAGTCTGGAGATCCGATAGGTGCCCTTATCGGTTCTGTGTTCAGCGGACTGTTACTGATGGCAGCTCAGCTTGATATGGACGATGGACAACTGACTGATACCAATGCCCAGCTTTTGGCAAGCAGAACAACTTCAGAAAAAGCACCAGAAGTTGTAATGCGTAGCAGAACTGGAGTGGCTGATGACTACAGTCAAGTGATACAGTCATCCTCTGCCTATTTTGAAGCAGGGATGCAAAATGAGAAGATACAGGATAACACAGTATCCATAAAGTAATGTTTTTCAATTATTAATTTTTTCGTTTTATGATTAAATGTAAGGTAACGTTGGCAGGCGTTGTAAATAAAGCTGCCACAACACACGAAGGTAAGGACGGAAAGCCTTTTGTTTCATTTGGTGTAAATCTCCCTCTGGGCGACAAGAATGGGAACTGCCGCGAGTTTGAGGTTAGTGTTTCTGCTGACCCGGCCATTGCAACCGCAGGGCTTCTCAGTATTGGCAAACGTGTTCAGGTCGTAGGTACATTGTATTTCCGCAAGCGTGACAATACGATGTATCTGAACATGTATGCCGACTCCATTACCATTGATGTCAGTGAGATTGATAAGCTAGAAGGCGAAATGGAGTTCAAGGGACGCACAGGCAACAAGAGTATTCTTCTTTTGTCCGATAAACGTAAGAAGCAGTTCCAAGCCTTCTCTGCATATTCCAAGGAGGCTGCTCCTGATGGGCCTTCCTATATCTGGGTTCATTTCCTTAATTTCAGTCCGGGAAAAGCAGAGTGGCTGCAACCAGCTACAAGTATCAATGTGAAGGGAACTTTGGATGTGAAGCTTTACAATGATAGTCTTGACCTTGGATGTCAGGTAAAGGAAATCACAGAATGGAAATATGATGATAAAAAGCCGCAGGAGGAGGTTAAACAGCAGTAATGGCACATAGTAAAACCAAATACAATTGGACTGGTGGTGATTCACAAAGTGCGGAAGACCGTGCGTTGGACACCTTCGCAGAGTTGATGATTGACCGCATTCAAACGATTGATCAGGACTGGAAGAGACCTTGGCTGGAAAAGGGCGGCTTCGTGATGCCGAGGAATCTCAGCGGAAGAGCCTACAATGGAATGAATACCTTCTTTCTGCTGCTTCACAGCATGAAGGAGAAGTATAACATGCCTGTTTTTGTCACCTATAACCAAGTTGCCTATGACCTTAACAACAAGAGCAAATTGGAATCAAGGTCAGATGAACCTGCAGTCAGTCTTGCACCAGAGGAGGGCGAGAATCCCGGCTTTGTCCATATTCTCAAAGGAGAGAAAGCTTTTCCCGTATTCCTCTCATTACCTGTTGTTAGGGATAAGGAGAACCATAAGCCAATCTCACTAAGTGAGTATAATGGCCTCACGAAAGAGGAGCAGGATAAGTATTATATCAAGGCATACACTCATGTCTATAACGTATATAATCTTGACCAGACCAATCTGAAGGAGGCTCGCCCAGAACTGTATGCTAAAATAGAGAATAAGTTTAAGCAGATGGATCAACAGAACATCGTTCCGATGGAAGAAGGTAAAATGTTCCAGTTTGAACCGATGGACAAGATGATAGCTGAAGATAAGTGGATATGTCCCATCACAACAAAGGAAGATGAAGGTGCTTACTATAGTCCTTCCAAAAACATGATTGTTGTACCGCCTAAGAAGAATTTCATCGATGGTGAATCCTTCTATGGCAATACGCTGCATGAGATGGTTCATTCCACTGGCTCAGACAAGCTTTTTGACCGTTTAGATAATAAGACTGGTGACAGGAAGTTCGACTATGCCAGGGAAGAACTGGTTGCTGAGATGGGAGCTGCTGTCGTAGCCCATCAGTATGGGTTTGATAAGCATATCAAGGATGACAGTGCTGCATATCTGAAGGGATGGCTTAAATCTCTGAAGGAAGATCCTTCTTTCCTGAAGACGACCTTGGATGATGTCAAGAAAGCGACGAATTTCATTGGTAATCGTATCGAGGAAGTACGCTTGGATATCCGTGAGTTTGAATCAGTTTCTGTTGACTATGATAACGATGGTAAGGCCGATGTGGTTATTTCGGATCCGCTTGCAGACAAGAAACAAGGGGAGGGAGAAAACAGAGGCCATCCAGAGGATGTTGCAATGGTAGCAGAAGAAATGTCTGCCCATCGTAAACGCTAATAAAAATTGCCGGCATCTCTCGACGGCGGCAATCTACCCATTGATAAAAGAAAAAAGTTCCCCTTAATTTAAAATATGAAATGTTCCTTTATTGATTCCATACTCAATGCTTAGATTTCCTGCTCTTTAAAAGCATCTTCAAATAGCTGCTGTCTAAAACCCATGAAAAGCTCTGCGCTTTCATCGTTTCTTTCTAAATCCCTGTCTGAGCAAAAGTCCTCAAACTCCTTTGTGAGTTCAGCGGACTGCTTGGTTACATAGGTAAGTGTCGTAATCTTACCTGCATCAAGAAGTTCATTCAGTTCTTCCTCACTCTTATATCCTGTAATTTCCATTGTAAATACGTGTTATCCTTAATATGTATTATTGTATTGATGTCAATACGACTATAGTTTAATAGAACCTGCCTGTGCTGATTCCC
>Ga0247609_10006149_pt1 | contig 11608 bp, 10 predicted proteins | sample 172DNAGHGlowgp2_FD_193487 | JGI IMG/M metagenome (GOLD analysis project Ga0247609, IMG submission 193487) | Sheep rumen microbial communities from Palmerston North, Manawatu-Wanganui, New Zealand - 1728 DNA GHGlow gp2 | ecosystem: Host-associated > Mammals > Digestive system > Stomach > Rumen ... | reverse complement strand
ATTTAATTCTAACCGTGAGGAGATAATTGAGCGTGCGGTTGCCGCAGTGAAGTATGCAAAAAAATATGTTGAGGATGTTGAGTTCTATGCGGAAGACGCTGGACGTACGGAGAATGAATATCTCGCTCGTGTGGTTGAAGCCGTTATTAAAGCGGGTGCTACGGTCGTAAATATTCCAGACACGACAGGATATTGCTTGCCAAGTGAGTATGGAGAGAAAATCAAATACCTCATGGAGCATGTAGATGGTGTGGACAAGGCTAGAATCTCTACTCATTGTCATAATGATTTAGGTATGGCGACTGCCAATACGCTGAGTGGTGTTCTTAATGGTGCAAGACAGGTTGAGGTGACGATTAACGGAATAGGTGAACGTGCGGGAAACACCTCACTCGAAGAGATTGCCATGATTCTGAAGTGCCACAAAGGAATCAATATTGACACGGGTATCAACACGACAAAGATTTATCCGACATCACGATTGGTAAGCAGCCTTATGAATATGCCGGTTCAGGCAAACAAGGCGGTCGTCGGTCGCAATGCGTTCTCTCATAGTAGTGGTATTCACCAAGACGGAGTCTTAAAGAATGTGGCGACATACGAAATTATGAATCCCAAGGATGTCGGGTTGGACGATAACGCTATTGTCTTGACGGCTCGAAGTGGTCGTGCCGCATTGAAATATCGTCTGAGTGTTCTGGGGGTTGACATTAAAGAGGAAAAGAAACTTGATGAGATATATCAAGCTTTCCTGCTTTTGGCAGATCAAAAGAAGGTTGTTTCGGATGAAGATATTTTGATGTTAGCTGGTGCTGATCGAGCAAATAATCATACCATACAACTTGACTATTTGCAAGTCACATCAGGCAAGGGGGTTAAACCTGTTGCCGCAATAGGTCTTAATATCAGCAATCAAAAGTTTGAGGCTTCAGCCACTGGTAATGGTCCTGTGGATGCCGCGGTGCGTGCCATGAAAAAAATAATTGATAAGAAAATGGTATTGAAAGAATATACCGTTCAATCAATTACCAAGGGAAGTTCAGACGTCGGCAAGGTGCATGTTCAGGTGGAGTATGACGGTAGTACCTATTTCGGATTCGGTGCCAATACGGATATTGTCACGGCATCAATAGAAGCCTATCTCGATTGCATCAACAAGTTCAAAATCAAATAAGATACATAAAATCAATCAAACATAATGAATACACTTTTTGATAAAATTTGGGACAAGCATGTTGTCCAAATTGTTCCTGATGGACCTACTCAACTTTACATAGATCGTCTTTATTGTCATGAGGTGACATCACCTCAAGCGTTTGAAGGTTTACGCCAGCGAGGATTGAAATGTCTCCGTCCAAATCAAATCATCTGCATGCCAGATCATAATACGCCAACGCATGACCAAGACAAGGAGATAGAGGATCCGATAGGGCGCAATCAGGTTGAGACACTAAAACGCAATGCGGAAGAATTCGGTTTGACTCATTTTGGAATGGGTGAAAAGACGAATGGTATTATCCATGTTGTAGGACCGGAAGATGGTCTGAGCCTGCCCGGAATGACTATTGTCTGCGGTGATAGTCATACGTCAACTCACGGTGCCATGGGTGCGGTTGCCTTCGGTATTGGAACGAGTGAAGTTGAAATGGTGATGGCTTCGCAGTGCATTCTGCAACAAAAGCCGAAATCCATGCGAATCAATGTTAATGGCAAGTTGGGTAAGGGTGTGACCGCAAAGGATATAGCACTCTACTTGATGTCCAAGTTAACAACATCTGGCGCAACAGGTTATTTTGTGGAATATAGTGGTGACACGATTCGTAATCTCTCCATGGAGGGACGTTTGACGTTGTGCAACCTTACGATTGAAATGGGAGCGCGTGGTGGATTTATCGCTCCGGATGAGGTTACTTTTGAGTATTTAAAAGGACGAGAATATGCTCCAAAAGGTGAAGCATGGGATAAGGCGGTTGCATATTGGAAAACGTTGAAAAGTGGTGATGATGCTGTTTTCGATGCGGAACTCAACTTCGCCGCAGAAGATATTGAACCAATGGTGACTTACGGAACGAATCCGGGTATGGGTATGGGTATTAGTCAACAAATACCTTCGCTTGACACGATAGATGATGCAGGAAAGGCTTCGTTTCAAAAGTCGTTGAAATATATGGGTTTTGAGCCGGGTGAGTCGTTGATTGGAAAGACAGTTGATTATGTGTTCCTTGGTGCATGTACCAACGGGCGTATTGAGGATTTCCGAGCTTTCGCCTCGCTTGTCAAAGGGAGAAAAAAAGCAGATAATGTTATTGCATGGCTTGTTCCCGGTTCATGGAAGGTTGATAAACAGATTCGCGAGGAAGGAATTGACAAGATTGTCGAGGCGGCGGGTTTTGCCATTCGTCAACCTGGATGTTCCGCTTGTCTGGCGATGAATGATGACAAGATACCTGCAGGTAAATTGAGCGTGTCCACCTCGAATCGTAACTTTGAGGGAAGACAAGGTCCTGGTTCCAGAACTATCCTTGCAAGCCCACTTGTCGCAGCAGCCGCAGCCATTACGGGCAAGGTGACTGACCCTCGTGTTTTTCTATAATAATATCATATTAAGAATACTTTATGAAACAGAAGTTTAATGTCATAAATAGCACCTGTGTGCCAATGCCATATGAAAACCTTGATACCGATCAGATTATCCCCGCTCGGTTTATGAAGGTGACCAATAAGGAGGGATTCGGAAAACATCTATTCAACGATTGGCGATATGAAAAAGATGGTACGCCTAAAAAGGATTTCGTCCTGAATGACCCGACCTATTCGGATGCTGTCGTATTGGTGGCAGGCAAGAATTTCGGTAGTGGCAGTAGTCGTGAACATGCGGCATGGGCAATTGCGGACTATGGTTTTAGAGTTGTTGTAAGTTCGTTTTTTGCGGATATTCACAAAAACAATGAACTGAATAATTTTGTCCTTCCTGTGGTCGTTTCGGAAGATTTTCTTGCGGAGTTGTTTGATAGTATTAAATCAAATCCAAAGATGACCGTGACGGTTGATTTGCCGAATCAAACCATCACTAATAACGCCACAGGCAAACAGGAACATTTTGATATAAACGGATATAAAAAACATTGTCTTATCAACGGACTTGATGATATAGACTTTTTGCTCCAAAACAAGGATAAAATCGAGGATTGGGAGAGGAAAAACGCATAAAACAAGACAAACGATTCGTGAATAAGTCTGTTGAGATATTAGATACGACTCTTCGTGACGGAGAGCAAACCAGTGGTGTTTCTTTTCTTCCGCATGAGAAGTTGATCATAGCACGTATGTTGCTTAAGGAACTCAATGTGGATCGCATTGAAGTTGCTTCAGCACGCGTGAGTGACGGAGAAAAGGAGTCCGTGACCTCAATTTGTCGTCAAGCCGCACAAGATGGAATGCTCGAACGAGTGGAGGTCTTGGGGTTCGTGGATGAAGGGAAAAGTGTGGACTGGATAAAGTCCTGTGGGGGAAAGAATATCAACTTGTTGTGCAAGGGTTCTCGGCGTCATTGTGAATTGCAATTAAAAAAGACGCCAGAACAGCATTTTGAAGATATACGTAGGGAGGTTGCTTATGCCAGCGAACAGGGTCTGTCGGTCAATGTTTATCTAGAAGATTGGAGCAATGGAATGAAAGACGATAGTCAGTATGTCTATCAAATGATGGACGCACTAACAGGTTTGGGGATTTGTCGCTTTATGCTGCCAGATACTTTAGGTGTGTTGAATCCCCTTTCTGTTTTGGACTATTGCAAAAAAATGACTCGTCGTTATCCTCAGGAACATTTTGACTTTCACCCACATAATGACTACGATCTGGCGGTGTCAAACGCTATGACATCGGTATTGTGTGGTATAAAGGGATTGCATGTGACTGTCAATGGATTAGGCGAAAGATGCGGAAACGCTCCTCTTGCGAGTGTTGTTGTGATTCTGAAAGATCAATTTGACATAAAGACCAATATCAAAGAGAATGCGCTGAACGCTATTAGTCGAGTGGTGGAAAGTTATAGTGGAATAGCAGTCGCACCGAATCAGCCTATTGTCGGTGACAATGTATTTACCCAAGTGGCAGGCGTTCATGCGGATGGTGACAACAAACACCACTTGTATTACAATGCCTTATTGCCAGAGCGATTTGGACGCAAGCGAGAGTATGCTCTCGGTAAGAACAGCGGCAAGGCGAACATCTTGAAGAACCTTGAGGCTCTTGGTCTTGAACTCACTCCGGAACAAACGAAAATGGTGACGGAGCGCATAACTGAGCTTGGAGATAAAAAAGAGATAGTCACTCAAGAAGATTTACCTTATATCGTGAGTGACGTGTTGAAACACTCGGCTCCAGATGATAAAGTTAAATTGTTGAGTTATGTCGTCACAACCGCCTATGGTTTGAAGCCAATGGCAAGCGTCAGAATCCGTATCAATGGAGTGGAATATGAGTCTGACTCCACGGGTGATGGTCAATATGACGCATTTGTACATGCCGTTCGCAAGATTTATAAGAACACCCTTGGAAGGAAGTTTCCCATGCTTACAAATTATGCGGTTTCCATTCCTCCCGGAGGACGCACGGACGCATTTGTTCAGACGGTCATTACGTGGTCACATGGAGAAAAGATTATCCGCACACGCGGGTTGGATGCGGACCAAACGGAATCGGCTATCAAGGCAACGATCAAGATGTTGAACATAATTGAGGGTGAGGGTAATATCTTGTTGGATAAATAGCAGTAAACAATTAATTACACAATAAATAAAATACAATGGAATTAAAAATTGCGGTTCTTGCGGGCGATGGAATAGGTCCCGAGATTATGGAACAAGGCGTAGCCGTTACGAAGGCTGTAGCCAATAAGTTTGGTCATAAAGTTTCATTCGAAGAAGGGTTGTGTGGTGCGCATGCGATAGATGAGGTTGGAGATCCATTCCCTGAAAAAACGTATGAGGTGTGCATGAATGCGGATGCCGTATTGTTTGCAGCAGTAGGGGATCCTAAGTTTGATAATGACCCAACGGCAAAGGTGCGTCCTGAGCAAGGCTTGCTCGCCATGCGTAAGAAACTTGGTTTGTTCGCGAATATTCGCCCTATGCAAACCTTCCCATGTCTTGTGCATAATAGCCCACTGAAAGAAGAATTGGTATCGGGTGCAAATTTCGTTTGTATTCGAGAACTGACCGGAGGTATGTATTTCGGAGAAAAGTATCAGGATAATGATAAGGCTTATGACACGAATTATTATACTCGTCCTGAGATAGTTCGAATCCTGAAGGTTGGTTTTGAGTACGCTCGTAAACGTAACCACCACTTGACCGTTATTGACAAGGCAAATGTGCTTGCCAGCAGTCGTCTGTGGCGTCAGGTCGCTAAGGAGATGGAGCCTCAGTATCCTGATGTGAAAGTTGATTACATGTTTGTTGACAATGCTTCAATGCGTATGATTTCGGAACCAAAGTTTTTTGATGTGATGGTGACGGAAAATACTTTCGGAGACATCCTTACGGACGAAAGTTCGTGCATCAGTGGTTCTATGGGATTGCTCCCATCCGCTTCGACGGGAGAACACACTCCGCTTTTTGAGCCAGTTCATGGTTCTTGGCCACAAGCGAAGGGATTGAACATAGCTAACCCTATTGCTCAGATTCTGTCTGTAGCCATGATGTTTGAGCATTTCGACTTGAAAGAAGAGGGCAAGCTCATTCGTGAAGCCGTGAACGCTTCGCTTGACGCGAATGTTCGTACACCAGAGATTCAAGTAGAGGGTGGCGCAAAATATGGAACTAAGGAAGTTGGTGCTTGGATTGTTGATTATATCAATAAAAAGTAGTCAAATATAATTAGTCGTATATATTTTACGAATTCAATGTGGACCGAGGACATTTATGTGTCCTCGGTTACTTTTTTATGTTGATAAGGGAAGGATTAGTCTTGTGATTCGCCCAAAATTCATGGATAGGTGTTATCTTTGCGCGGCAAAATAAGAAAGATAAATCAGTTAATGCCATAGAATGTAAGTCGATTGGTTTAATGGTTTTTTGTCAATCTGACAGAATTGGATTTCTTGATAAATGAAAAACAAGTACATTGATTTAATTGAACAAACTGTCGATTTTCCAAACGAAGAGTTTGGCATTGTTGACAACAACCTGACATGGTATGGTGTGCCACTCATGGAAGTAATCAAACAATATGGAACACCATTACGTATTGCTTACTTGCCTAAAATAGACGCTAACATACAGCGTGTCAGGCGCATGTTCAATGTCGCGATGGCAAAGGTTGATTATGCCAGTGATTACAACTATTGTTATTGTACGAAGTCAAGCCACTTCCAATTTGTCATGGAAGAAGTCCTGAAGAATGATGTTAGTTTGGAAATATCCAGTGCTTTTGACATCAATCTATTGGAGGCGTTGCATGAAGAAGGTAAGTTGAAAAAAGACGCTTACATTCTTTGTAATGGCTTTAAGCAATCGCAATATATTGAGAATATCCAAAATTTTATTCGGAACGGCTTTGTCAATGTTATTCCGATTTTGGATAACAAATACGAATTAGACCATTTGCTGAAGGACTTTGACCAACCGATGCAAATTGGTATTAGATTGGCAACGGAAGAAGAGCCTAAGTTTGATTTCTATACCTCGCGTCTTGGTATTCGGTATAGTGACATCTTGCCATATTATAGAGACGTGATTTCAAAGAACAAACAAGTGACGCTCAAAATGCTTCACTTCTTTATTAATACCGGTATTAAGGATACGTCGTATTATTGGAACGAGTTGGCTCGTGCTGTTCAACTCTATTGCGCTCTTAAGAAAGAGTGTCCTGAATTGGATTGCCTTGATATCGGTGGTGGTTTCCCTATCCAAACTCATCTTGACTTTGAGTATGATTATGAGTACATGAGTGAAGAAATCGTTGCGCAAATTTTGAATATCTGCAGGAGTCAGGGTGTTCCAGAACCACGCATTTTTACTGAATTTGGTTCTTATACCGTAGGGGAGAGTGGAGCGATGTTGTATAGCGTCATTAACCAAAAGCAGCAGAATGACCGTGAGTTGTGGAATATGATTGATTCTTCTTTTATCAACACGTTGCCTGACACGTGGGCAATAGACCAACGATACCCCTTCTTGTCTATCAATAATTGGGATCAGGAGTATGAACGTGTGCACCTTGGCGGTCTGACATGTGACAGTGAGGATTTTTACAACGCTGAGGTTCATTCAAATGCCATATTCTTGCCAAAAATGCAGATGGAACGCGAACAGTATATTGGATTCTTCCATTGCGGTGCTTATCAAGAAGCCTTGAGTGGATTTGGAGGTATTCAGCATTGTTTGCTGCCCGCTCCAAAGCTTGTTATAATAGATCGTGACGAAACGGGAGAGTGGTACACCAAGTTGTTCGCAAAGGAACAAAGTTATAAGTCCATGATGAAGATATTAGGCTACTAACGTCAAGAAAGAAGGACGAAATGGTGGTCTCCTTATCTTAAATGATTTCAAATAAACGATAATTTTAATATCTGAAAATGGGGAAAATATCTCCCATTTTTTTTATGATAAAAAGTGCGTGGAACACCGACTACTATTGTCTTTTGTGAGTGTTGCCTAAAAATACCGACGTTGATTTTCAGGATATTAGGCGTAAAGCGTTGAAAAATACATTCTTAAAACCTACTCCTCGGTAGGCGGAAAGAGATTCCTTTTTTATTTCAACATTTCTTTTCAATTTTGCAGACGAGAAAAAGACAAGAAAAAAGATAGACGTTAAAAAAGTTGTTGATTGATGACGCATCGTGAAGTTTGGAATCAGTGTCTCGCTATTATAAAGGACAATATAGAACCTGCCGCTTATGAAACGTGGTTCGCTCCTATTGTGTCACTCTCTTACGAGAATGACACCTTGTTGTTGCAGGTTCCGACCCAGTTCTATTATGAATTTATAGAAGACAAGTACCTTGACCTACTGGCGAAGGTGTTGCGACGTGTGACTAAGGTTCAGACCCGTTTGCGTTATCGTGTGGCGTATGACCGTCAGGATGATCGTCAGTCAGTTGAGGTGTCATCTCAAAACGTAGTTATCCCTAAGCCCGCACAACGGATATCCAATCCTTTTGACAACCTTCAATTGGAAGATATAGACCCACGGGTGAAATGGGAGTATAATTTTGAACATTTCATTGAAGGGGAGAGTAATCGTTTGGCACGTTCTGCCGCCATGACCGTGGCAAAAAGACCCGGGAAAAACCCTTTCAATCCTTTATTCCTCTATGGTCCATCGGGTGTAGGAAAGACGCATCTGATTAATGCGATAGGAGTGGCTGCAAAAAGTGAGAATCCGCGTTTACGGGTACTTTATCTTTCGGCAAATCTCTTTCAATTGCAGTTTACGGAGGCATTGCGTAAGAGTCAAATCAACGACTTCATTCACTTTTATCAAACGTTGGACGTTCTGCTTCTTGATGATGTGCAAGAGATATTGGGAAAGAAGGCGACTCAGAACGCATTTTTCAATATATTCAACCATTTGCACCAGAGCGGTAAGCAGATAGTCCTCACGTGTGACAGAATGCCAGCCCAACTCAAGGATGTTGAAGAAAGGTTGCTCACGAGATTTAAGTGGGGACTGCCAGCGGAAATGGAACGTCCGGATTTTCAGTTACGAAAGGAAATCTTGAAACACAAGATATATGAAGATGGGTTGGATATAGCGGATGACGTTGTAGATTTCCTTGCAAGAAATGTGGTGGATAATGTTCGTGACCTTGAAGGGGCAATCGTGTCACTTCTTGCGCAGTCCACGTTCCAAGGGAAGGTTATAGACCTTGATCTTGCCGCTTCGGTTGTCGATAATCTGGTTTCGGTGCAACCAACCACAGTGACGGTGCAACAAGTAACAGCGGCGGTATGTCAATATTTTGATATTAGCGAATCCGCCATTTCCGCTTCGTCAAGAAAGCAGGAAGTTGTTAGGGCGCGTCAGGTTGCCATGTATTTGTCAAAACGTCTCACTCCACTGTCGCTTGGACAGATTGGTAAAATGATTGGCAACAGGAATCATGCGACGGTCTCACATGCTTTGCAAGCGGTGCATGAATTGATGGAAAATGATCGAGATTTTCGTCAAGACGTTCGTTCGATAGAACGCCAATTAGTAAAATAATACTGCGAAAAGAAGTCTTTTCAGAAAGAAGATATTCGCTTTCCGAAAAAGTTTTTATCTTCGTGCAATAAAAAATTTAGATATGCTTTATCGTTTTGCAATTCTTTCAGATGAGGTAGATAATTTTGCGCGTGAAATCACTATAGATGCTTCAGCAACATTTCTTGATTTTCATCATTCTATACTTGAGTCGGTAGGATATACTGATGACCAACCGACATTCTTTTATTTATGTGACGGTGACAGTTGGCAACGTGGAACAGTAGTCTCGTTATTTGACACGGAGACCGCCAGTGATGAAGATTCTTATTTGATGGAGAATACGGAATTGCGAGAATTGGTTGATGATGAAGGACAACGTCTTATCTATGTGTTTAATTATATAGATGGAGAAAATGACGGCTTGTTTTATATCCAACTGAAGCAAATAGAGGCTGCAAAACATTTGGAAAAAGCGGAATGCACGTTGAAGAAAGGTAATCCGCCAGCGCAAATGATTTTGGACGAAGATGTGATGCCTGTGGCAGGAAACAAGGTTGCAGGTGGCTCGTCAATTCTTGATGACGAAGACAGCTTTTTCGGTTCTGATGATTTTAATGACGATGAGTTGGAAGAAGAGGGATTAAACACGGATACCATTGATCCTGATTCGATTTATTAAGCAAGATTAATACCGAAAGAACATTGAATAACACCTTGATAGTGCTACTCGGACCGACAGGCGTCGGGAAAACCGATTTGGCTATTGATGTAGCGCACCACTTGGGATGTTCAATCCTTTCGTGTGATTCTCGTCAAATCTTTCGGGAGATGACAATTGGAACTGCAGTTCCGTCCGCTAAGCAACTATCGAAGGTTCGTCATTATTTCATTCAATCACATTCTATCTTTGACTATTTCAGTGCCGGACGATATGAGATAGAGGCTCTTGAGTTGCTCAAGTCCTTGTTTGTTGAGAATCCGATTCAGTTGATGGTTGGCGGTTCGATGCTTTATATAGATGCCGTATGTAAGGGGTTGGACGACATACCACATCCATCAAGCGAGATTCTTGAACAGGTGGAGCGATGGTATTCGGAAGGAGGCTTACACGCCTTGACGGAACGTTTGAAGACATTAGACCCTGATTATTGTGACCATGCTGATATGCAAAACCGACAGCGTGTTGCCCATGCGCTTGCGGTGACGTTACACGCTAAGAAGCCTTATTCTTCCTTATTGACGAAGCGTTCGGAAGCAAAAAACGTTTCTCGTCCTTTCAAAATTGTCAAGATAGGGTTAACTTTGCAGCGCGAATTGCTCTATGAGCGAATCAATCGTCGTGTTGACATGATGATGAAGGAAGGATTGGAGCAGGAAGCAAGGTCGTTATACTCTTACAAAAAAGAAAATGCGCTAAACACGGTTGGGTATAGAGAGTTGTTTTCGTATTTTGACGGGGAGATAACGTTGGAGCAGGCGATAGCACTTGTCAAGCGTAATTCAAGAAGATATGCCAAACGACAGATGACCTGGTTTAATGCGGATCCGACAATACGATGGTATGAACCAACTCAGAAAAAGGAGATAATTGATTTCGTGTCAACCCTAAAATTCTAAGACGTTATTTTTATTCTCACAGGCATATTACTTGGCGTATTGATTTCGCTACCGGTCGGTCCAATGGCGATATTGTGCATACAACGCACGTTGTTGCATGGCAAGTATCATGGATGGGTGACTGGCATGGGAGCGGCTGCAAGTGATGTTTTTTATTCTGCTCTTGCGTTGTGGGGGTTGAGTTTTGTAATTGATTTCATAGAAGCGAACACGATGATTATTGGCATAATAGGTTCGCTTGTCATCACTTTTTTTGGAATAAAGATTGCATTGTCTAATCCCACTTCAAGTTTGTCATCCGCTAAGGAAGAAAAGAAACGTAATGTTTCCTATATGAAAGATTTTACCTCCGCTTTCGGATTGACGCTTACATCTAATCCTGCAATCATTTTATTTTTCATTCCTTTGTTTGCGCAGTTTCATTTTGCGATAACGGGATTGACGGATTATCATTTTATATTGGCACTTATAAGTATCTTTATCGGAGCGTCGTTATGGTGGTTTTTGGTGACATCGGTCGCTAATATATTTCGATCACGTTTTAATATACGCGGACTGAAGATACTGAACCGTGTGGCAGGTATCGCTTTGATAGGACTTGCTATCGTTACATTTGCCGCCACTGTGTTGCGGTGTCAGTAGTAGATGGATGGTAGGATAAAAAATAATCGCTCATGATCATGTGTTCATGAGCGATTATTTATGGAAGAAAGTTGATTTAGTCAATAATGCTGAAGCCTGTGTATGGTTGCAATGCCTTTGGAATGAGCACTCCATTTTCCGTTTGGTTGTTTTC
>Ga0247609_10006147_pt1 | contig 11609 bp, 2 predicted proteins | sample 172DNAGHGlowgp2_FD_193487 | JGI IMG/M metagenome (GOLD analysis project Ga0247609, IMG submission 193487) | Sheep rumen microbial communities from Palmerston North, Manawatu-Wanganui, New Zealand - 1728 DNA GHGlow gp2 | ecosystem: Host-associated > Mammals > Digestive system > Stomach > Rumen ... | reverse complement strand
TTAGGGATTGGGGATTGGGCCCAATCCCCAATCACCAATCCCCAATCCCCAATCCCCAATCCCCAATCCCCAATTGTGAAATAAGAAAATAATAATATTAAAATTTATATTATATAAATAAATGAAAATAAAAATAAATTAAATAATGTTAAAACAACAGATAATAAAATATTAATGGTGAAAACTCAATTAACAGCATATATAAGCCAATTTACAGACAATCTTCAGATAACAATAACTGAGTCAATAGTAAATGATATAACAAATAAAGTAAATCATTTTATTGATTTATCAAAACAAAATGCAATAAATAAAGAAGAAAACCTTATAGATTGGCCTGATTGTCTAATAAAACATCCAAATATAAATGAAACAGATAATACAAATAATTTAGATATTTTGATTTGGTATTCAAAAATTGTGAAAGAATTAAAAATTATAGATATAGATATAAAAAAAAATTTGCTTAAATGTGTCATGAAACTAAATGAAAATCAAGAAATATTGCCAATTATAAACCTTTTGATGAATATCAATAATGATAATGTAAAAAATATAGATCCAAAAAGCAAACAAATAATATATGGGACACTTAATGCTTTTTTCATTTTTAAATTATATAAGCAGCAAAGAACTTCATTTCTATGGAATATTGATGAATATATAAATAGTTTTAAAAAAAGAGAAGAAATAAATGAGCCATATTTTATTTCAAAAGTAGATGATTATTTGAAATCTCTTGAAGATAAATTTATGCTATATATACCTAAATTTAAAAAATCAGATTTATTATTTTTATTTATTAATGTCATAAAAAATGATCTTAAAGGTAATAAAGATTATAAATTAGGACCTTTACTTTCAGAATTTAATTGTTTTAATGTTATTAGGGGATTAAATCCTCTAATAGATAAATTATTAGATAACGAAAATACAAAATCATGTGTTGGTATAGTAGATGATATAGCTAAAGCAATTTATATGAATTATTTAAAGTCAGATGATAAAGAAGAAGATATTAAAACTCATGAATCAATTGTTCAGGCATTAACAAAAGTTAATGAAGAATGTAATAAAAAAATACAAGAATTAAATGAATCAGGAAGAGACAAATCTGCAGAAATATATAATCAAGAAAAAAAAATAAGAGCATCTAAAATAATTTTAAGTGTAATGGAATTAGCAAAATTAATGGATGATAAATTCCCAGTATGCAAATTAGAATTTGATGACGTTGAAATTTTCAATGATAAATTTGATAATGAATTAATTAATAAATATCCAACATTATTTTATTTTTTCAACAAAAATATATTGACATACCAACAAATTAAAACAAACTTTATTATTGCTTATAAAAATAATAAATTATATAATGACACTGAAAATGAATTTTATCAATATTTTTATTACTGGATTTTTGCTTTAAGAATTTTAAGTTCAATTAATTGCATATATTTAGAGCAATATAATGAATATTTCTTAGAATTTATTTCAACCGAAATAAAAAAATTAATTAAGGAAAAATTGAATAAAAATGCAACCTTCGGTACAAAATGGATAAATATTTGTTTAGACAATATAGATCCTTTATATGAAGATAGTAATATAAATTCTATATATAAATATATGAAAAGAATAATAGCATATTCATCTAATGTAAAGCCAGAATTCAAAAATGAATGCATTTCATTACTTAAAAAAGAACTTGTTGATATTTTAAAATTGGTATTTAGCGACTCAATAGATAATTTTTTGAAAAAAGGGTTTTCTAATCCAGATAAATTGACTAAGTTTTTAATTGATCCTGATTCTGAGTTAAAATTAGAAATAGAAAATGATGTTCATGAAAAATATAAAGAAATTATTGAAAGTGAATTGTATGTCAGAGAATTAAAACCTTTTTATGATTCAATTGTTGCAAATTTTTCTCAATATAAGCAAGAAATTGATGCAGAAGCACAAAAAGAAAAAAAATTCACTGAAGAACAATTCATTCAGGAAAAAGAGAAGGAAAGAATTGCTTTAATTAATGATAAAAAAGACAAAATGAATAAATTAATAGAAGATTATAAAAAAGTTTATGGAGAAATAAATGATAAAATGGAAAATTCATTACTTTTGAAAACTAATGAAATTTTAAGAACAATAGTTACTTTTGCGAATAAAAATTCTTCAATTGAAAAATTGATTGAAAAAAATGGATTAATATTGGAAGAATTTAAGAAATTAGATGAATTAATTGAAAAGGAATTAGATATTAATTTAAAAAATAAAATCATTAATTTAAGAAGAGAATTCGAAGAATGTGATAGAAAATTAAATAATATTATGGACTATAATAAATATAAATTTATTGCTAATGAACTATATAAAAAGGTTATTAATATTAATAATAATAAACCAGGAGTTAATGATATAAATTCAATTGAAAAGTGTATTCAAGAGCATATTGAACTTTTAAATAAATATGAATCTGATGAAGATCAAGAATTAGTGGATGTAATATTAGAAAGACAAAAAATATTTAAAGATTTATTAAATAATATAAAAGATATTGAAACTATTTATTATAATTATCTATGCAATTTAGAATCAGATAAATATCTTAAAAAATCTCTGAAAGTTGATAGTGAATTAAGTTCAAGAAAATTAGAAAAAGATGAGATTATAAAACAATTTAATGAAGTTAAAGAAGAAAACCAAGAAACTAACCAAAACCTTCAAGATTTAAATCAAAAAATAGAAGAACTCAAAAATCATTTAGAAATATCTGAAGAAGATAAAAAGAATTTAGAAATTGAAATAAATGTGCTAAAAAAAGAAAAAAATGAAATATTAGATTTAAGAAAAGAAAACCAAAATAAAATTGAGGAATATGAAAATCAAATTCAAATTATAAATAGTGAAAATGAAAAATTATATGAAGAATATGGACCATATATTGAGAATGAATTAAAAAGAGATTTTGTTGAGAACTGTGAAATGAAAATGGCTAAAAATAATAGTGACATAGACAAATATAGAAATGAAATTAATATGCTTTTGAATATAATGGAAGGGAAAAAAGATGTAGAAGAGAAAAGATTACAAGAAATTGAATCTTTATTAGAAAAAATAGGGAAAAAAATATCAGAATTTAATCTAATAAATACTGAAATAAAAAAATATGAAATAGATATTAAAAATACAAAAGAAAAAAATGAATTACAAGAGAAAAAAATAAAACAATTCAATTATAAATTAAAAGAATTAGAAAGAACTATATCAGAATTAGAAAGTTCATTTAAATTTAATAAAGAGCAGTCTGTTAAAGAAAGTATTAGAAAAAAGAGTATTAATATAGAAGAAACTTGCATGAAGGATAAACAAATAAATATAAAAGAAATTGAAAATGAATTAAATAATATTTTTATGTCTTTAAAAGCAAATGCATCTAAATTAAGGGCAAAATTACTTATAAAAAAATTAGATCAAACAATAAAGCAAAATTATACTTTAAATCCATATCTTTTATTTGAAGAAATAAATGCAAAAATATTTTTCTTAGATGAATATAATGAATTTACAAATATTTATTTAAAAATATATGAACTATATCAAAGGATTAAAAATACATTTAATGATAATTCTTTTAAAATCTTATTTTCAAATGAAAGTCACAAAGTATTATGTATTGAATATGGCTATCCAGAAGGAGATACAAGTAAAAAAATTGTTCAAATTTATGATATATATAATAATTTTATAAATGTAGAACCAAAAAGATCAGGAAATATATTATTAAACTTTAATTATTATAATGATAAAGTAAAAGTAGATTTTTATAATAATTATATAATAAAAAGGCATGAAAAATATTGCGATAAATGTGAAACTGGCAAAGAAATTAAAATATTAGATTTTTATAAAATTAATGAATTAAATATAGATGAAGCTATAGAAAAAGTTTTAGAAGATACTAAATCATATGATTATAAAAAAGATTGTCCAAATTTACAATTTGGAATTGGCCAAAATCTTAAAAATGAAGAACAATTTTTCCAAATGCTAGATGAATATTTTAGTATTTTAAATAAATTAAATGAAATATTCAAAGCTTTCGAAGAGGATAAAGCAAATAACTCTATTGAAGGAATAAAAAAAATTATAGGAGATATAAAAAAAATAACTAATGAATTATTTAATAAAACAAGTGAGCTAAATACTCATTTTAAAGTAGAATTTACAAATACCATTTATAAATGCCTTGGAACACAGGAAAAAATAAATGATTTAGATAATAAAATAATACAATTAAAAGAATATATTAATAAATTACTTATTTTAATTGACGGGAAAAGTTTAATTTCAAAGGTAAATAAATTAAAAGATATTAAAAAAGGATATGAATTCTTCTATAAAAAATTAAATTTGTTTCTACCTGAAGATAAACCTTCAAATAAAATAGTTAATTTTAGTGAACTTAATGTAAAATCAGATTTATTAAAACTTCCAATTATAAGTATAGTTAATAATATTGTAAGCTGTTCTTATCCTAATCTTAAATTAAATTTTGGCCCATACATTTCTTCTTTATATCAAGAACCTATTCTTATTAATTTTACTTCATTAGTTAAAACTTTATCAATGGAAATTAAGAATTTAGAGAAGCAATATTTTGGTTTATTAAAATGTTATGTAAATAATTCTAATGGATTAGCTCAATTAGAAATTACTATTCCAAAAATAAATGCTGAAAAAAATGACAAAGAACTTTATAATATTAAATGCCAAATCCAATTTAATTCTCCTGGTTCTACTAGCTGCTTGCTTGATTGTGAATTTAATATAGAAGTAATTCCATTAAATATTATAATATATTGTAAAGAATATAACTTAGCTAAAATTGATAATGAAAATTATAAATTATGCTTAACTCATATCTCATCGGGAAGTCTCATTAATTTTTATTTTAAGAACTATAATATTGATAATGTGCTTAATTTTACTTATAAAATAGAATCATTAGAAAATAATACTTCAGAAAAACCAGAAATAAAAAAAGATAAAGAACATTTAGAATTAACTTTAGGGAAGAAAGATGACAATTTATTGAAAAGACTAGTATGCAAATTATATCTTAATTTTAATAATATTTTTAATTTTATAATAAATATTGATTGTTATTTGATACCTTTTGATTTTAAATTCGAAGTATATGATTATAATAATAAATCTTTTAGTAATAACTATGATTTTTATTTAAAAGGATATCAAGAATGTATCAGGGATAAAAATAATAGATTAGTTAAAATAAATAAAATAAAACCAAATATTATTCCTTTGCATTTTCAAGTAATTTTGCCAAATTATTCTTATAAAGGAAATGTTGAATTTTCCACATCTACTAGTAAATATTTTAAAATTAAAAATAATACAGTACCAAAAGATTTTAAAGATAATTTTTCTTTTGATTTAGATTTATGCATTGATGATAATTTAATTCAAATTAATAATCAAACTAGAAGAAAAATATTATCAGAATCAAATTTAATTTTAAAATTAAAATTAAACAATAAAATTAGTGAAATTGGTCTTAGTTTTAAGCTTTATGAAAAATTTATAGAAAAAGAGAAATACAAAAATGAACAAATTTCTAAATTCAAATTAGAAAAATGCTTAATGATTAATGGAAAAGAGAAATGGGATCAAGTATCAATAAAAAATAATAATAATAAAGCAGATATAAATGGTATTCATGTATCAATGTATGGACTAGAGCAATTATTTTATATCGACTATGAATCCTATAAAAAAAATGATACTTACAAAAGAAATCAATGTTTGTATATTCCAGCATCTGAAAATCATTTATTATCAATTCAATTTAATAAAAAATTTTTATACTGGGGGACAAAAATTAATTATGAAATAATAAATAATTTCGATTATTATTCATATGATAACATCAGTAATATAGGAATAATAGGATATATTGGAAATTCAGTTGATTTATGGTTTCCTGCATTTTATATTTATGATGAATATTTTAATCAATTAAAAGAACTTGGTAATGAAATAAAATATATTGATATTTTAAAAAGAATAGTTACAAAATATGAGCAATCTGTTGAAAATTCCCTTGTAGTTGGAACATATTCAATTTTAGCTTATAAAATAGCAAAATTAGGCTCAGAATGGAAATATGAAGATAAAATAAAACATTTAAAAAATTTATTAAATGAAATTGCTAAGATATTGAATGATAACAATATTAATGAGCAAATTAATAAATTAGAAAGATTGGAAAAAGAATCTAAACATTATGACAAAGCAATTAATATAATTTATGTCAATACAATTTATATTTTATATACCATGTTCAAAAATAGATACCAATTCATAAGGAATTGTGGCTATACAATCATTTTTAGTTGTTTGAACAAAGAAAAATTGAATAAAAAATCCGAAGAATTATTAAATAAATATTTTACATATGATAAATCCAAATCTTTAGATAAACAATATATTGTAAATTCATTTAAAATTAACAAAGAAATTTCAATATCAAAAGAAATGTATAAAAAGCTTCCCACTACTCAAAACAAAGCAATTATTTATAAAGAGGGAACAAACTCTTTATTATCAGATAAAATCACATCAGATTTTTCTTTATCAAAATCTTCTTTAAATAAAGGAGAAGATCTATCAAATATAAGTACTTTTAAAACAGAAATAATTCCTAATATTATTTATCCTCCAGAATGGTCTATTTTTTCTTTAAATGACTTCTTTATTAAATGTATAAAAGGAACCAGAGAATTACCTCTATTTGCAATTAGTGCAAAACTTGAAAATGATGCAAATGGCTTACAACAGACTGAAAAATTATATATACAATTATTAGATTTATTTAAAAATAGTCCTGAAGTTGATGATTCCTTAATTGGTGAATTAATTATGACATTTAATGATCAATTTACTAAAATGACCAATAATTTGATAAATTCTAATATTATTTTTAAAGAAGGTGTTCTTCCAAAAAAATTGAAGACTGATCCAAGAAAATTAGGAGAAATAAATAAACAATATATTATCTCTCCAAAAGAAGTAATCCTTAATGAACTAAATGAAAAGCAATGGGAAGCAAATAATATTAATATTAATAAAAATTATAAAACTAATACGATGAATGCAAAACAATTAATTAAAACAAATTTATTTGTTTCAAATGATAATATTACTGCTGTCAATAAAAATTTATTAGAACAAAAAGAAAAATTAAAAAGAGAAGAAGAAGAAAGAAAAAAGAGAGAGCAAAAAAAAATTTTAGAAAAACAAAAATCATTAAAAAGAGAAGAAAGTTCAATTTTTGATCATCCAGAAGAAGCAAAAAATCCCGAAAAAGAGGAAGAAACCCAAAAAAAAGTAAAAAAAGAAGATTTAATAGCTAACTTCAGAATTAAATTTAAAAAAAATAGAAAATCATCTAATACCGAAACACTTAATCTAAATAAAAATAATAGTGAAAATGTAAAAAGCGATAATCCTGATATGGAAGTAAATATAGATACTTCAGTCCAAAAAGAAAATATTAAAATAGACGTTTCAAATTTTAATTTCAATGATGAAATTTTATTAAAATTGGTCATAGAAAGAATGAAGGAAATAGAAGACAAAATAAAGAATAATAAAAAATTGCCAGAATTAGGGATAAAAAAAGACTTAAAAGGGCAGCCAGATTATAGAAATGAAAATCCAACATCAAATAATTTCAATGTTATTGAATTATATCAAAGAGGAATGATTTTAGCAAATAAAATAATAAAAAATTTATCTGAAAAAAGTATTCCATTTTCTCATATTTCAGTTAATTTATTAATAGACTGTAGCGGGTTTATAAATTTAGAAAATAAGTTAAAGCAATTTGTTATTATTTGTGGAATTGTAAATGCTTTAAATATAGTAAATATATCATATGCAATTAGTTTAGTAGGAGATAGCCAATTCGAGTGTACTTTAAAACCTTTTGATAAGGAGCATTCTATGGAAGATTTACAAAAAGTACTTGATTGCCTTTTTATAAAAAGATTTATAGCTAAAAATGCTAATGGTATTCAATATGCTATTAAATATACAAAGGCAAATTCCACTTATAGGGCTATATTGATGTTTACAGATGGACTAGATGAAGACTTTTTATTAATTCAATCATGGAAAGATAAATTATTTAATAATCCGAATTATTCTTTTGGCTTTTTCTTTATCAATTCAGAAAATATATGTAATAAGCATTCAGAAGATTTAGATTATTTAAAAGTGAAATGGAATGATTTTAAAAAAGAAATAAGAGATACAGGAATTAATATTGATTTAATATATTATAAAAGTACTTTTGAAGATTGTAATAAACTATATAATGATATAGCTGATATTGTATCAAATTTATTAGAAAGACCTATTGATGAAGAAAAAATACCTAATAAAGATGATACTGATTTCAATCTACCAACCTTTGACTTAAGTCATGAAGAAAATTTAGATAGTATTTTATTATTTGATGAAGCATTAAAAGAAAGTTATGAAGATAAACCTGATATATATATCAAAAAGACGGAAGTATTAAAAAATATAACAAATAAGGTTTATAAATTAAATGTAAATCCATATAAAAATAAATTATCAAAAATAATAAAATATGAAATAAAAGAGGATAAAATTAAAGCAGATATTCATTCATATGCAAAGAAATATATAGAAAATAGAGCTAAATTAAACAAAGCTAAAATAGAAGCAATATTCAAACCTAATAAACCTTCCCAAAAAGTATTATCAACTACAGGGACAGAATTTGATATTCCAGCACTTATAATGAATTTAATTAATCCCTCTCCAGATCCAATGATTTATTTAGAAGAAAAAGGTGGTATGATTAGAAATTATAGTGTTTCTTTAGTTTTAGATACTTCATATTCATGTTTTAATCCTCTATGCGCCTCTTTTTCATTACAAAATTTGAGATTAATGTTAAGTACTCTAACTTCTATTGATTTACCTTGCTTTGATTTTATTTTAGCACGTCAAACAAATCCAGAAATTTTATGTTCTAATTTAAGTTCAGTAAGAGCAATAAATTCAAAATCAACTTTATGGGAAAGCTTAATATCAATTTTATCTCATCCTTGTTCAAAAAAGAGTGATTTAGCATCTGCAATAGAAGCAGCTTTTGATTTAAAAAGGATGAGATCATCAGAGTATACAAGTTACCTTTTTATTTTAACTGATGGACTTTATCAAGAAAACGAATATAAAAGAATATTAAGAGCTGTTAGTAATTGTGTAAAAAGTGGATTAAATGTATTTGGTATTGGCATAGGAATATATCCTGTAAGAATAGAAAATTTATTCCCAAAAGTAATATATTGTCATAATCCTTATAATTTAAATAAAGCCATAGCAAACTTTTTTGGAGAATCAATTTCTGGAGTTAAAGATTCAATGATATTTATGGATAGAAAAGAGATTAATCATAGTATATTGTTAAGCAATAAAATAGCTGAAATTATAAATTCATCCACAAATACAAAAAATTATCAAGGCTTATATAACAAATTAAATGATGTTATTGTTGAAACTGATGCATTCTTATTAATTTCTAATCAAGAAGATGATATGGAAGATGCAGGTGATGGAGTAAAATCCAATCCAACTGGAGAAGGAAAAGAATTATTGAAAAAAGATGCATTAAAAGGCCACAAAATTTTGGTTGTTATGCTTTGGTCTAAAACCTTAAATCCCGATGAAAATCAATGTATTCATAAAGATTATATTACAAAGGTAAGTCCAGAAAGTAAAGCTTGTCTAAAAGATGCTTCTTAGGAATTGCTATTGATGTAGTAGAAAATTATCGAGATGCAATAGAAAAATTAACTAGCAAAAATGAAAATGGAAAATGTCCCTATTATGCTTGTTGGATAATTAATGGCCCACCATATGAAGATTTGCCAGATGGTTCAAAAGAAGCATTTTTACTCGGACAATTTCTAGAAGTATTAAAACTATTTTGGGAAGTTGGAGGAGCATTAGTTTTTCTTGCAGAAGGATGGAAATTACAATATCAAACAAATGAATTTTTAAAAATGTTGGATTTTGATGGAAAAAGAATTGACTTTTATTTAGTAGGAGATGATGAAGAAAAAGGCACTAAAGAGCATATTGGTGGAAAAGATTTAAGTGGAGATAAGACAGGAGAATTAAAAGATAAACAAAAATTTAGTAAGAAAATAGAAAGATATGGAGGTATACAAAGATTAAGACTAGATCATAATTTATTTACATTATTCGAAGGAGATACTATATGCTATACAAGTACTGATGACTATAATAAATTATTACCTTTCCATCCTTTTTCTCGAGATAGTGATAATGGAATAAGTTCATTATTTTATTTATCTGATGAAAAAAAAAGAGGAGATATATTTATTGATTGTGGGTTTACTAAACTTTTTATTAATATGGGAAAAGATGATACAGCATTTAGATATTTTCAAAATATTGCTTCTTGGAGTGCTAGGACAGAAATTCATATGTTCTATGATAACAAAGATATTAAAGAATGGAGGCCAGAGGGAATTAATTATACTATTGATATAAATAAGAAATGGAGTAATTTTAAACCAAAACCATCTTTTGCCAAAAAAGTAGATTTAATGAAATTAAAAACTTTATTTGCTTTTGATAATTCAGGTAGTATAAGTGGAAATAGTGTATATTTCAATGAAATATATAGAATAGTTAATAAATATTATAAAGTTGGAGATAAATTTTATTTATGGGGAAGTAGATATACAGAAAAGTCAAAAGCCCAAATAGATCAATGGATAATAAATAAGAATGGTCCAGAAGGAACAAATTCTACATTTATAGCTGAGCTTGCAAATGCATGTCCAAGTCATAGAGAGCATTTAATTATTGTAACAGATGGACAAGTAGGAGAAAGTTCTATTCGAAAAAGTGATGAATTAATGCAGCAATATAATATAACATTTCAATTTGTTTCTGTATATGTTGTAGGTAATGGAGGTAATTTGTCTGTAGGGGCACCATTTTGTAGAGGTTGTCCAAATAGAACAATTCATGTCTTAGATGCAAAAAATAGAATAAATGGTCCTTCTTTATCATTAGATGAAATTTCAGCTTTCAACAATATTACTAATATTAATTCAATATCAGAATTTAATTCTAAATTTAAGCTATTACATTCTGCAATAAAAGCAAAGCAATTAGGTAAAAGTGGAGATTCGGATATGAAAAATAAATTATCATCTCTCAAAAATAAAATTATTAATAATTTAAGTGGAACAGTTAGAAATGAATTTGAATCTAATTGGAATGAATTATATGAAATGGCTTCTAATGGTGTTCATGACTTTAAAATAGGAACGGCTGGAATTAAAAAATAAATAAATATTATTAAATTAATATCACTTTAAAAATATATATATTTAAATTATTAATAAAAATATTTATTAAATTTAATTATAATTATAAAATTAAATATTAAAAAAATTTTAGAGATTAATGGGGATTGGGGATTGGGGATTGGGGATTGGGGATTGGGGATTGGG
>Ga0247609_10006146_pt1 | contig 11612 bp, 8 predicted proteins | sample 172DNAGHGlowgp2_FD_193487 | JGI IMG/M metagenome (GOLD analysis project Ga0247609, IMG submission 193487) | Sheep rumen microbial communities from Palmerston North, Manawatu-Wanganui, New Zealand - 1728 DNA GHGlow gp2 | ecosystem: Host-associated > Mammals > Digestive system > Stomach > Rumen ... | reverse complement strand
CTAAACTAGGCGTTCACCGCCAGAACGCTCCACCATTCGCCACTTACGCGCTCGGCCTTCACCTTGAATCCGGCTTCTTCGAACCACTTGAGGATGTAATCCTTTTCCGTCAGGAGCTGTCCCGAGATAATGAGTTCGCCGCCGGGCGCAAGGAGGTCTTCGATGTCATCGCGCAGGGGCCAGAGTTCACTCCGGATCATGTTGCACAAGATGACGTCAAACTTGGTGCCGTCCTTGAACGCATCCAGGAATCCGAGCACGCAGTCGCTCTCGCCGAATCCGTTGCGTTCGAAGTTTTCCGCGATGCAGGGAATCGTGAGCGGGTCGATTTCGGTACCTACCGCAAGGCGGGCGCCCAGGCGGCGGGCGTACATCGCGAGGATGCCGGTTCCCGTCCCGATGTCGAGCACGGTCTTTCCCTTGAAATCGATATTCTCCATGAGCGTCGCACAACTGCTCGTCGTATCGTGCTCGCCGGTCCCGAAGGCGGTCTTCGCCTCGAGTTCGAGCACCACGGCCTGCGGGTCGTCGGGAGTAAATTCCACCCAGGGCGGGCGCACCCACAAATGCGGGGATACGGACACGGGCTGGGCGCGGTCACGCCACCACTTGTCCCAATCCTTCGCGGGCTCGTCGCTCAGCACAAAATGGTACTGCGGGAACTCCGCCACAATGCGGTCGCGCTCGGCCTTGTCGCCGGTATAGAAACAGAAGTCCGTACGGCCATCTTCCTTCGGGTCGAGTTCCTCGAGCGTCGCCACTCCAGCCTCGAAAAGCAGTTATCTTGCAAGTTCAAAATCTTCGATAGGGCAATAGCCCTCCGCCTTGTACCATGTGTCGATTTTCTGCATGCAGTAAATTTACAAATATGCAAGGAGATGGCGGCTCAAGGCCGCCATGACGATGCCACTGCGGCGAGAGAATCGCTGAAGATGCAAGAAGAAGGCGGCTTCCTTCGACTATCGCTCAGGACAGGCTCTGGCCGCCATGACGATGCCACTACAGCGGGGAAGCCCCCCCCTCCCCCGCACACAAGGAAAGGCGCACCGGGAAAACCGATGCGCCTTTTTCGAGATGTAATTTCTAACTAATTATTCAGCCACTTATTCGACAATCTTGGCGCTGAATTCCTTCGTATCGATGCTCGAAACGGTGGAGCCGTCAGTAAGGGAAATCTTGCGGATTTCAGCCGTGTTGTACATGGCAACCCAAGCGGTGCTACCGTCAATCGCCACGATATCGTAGGGGTTTTCGGAGTCGATAGCCTTCTGCCAGGCAACCGCCTTTGCGCTAGCATTCACCTTCGAGATGCTGCCCTTGCCCTTACGGTCAAGCGCGTACAGGCCACCATTGACCTCTACAATCTTCGTGTCGGTGGAGAACTGGATGTTTTCGTCGCTAATATAATAGCCTTCATCTTCATCGTAATCAATCCAGTAAAGCTTACCGGCGTTAGCAAAGTCGCTAATGTAGACGAACACTTCGTGATTGATAACGGCCATACCAGCGGGCTGGTAACCCATTTGATCGTCATAAAGGGCGGTGAGTTTCAAGCCATTATAAGAATACGCCACCATGGGTGTCATCTCATACGTATCCCAATTAATGGAACCACGGTCGCCGATATAGAAGAGTTCTCCCTTGCGATCATAGTAAACGCCACCGCTGGCATCAATAACACCATCAATCCTTCTCACCGACTTGTCATTCAAATCGACTTCGGCAGCAGGAACATTCTGGTAGGCCTTATAAACGGCAACAACAGCCTTGCCAGAAACCGGATCAACATCCATCATGTACACGCCACCGCCAAGCAGCGTACCGCTCACCCAAAGTTCAGACGTCTTTTTCTTCAGGTCAATCTTTTCGATACCGCGGTTTTCATCGGCGTCAATACCCCAAGCGGCATTGTATTCGCCCTGAGTACCCACGTACACATTACCCTTCACGACCTTCACAGCCTGCGGGTTCTTGGTCAGAAGCGGAATCGTATCAAGAAGGGTACCATCGCTCAACTTGTACATAGCGAGAAGGCCCGGATCGTTGAAGATAGCGCTATATCCATCATCGGCAACTTCGTAGCGCTGGAACACGGCGAACAACGTATCGCCGGAGACTTCGAGGTCGGCGGCAAACGGCGTTTCAGAGAGGAAGGTCACCTTCGGTTCAACAGAGCTGCTGGATTCCGGTTCTTCGGAAGAACTGCTCACCGCCTCGCTGGAACTGGACTTAGCTTCGCTGGAACTAGATTTTGCGGAGCTGCTAGACTTAGCCTTTTCGGAAGAGCTCGACTTGGCGGAACTGCTGGAGTCCTTCTTTTCCGAGCTACTGGACTTGTCGTCTTTTTTGCTAGAACTGGACTTCGCCTTTTCCGAGCTGCTCGACTTGGCCTTCTGCGAGCTGCTGGACTTCGCCTTCACGGAGCTGGAGCTTTCGTCTTCGTCGGAGCTGCTGCTAAGATCATCGTCCAGGCAGCTTTCGTTGTCGAGGCAATCTATGCTGGCGCCCGAGCTGCTATCGTCACCGCAAGCGCTCATGAAGAACGCTAGCGACATCGAAGCGAGTAGTGTGAGTATTTTTTTATTCATGGTTGCTTCCTTTTCTGGCTTTACGCATGTTGTGCGCGGGGGCTAGAACCCCTGTATGAGTGTAAACCTGTATTCTCGACCGGGCGCCGGGTAAGGCGTGTAGATATTGCGGTAGGTCTCATCCGAAATATTGTCTACCGCGAACATAACCTGCGTCTTTTCCCAAGGCCGCCATGCAATCGAAGCGTTGTAACGGGCAACCGGAGGCTGCCTCGTGAAATTCATACGGTCACTGAAGATCCGCGTCCTGTACGTGGTCTGGAAAATGAGCCTCAGGTCTAACGGCAAGAAGAATGTTCCCTCGGCAAAATAGCTGTGCACAGGTTCGCCCGGCAGCAATTTTCCATTGTAGGCATTGTTCATACCGTCATCACGCGGGTCCTGGATTGTCCCGCGCAGCACCGCCTGGAAAAACTTCACCGGACGGCTTTCCAGTTCGAGTTCCACCCCGCGAATAATCGACTTGTCGATATTGAAAGCCTTCATCAGGTTGGCACTCATAATCCAGTATATTCCGTTCTCGACATGGTTCTCGAAATAGGTGGCACGCAATACCGAGCGGTTCTTCGGGGTAGCAAACGAAAGACCCGCAGCAAAGCGCAAGGCCGATTCATCCTTGAGCGTGGGGCTCGAAAGGGAACCCGGATACACGCCGTAGAGTTCCATCAGTTGCGGCTGCCTGTAGAAGCGACCGAACGAAACGTTGCCGCCAATCCAAGAGTTCTTTTTTCCGAGTTTTGCCTGCACCATTCCTGCAAGGCTCAAGTCGCGATCCGTCGCCTCGTTCACCACCGCAGCACCCGTAGTCATCAGCACCTGACCGCCACCGATATCATCGTATGTCTTTAAGATGTTGCCTTCGGCAAAAAGCGAGAACCAGTCCGTAAAGTTGTATTCCGCATTGCCCGCAATGGAACCCGTAAGGCGTTCCAGTTCAAAACTCTTGAGCATTCCGCGCGATTCCCAGAGTTCTGCGCTACCCGCAAGGCGCAGGTATGCCTCGAATTTGTCCAACAGGAGGTTCGCCGACATCTCGGGAATAGCCCTGTAGCCCGCAAGCCCATACTCCCTGAAGTCCTTCGAGAGGAATCCAATCTTATCGAGCGGGTAATATGACGAGGACATGTTCTTCTCGAACTTTCCGGTAATACCCGCCGTCAGGAGCAAGATGTCGGCAACCGTCGGGAATTCCAGCCGGTACGCCACCTGCGCCATGTCGCCCACGAATTCCGCCACGTAAGTCTGCAGGTCTTCCATACCGGGATTCCCCGCCTGCGTATGCAATGCGCTTGCAGACAAAATAGAGAAAGCCCCGTTCCCGTGGAGCATGCGGTACTGGAAACTGCCGGAATATTCCGTGAACTCCGCGTTCCTGCGCCTGTCCCTAAAGTCATCCTCATCGTTATAGAGCGTACCGTTCCTGTTATCGAATTCGTAGTCGTTGTCGCTGTGGCGCATAGATGCCGTCGCGGAGAACTGCACGCTGTCCTTTACGCTTGCGGAAACCTGCACGGAACCCTCGAACGTGTTGTGCGAACCGTAACTCGCGATGACGCGCCCCTTCGGGGTCTTACCGCTATGCAGTGCATCCTTGGTCACAAAATTTATCGCGCCGCCAAGGCCCGCACCGCCGAACTTCGCCGGAACCCTGTCCTTGTAAACCTCTATTCTCTCGATAGTGTTGAGGTCGATCGCTCCCAGGTCGGCAGCACCGCCACCCGCATCGTTCAGGGGAATGCCATCGATGCAAATCAGCACGTTACGTGCGGCAATACCGCGGACGGACACCGTCTGGAAGCTGCCCATGCCGCCCTGCTTGTAGCCCTGAATGCCCGAAAGCGACGAGATGACTTCGGAAGCCGAAAGGCCAAGGCCCTCCCATGCGGAAGGCGTAATTTCCATGTAGTCCGTTCCCGGATTTTCCGTCTCGGCGATAGCATAGGATTCAACCTCCGAAACGCCCAAGTCCTGCGCGGGCGCAGACTCATCGACAGCGATATCCTTGGATGACGAGGGAACTTGCGCGTGGGAACTTTCCCAAGCACAGCACGAAAAGACCGCAATTAAAGCGGCTCTGCAGAAAGATGTCGTTCGCATCGTTCCTCGTTCAGACCGTTTCCCGCAGTTCTTCTGACTCGGGGCTCACCCTACTCCCGGCTCCTTCACATGCAATTTCTCGCACATTGGTTTATGCCGGTTTCGTCCTCCCTTACAGCGGCGCGACCGCCCCCGGCTTTCACGGGGTTCTCTCCTTGCAAACCGCCCGACTAGGCCGCCTGCAAGAGCTTTTCAGGGCACAGGAAACTTTTTTGCCAAATATAAAAAAAGATTTGACGCACGTTTTGCGTAAAATAGACTATATTATCTGCATGCTGTACATTTACCAATTCCCTGACTGGACCCGATTCAGATTCGACCATGCCCGCGTACTCGATGCGCTCGGCAAGGCCCGCTTCTGCGAAGGGAGACTCGCAGGCATGCTCTCGTTCATTGGCGCAAAGGACCTCGAGGCAGACCTCGTTACCGAGGATATCGTCGCGAACTTCGCCATCGACGGAATAACCCTCGACGCCGATTCCGTCCGGACAGATGTCGCACTCCGCGCACAGGGAAGCAGCGCCCATATCCAGAACTACATCGGCGCCATCGAAAACTTCACGACCCCCCTTTCACAGGAGCGTCTCCTCAACTGGCACAGCGCCCTGGCAGGCAACAGGAAGGCGACCTGGCGCGACAACAAGAGCGAAGTTTCCGCCGACAACGGCACACTGCATTTTTCGGGCCCGGGGCCAGAGCGACTGAACAGCGAAATGGAATACTTCTTGCGCTGGTTCGAGAACACCCCCATGGACGGCACCATCAAGGCGGCCGTAGCACACTTCTGGTTCCTGACATTGCGCCCGTTCAACACGGCCAACGGTAGGCTCGCCCGCGCCATCACCGCACTGCAACTGAGCCGCGCCCAGAATTCCGCACGCATACACTACTCCCTAAACCAGCAGATACTAAAGAACCGCGACGAATACTTCCGCACCCTAAACAAGGCCCAGTGCGGCAACGGCGACCTCACCGAATGGATCCTCTGGTTCCTGAAGCAAATCGAGGCGGCCGTACAGACCAGTGAATCGGCCATCGAATTCCAGACAAGGCGTTTCCGTTTTCTCGCGCAGCATTCGGGAGTGCAGACAACCGAAAGGGAACAGGTCCTCCTGAACGCGTTCCTCATAGGAGAACTCCCGAAGGACTTTACCGCAAAGGACGTGGCGGCAATCTTCGGCACGAGTCATGACACCGCACTGCGTGAAATCCAGAGCCTTATCGACAAGGGACTCGTGCGTGCCAGCAAGAAGGGCGGGCGCAGCCGCACCTACAGTGTGGTGGAATAATTAAACGGCGCCGCCGTTCTCGCGCATGCGCCTGCGGGCACGGCTACCGGGCCTATTGCGGCGATGCTTATGGCGGGGCGCGACGTTTTCAGGCCGGGCGCTACCGGGCTGTTCGCGGACCTGATTCTGCACATTCTCGGGCCTGCGCTCATTTCTTTCCGGCATTAAACCGTGCGCATCCCTCTGCCGATTTTCCTTATTAAACTGCGCGGGCTTCTTCTCGCGGGCAGGTTTCGAGCGGGACTTTTCTGCGCGGGCCTGCGCTTCACCGCGGTTCATGCGACCGCGGGCATTGCGCATCTCGCTTTCCGCCGTCTCTTTCTGCGGGGGCGGCAGCTTATCGTATATAGCCTTGTCGCCTTCCGGGATGTGGATACGCGTAAGCTTCTCGATGGCGCGCAAGTCGACTTCCTCATCGGGCGAGCAGAACGAAATCGCGACACCTTCCTTGCCAGCGCGAGCGGTACGGCCAATGCGGTGCACGAACGTCTCGGGTACATCGGGCAGGTCGTAGTTAAACACGTGCGATACATCGTCCACGTCTATCCCGCGGGCGGCAATGTCCGTCGCGACCAGCACGCGAATTTGTTCGCACTTGAAGTTCCCGAGGGCTTCCTGCCGGCGGTTCTGGCTCTTGTTGCCATGAATGGCGGCACACTTTACCCCGGCCTTTTCCAGGACGCGCGTTATCTTGTCTGCACCGTGCTTGGTGCGGCTGAATACAAGTACCTTTTTCATCTCGGGGTGCGCCAGCAGAAGTTCCTTCAGGAGCGCTCCCTTGCGGCGCTTGTCAATGCGGTACAGTTCCTGATGGATGCGTTCGATAGGCGTGCTCTGCGGAGCGACTTCCACACGCACCGGGTTCGGGCGCAAAATGGTCGCGGCAAGTTTCGTGATGTCGTCGGGCATCGTCGCGCTGAAGAACAGGTTCTGCCGGTTCTGCGGCAGGAGAGCCACCACCTTGCGGATATCGTGGATGAATCCCATGTCGAGCATGCGGTCGGCCTCGTCGAGCACAAAGAACTCGAGCGCCTTCAGGGACACCGCCTTCTGGCCAATCAAATCGAGAAGCCTTCCCGGAGTCGCCACCAGCACGTCCACGCCGCGCACGAGGTTCCTCTTCTGCGAGGCATCGTTCACCCCGCCAAAAATACACGCTGTCGAAATCGCCGTAAACTGTGCGTACTGCTTAAAGCATTCCTCTACCTGGATAGCCAGTTCACGTGTAGGCAGCAAAATCAATGCGCGGCAGGTCTTGGGCGCACGGAACTTCCCCGAATCGAGAAGCCTCTGCAAAATCGGGAGCGCGAACGCCGCCGTCTTCCCCGTTCCCGTCTGGGCAATCCCCAGAAGGTCCTTCCCTTCCAGAAGGCTCGGGATAGAGCGTTCCTGAATCGGGGTGGGCTGTTCGTAGCCGACAGCGCGGACCGCACGCTGCAAGGGATTTGCGAGGGGAAGTTCAGAAAAAAGCATAACAGGTGGCAAATTTAGAAAAATGGCAACAGCCTGCAACAATAAAATAAACAATTATTGGTACTTTCATATCAAACTTATAGTATAATTTGTTCTAAATTTCAACAGGCCTATGGGAAACTCGCCATTAATCCTATTCGCAACCGCACTACTCGGCGCCTTTGGCGGCGGGCTTGCCTCTGCACTCGTAGCATATTTCCTAGGAAAGCGCAACGAGAATACATTCATGGCGAACGAAGAAAAGAGATTCCAGCTCGCCGTAGAACTGGAAAAACAGAGGGCCGAGCAGCAGCAAAAGCTCGAGGAATTCAGGGACAAGCGCCAGAACGCCAGGGACCTGCTATTCATCCTGTCGAAAATCGCCGACCGCGTGCTAGAAGCCGACAAGAACTCCGTCGTCATTTCGGCACAGATGACTCAGCCGAACATGCAAAAGGAAATCAACGCATTCGGGGCTCTCGTCGAAAAAATCGAGTACCTGTGGCAACAGCACGGATTCCTGCTCGACGCGAACCTAGGGAACAGCATCCAGAAGATATTCCGCCTAATGTTCCTCTACAGGGACTGCGCCATGCGCTGCACGATGTTCGCCATGCTGGCCGGGCAGCAAAAGCAAATCAAGCCTATCATCTCGAACTGCAATTACTACCGCAAATTGTGGAATGTCGAGTGGGACAAGATTGACGACCAGATGAAAAAAATAAAGAACTCGCTGTTCTAGGCAACGAGTTCTTCGATGTAGGCAATGCCTACCCCACAATCTTACTTCTGCAGGTTCAGGCTCGCGTTCGCGGCGCCATACAGGCTGATGCTGTAATCCTTGATGATGTACACCGGAATCTTGTTCAGGAGCGGACGGATGTTCGGGTTGTAGTTCTTCTCGAAGTACTTCATGAACAGGTTGTCGCGCTCGAGCCAGCGCAGGTCCTTCTGCACCGTACCGCCGGCCAGGTAGAGGCCACCCAGCGGCAGGAACAGCGTGGAGGCATCGCTTGCGAAGCGGGCGAGCATCTTCACGAACAGGCGCATCATCTCGGCAGCCACCGGGTCGGTATCGCTGGCACGGCTGATGTACTTCGGGCGATCGTTCGGTTCGGTCTCCTCGATCTTCTTGAAGGCCTCGTTATCGGGAACACCGCGGGTTTCCTTCCACCATTCGTACATGTTGCGCAGGCCCATGCCCGAAACGAGCGGTTCCACGCCGGGGACCATGCCAATCTTCTTTTCCATGTAGTCGTGGAATTCCTGGGAATCCTTGTCGAACGGGGCGAAGGTGGAATGTCCGCCTTCCGAAGAAGCGGGGATGTATTTTTCGCCATCGAAGGCAAGGAAGCCAACACCCATGCCGGTACCCGGGCCAATGACCGCCTTGGTCGCCTTCTGCGGGGCGGGCTGGCTACCGTCGGTATGCGTGAGCTTGAAAATCTGCTTGGGGTCTTCCACGTCGAGCGTGGGGATGCCATAGCTGATGGCCATGAAGTCGTTGATGACAAGCGTCGGAATTCCGGTCGCCGCAGTGAGGGCGTCACCGTCCACGCTCCACGGGAGGTTGGTCATGACGCACTTGTTGTTCGCCACCGGGCCCGCGGCACTGATGCACACGTGGCTGGGCTTGAGGTTCGCGCTATTCTCTGCCGCAATCCGAAGTGTCTCGCGGATGGGGGCTTCGAGGCCGTCAATATCCTTCGAGGGGCAAACCGTCTCGAGGATCAGCGTGAACTTACCGTCCTTGTAGCCGACCAGGCCGAGGTTCGTGTTGGTGCCACCAATATCGCCTGCCAAAACCAGGCGGTCAAACTTTGCATCGGGATTAAGCCATTTAATTTCCATAAAAAACTCCAGGTTTTCACCCAGGAATATAGGAAATTTCGGCAATTTGAAGGAACACTAGCCAATATTACGACCCCGAATGGGCTTGCCTTTTGCTAACATTTAAAATAGCCTTACACAGGCAATAATTAAATCAAAAAGGGGAAAATATGAACTTCGCACCAGCTTTAACGATAGGCATCCTCGCTGCAAGCCTATATGCAGCTGAATGTAACGTCGTACACCAAGAAGGACGTTCCAGCGCAGACATTAGCCAAGGGTATCTGGCAACTGCGCTCAACCTGTTCGCAGACAGTTATCTCGACATGTCGAACATGGACAAGAGGGAGCCTGCGGTCGTGAACATTTCGTGCACCGATACGGCATGGGTGTACAGGTCCGAACTGGACTCCACCATGATCGTTATCGTTTCCGAAAAAGCGGTAAAGGTGGCGCGCGTTCCCTACTCCGACGATCAAAACGCTTACGCGGACTCGCTTTACTCGGTACATTATGACGATGTATTCCGGGACGAGTTCAAGCGCCTCCAGAAAGCAGGCGTTTACAAGGGTACCGAAGAACAAGCCGATTCCCTTGTTACGCATGTTTTTGAAAAGTGCAAGATTTTCTATTCAAAGGCTTTCGGTTACGGCGGTTGCGAATACAACCCTCCCGATGTCAGAAACAGGAAAAACGGAGGGCAGGATATCGACCAAGTCGATATGCCTCTAGCCTTGGGAGCCCTTGTCGCAGACTTCAACCGGCTCCTCGACACGCTTAATGCGTGCCCCTGGTTCAAGTATCAGGCCGAAATAACCCAAAAATTGAGCAAGTTCGCACCGCGCCTGTCTTTCCTGAAGATCAAGCCCAGGCACTACCATATAGACAACGTCCTGAAGGGAAAATCCTACAAGGTGTTCAGCACCAACGGGCAACTGCTGGAACAGGGGGTCTTTACGGGCAACGTATTCGTGGCCCCAGCCATCCCCGTCATCCTGCAGGTCAACGGGAAAGAGACGCTGTTCCTGAAATAGCATTCCTGGCATTCATATTCCATAAGCCCCTGCAAAAGCGGGGGGCTTTCTTTTATTTAGTCTGCAAAACAGAATTCGTAGATTTTATTACATTTTTATGTTGTTTAACTTAAGGAGAACGAATGATCCACTCCACATTCAAAACCATCCCTTGCCTCGCAGGCCTTACCCTGGGCACGTTGCTTTTCACCGCCTGCGGCGATGACGACAGTTTCTCTCCGGTATCAAAGGACCGCGGGTATGAGTACGCGTACACATCGGCAAAGGACTTGTCGAAAACGCCGTGTGACTCGATGCGCATAGGCCGCGAAGCCGTTATCGGCCGCGATAAAGACCTCTATGAGTGCATTTTTGACGAACAGGATTCCGTCTACCTCTGGGCCGGCGAAAACGACACGCTCACGGCAAACGGCAAGACGTTCGTACGCAAGGACGAATCCAGCAGTTCACAGGGATCAAGCAGTTCGGAAGACGATGAAGACTCCAGCAGTTCTCGGGCATCCAGCAGTTCTGAAGAAGACGATGACAGCTCCAGCAGTTCGCGGTCTTCCTCGAGTTACAGTTCTTCGAGCAACCGCTCATCATCGAGCAGCTACTCCTCGAGCAGTTCCTCCAGCAATAGTTCTTCGAGCCGCGACCTCCAAACCGCCAAAGATTCGCACTTCAACCCGGACATCACTTACGGGACAATGAAGGATTCCCGCGACGGCAAGACTTACAGGACTGTCGTAGTCGATGGCGTCACATGGATGGCCGAAAACTTGAACTACGAAGACCACACCATAGGGAAATCCAACTGCTACGACGACAGTGACGACAATTGTGAACTGTACGGCCGCATGTACAGCCGCGATGCGACGATGAACGACAGCAGGTGTGAATACGGGAGTAGCTGTGATTTGGGCGAAGGCCCCATACAGGGAGTCTGTCCCGATGGCTGGCATATCCCGACGAAAAAAGAAGTACAGAACCTGTTGGACTACGCCACTGCACCGGCACTGAGATCGGCAAGTGCGGCTTGGAGCAATCCGGGTGTCGACTCTTATGGACTCTCCTTTGTGGGAGCCGGAAACTGGGATTCCGATGACGGATACGAGGACATGCAGTCCTATGAAGTCATGTGGCTTTACACACCGAGTTCTTACCAGTATTTCCTCCTGATATCCACTTCTTCAGAGGTCTGGGACTATAATTCGAACGAATACTACGCCACCGTCCGCTGCATAAAGGACGAAGCGGCACCCGGTTCGAGTTCGTCTAGCGTTTCGAGCAGTTCCTCGAGACCCAAGCTAACCAATGCCGAGCCCCTCCTGGAAGCCGGC
>Ga0247609_10006143_pt1 | contig 11616 bp, 16 predicted proteins | sample 172DNAGHGlowgp2_FD_193487 | JGI IMG/M metagenome (GOLD analysis project Ga0247609, IMG submission 193487) | Sheep rumen microbial communities from Palmerston North, Manawatu-Wanganui, New Zealand - 1728 DNA GHGlow gp2 | ecosystem: Host-associated > Mammals > Digestive system > Stomach > Rumen ... | reverse complement strand
CGAGAACGCCTTGATCCAGCAGTTCTTGAATCTGAATCCAACCACAGGCTTCTTGTATGGGGAAAGCAAGGTGACATCAATGTCGCAGACGTTCAACAATCCAGAACCATCCACGTTCCCTGTGTCCAATGCGTTCGCTCCCTTGTTGACTGGGGCGTTGTTCATCATCCAGTTGTACAAGGCCCTGTAATCGGTCCAATCTGCATTGATGAAGTAGTTGAAGGTGATTTCCTTTGACCCTGGAGACATGGCATATGTAGGTCTTTCAATCTCAATTGACCTATACATCACCTTGTCTGTTCCCATTTCTATTGAGGGGATGGTGAAAGTTGAAAGCCGGAGGTTGACGTTCTAAAACGAGGGCCCTAATACGAGATACAGGGGTATGTCTGCATACCATTTGTTCTTGTTAGCATAGGCATTCTGGTTAGAGATGCCATCGTTGGCGTTGACATTGATTCCAGGATAGACAAGTTGTTGATTTCTGTTGAGATTTCTTGTCTGGTTTGGGTGTTGAAAATGGTTTATGCCACTTGGTACTGCCATGCTCATTCACCTCCATTTCCTTGATTATTTGTCTATGTTTCCGAACCAGAAACGAAGAATACACCACCTTCAAGGTCGCGTTTTCTCTCAGCTTCCTCTTGCATTTCCTGTACATGACACGCCTCCTGCATCTCTTGACGTATCCTCTCGTATTCCTCTGCTGTCACTGAATAGAATCTAACTGGAATTGCCATGGTTGATTGTCCTCGTTTTCATCTATTTACCATTGTTCCGTGCATTTTCAATATGGTAAATAGATATGCCCAAATGGGCATATAACCACACGCAACGCACAACAACCATGAATACATCATCCCAAGAATATGTTTACAGAAAATTTGACGAGTTGAAGACTGCCATCAGATGGGACACATTCAATCTGACGAGAAGCCAACAAGAGCGATTGGAGAACCAATTGGCCGAATTGAGAAAGCAGATGGAGGAATGTTATCTCGCTAATGTTGGCGAATAATCCCTCCATTTGAAGTGTAAATAGCCAAAGTTGGCGAAAAGCAAAAGACCAGGATTTCTCCTGGTCTTTGTTCGTCTGTTTTCCAGATTCTCAATCACATTCTGCTGTACTTGAAGTATTTCTGGATTGCCTGTGAAATCTTGTCGTCAACGTCTTGGAAAAGCGACCTTCTCAAGTCATGTTCATCCTTGTCGTCAACCTTCGTGTCGTCCCACAGAACCTGCCTGAATTCTTCAAGCGCTGCCATTACCTTCTTTCGTCCATCGTCCTTGTCATAGTCATAGGACTCGTCCATTGGCTCTCCGTCCTCGTCTTCCTCGGCATCCTCTTCTCCTTGGTCAAACGTGCTTTGGAATCCACTGTTGACGGCATCCGCAAGGTCTGGTGCGTTCAAAACCAGTTTGTCAATGCCAAAGTAGACCTCACGCTCGTCTATGTCAACACGTTCGTCCAATTCAATTTCTTCCCTTGGAAGGTCTACATGCGTCCATCCCTATCCATAGTCAAAGGAAATGTCCAGTTTCCTGTTCTGCAGCTCTCTGCTCATCTGAAACAGTGCTTCATCGTCCTCATCTGGGTTTCCATCCAGTGCGATGTCGAATATGGCATAGCCACCATCAATCTGCGCATCTGGAGTCTCGCCAAATTCATGCTCCTGCCAGAAGAAGTCGTTGTAGTAGTCCTATGCCGCTATCTCGTATGTGCCAGGTACAACTTCAACCTTGACCTTGTAGGAATCTTCCCAGGATTTCTCGCCCTTTTCGAGCTTGTAGTCAATAATCTTGCCGAACTTCAAGCCCTTGATTTCCACTGTGTAGCCTGCTCCGGCACCTTCCTTGACGAGTTTCCTGGATTCAGCATATCCTCCCAACTTCTTCGCGGTGTATTCATCCGCGTTTTCGGCGATTGTCTCGGCCTCGTCCATCGTCTTGCATTCTCCAATTGTTGTTCCGTTCTTGTTCGTGACAACAAAGCAGTCACCACAGTCATGGATTGTGCATCCATTTGCTGCTGAATAACGTTCCCACATTTCCTAAACAAGTTTACTGGACTTGTTTTCGTTGAACCTTGATTTCATTTCATTTTCCTCGTTTTCCCAAATTGCTATCACAGCAGGGCTTTCCCCGTCATCGTCAAGGACAATCTCGTACTGTCCATGAATGTTGTTCTTGTCAATGTAATCGTCGGAGATTCTTGGGTCTTCGTACTTGAACTCCTCTCCGAAGTTGTCAACCAGGAACCTCACAACCTCGTCGTAGAAGGAGATTGTGCAGTCCCGCTTTTCCTCAAATTCCTCGTCATCTTCGTCAATCTCGAACCAGCATATAATCTGGTCTCCTCGAAGGTCAACGTGCGTTGGGAGGAATTCGTCGCTCCATGTCTTGCCGTTGTATTCTGAGCGCAATGCCTTGTAAATTTCTTGTAAATCCATTTTCATTTCCTGTATCTGTGTGGATAATGGTATTTACAAGAAAATGGTGGAGAAATCAGAACATGGCTGCTGCCTTGGTTCCAATCACAGTGACGTAGATTTCGGATTTCGCGGTCTGGGATACCACGTTCATGTTGAGGTGGATGAGATTTGGCTTTGAGATCACAATCTCGATGTCCTTTGCCTTTGTTGTTGCCATGAACGACTTGCATGTTGAGGAAAGGGTGTCCAGTATCTCCTTGTTGCAGAGGAAAACGAAGTTCTGCGTTGTGGAGGTTGTGCAGCAGATGTCAAGGTAGTTTGCCGCAGCGTATGTCATCTTGCCAAACTCCACCGATACCTTGTTGCCAATGTTGGATTTCACGAGTTTCTGGTTGTCGGAGATTGTGGCATAGAGGGTGTTTGCCAATGGGTTGGGGTTCACGTCCTCCTCAATCTTAGCCTGTTCTGGGATCTGGATTTTGATTGATGACTCCCCTGCCTCGGACAGGGTAGCCATGAGGTCTGAAATCTCGGAGAACTTGTTTGCGTTCACATTGGCGCAGAGAAGGAAGTTTGACTGGAGGTCTTCAATGTTCGCGGTTCTGTGTACAACCTCGCCGTACTTTGATGGCACAAGAACCTTCTCGATGTTCCCAAGCTGCGATTCAACAACCGCGCTTGTTGACAGTTGGAACTTGATGTTGTACTTTGGGGACGCGATTCTGACATAGGACGCCTGTGAGCAGACGTAAAGACCAATCTTCCCACCCTCGTTGAAAAGGGTCATGTCCTTGATGTCGTAGTATTTGCCAACGTTCTTGAGAACAGTCATGAACTTCTTCACGTTGGGGATGAAGAGGGTCAATCCCTCAATCTCGCCATCTTTTGGGAGGGTTGATTCGTCAAGGTGTACTGCCGTTGTGAACAGATCTGACTTTCCCGTTGACCACTTGTTGAACATGGTGGTCTCGGACTTTCCAATCGTGGCTTGGCAGCATGGCTGAGCAAGGGTTGTGTCGAAGGTGTTCAATGCCCCAAGGAACTGTTCAAAGTCCTCCACCTTGAGGGCGTATTCAGATATGTTTTTTCTGTTTTCCATAATGTCTTTCTTTCCTCAATAGGACGATACAAGCCAGAGCCTGTCGTTGGATTCGTTCATGAACTTGGCAACCTTCCCAATCTCGTCCCTATAGTAGAGCAGATCGTCAGCATTGACGAACTTGTCGTTGAGTCCAAGGTCTTCGGCGCAATCGTTGACAATCCTGCTTTCAACAATTGGGGAGAACCACCCGACAACCTTCGCCAGCTTCATCTTCCAACTTTTCTTCCTCCACAGTCTGTCCATTTCCAGGATTTTGCCAAGGTCAAGTTCAACGATGAAGTCCCCGTCTGGATACTTTGCTCCTCCATCTTCCTTTGCGCATCTATCGAATATGTCCTTCAAGTTCCAGGAGCAGGAGTCAAGCACCGTGATTCCAGGAAGCAAGTCCCAGTCAAAGGAGAGATGCGTGTTGTTCTCGTCAACGAAATCCGAAATGGACCCAACAACCCATGACAGATAGGTTGCGAACTTGTCCTTGTCAATTCCTTCAAGGAACTTCTTGGTGGAGTCAGGAACTGCAACGTCATTCAACACCTTCTCCCTGCTCAGAAAAAGTGCCTTCTCCTTCAACCTCAGATACTTTTCATGCCTTTGGGACTTGTCGTCCCCGAGATACCAGTCCATGCCATCCACGATTGCGTTATGTATCGTATAGAGCTGTCCAAGGTCTATTCCCTTGCCTGTCCTCATTACTGATATGTCAAGTCCCATTGCAGTGCGCCTTTCAAGTTTCCATTTTACCTATCCAATTATACCACTTAAGTTGACACAAGTAAAATCGTTTACGCGCCATTTCCAGTGTTGTATAATTGGATAGGTCATATGAACAACAAAGGCAAAGAAGATAGTGGCATTTTCAAGTCGGCGGGAGAGGAACTTTCCGACAAGACGCTGGAACTCATGATGTTCAGGGAAATGATAACGAATCCTGACTTCATGGGCAGGCTTTCCATGGTTGTTGACTTCAGATGGTTCAGAACTCCAAACATACGGGTGATGTCGGAAATCGCGGTATTGTACTGGAGGAAATATGGTGGGCTTGTCACAAGGGATCTTGTTGACTCGGTTCTTCAGAAGAGGAACGAAGGTCAGTTGATTGAGGCGAACAAGGTTGACATCACACAGGCGATATTCGATTTCAACAAGGCGAAGGACTTGAATCTCGGACCATCGCTTGAATCCGACGAGACAAGGATTGCCAAGATAGAGGCGTATGTCAAGCAGGAGGCGATGAGGAACGCGCTTCTTGACGCAGCCACTTCACTTGAGAAAAAGAACACTGATCAGATTGTAATGGATACCCTCAAGAAGTTCGAGGACATCCAGAAGATTCTGTTCGAGAAGATGGACTTTGGCGTTGAGCTGTCGAACGATGAGATAGACGAGTCAATTCAGGATCACATAGACTATCTTGTGAATCCAACCGCGAGGATTTCAACCGGATGGAACTGCCTTGACGAAATCACTCATGGTGGGTTTCTCAAGGATGGCAAGTCTCTCTACATCTTCATGGCGCAAGCCGGTCTTGGAAAGTCAAACATGCTTGCCAACCTTGGCTACAACTTCCTCAAGCAGGGGTTGAAGGTCATGGTCATCTCAATGGAAATGAGCCAGAACGTCTATCTTCGCAGGTTCGATTCCCTCATATCCAAGATTGACATTGATGACCTTGGTCTGTCAACTTTCGCCCAGACCCTCAGGGACAAGATGGAGAAGTTCTTCAAGGTTGAGCATCCAGACGCAAGGCTTCTTGTGAAGGAATTCCCCCCAAACAGCAAATCGTCAAGGGGAATAGAGCAGTTCATGGAGGACACGATAGAGAAGAAGGGATGGAAGCCCGACGTCCTCATGGTTGACTACCTTGGACTTGTTGCGCCCAATGGAAGCATTTCCTCAGACTCCAACATGTACGAGACAGGATCGGTTGTGGCAAAGGAACTCCGCGCCCTATCGTACAAGTTTGGGATTCCAGTCATAACGGCAGTCCAGTGCAACACTGGTGGATTCAACACGGCGGACATCTCAATGGGGAACATCGCGGAGTCAAGGGCAATCGCGCACCATACGGACTTTCTCGCCGGACTTTACCAGACAGAGGACGAGCAGGCCGATGGAATCTTCCACATGAAGATACTGAAGTCAAGACTTGGGGACAGAGGGAACCTCAAGTTCGATTTCAACAAGAACACCATGGAGTTCACCGACATCAACGATATGCCAGACAATGCTGGAACAGGGGATTCAACCATAAGTTCAGCAGATTCCAAGATTTTGCCAAAGTTCAGTGACGCAGACTTGGATCCTTTTGGGGCAGACGTGGGGATGGTATAAGTTGAATCAACCCAATCTTGCCAGGAAGATTGTGAACTTCAGATTGCCTACCATTTCTCCTTTTGCTTCATCCAACATCATCACATGATTTTTATTTGCGCCACCAAAGATTGACAAGGATTGCTTTTTCTTGGTTCTTGTATTGAACATTTGTATTCTGAATATGTATTTGTGAGTTGTCTCTAGTGGGCAGTAAACCGCATATTTGTTGAATGAGTTATCCTTTAAGGATTCGTCAGATATTTCTTGCTTGTTCTCAGCGTTGCTGATGAAATTCGACGCGCTGATGGATGTAGAGGAGGTTCCCCATATTCCAAATCCAAAATCATCTGGAACATCAGTCCCCTTCTAAAATGGAGATTCATCGTCTATTTTGAGAGTTTTCAACCTGGTTGTCAACTCCCAAGGTGTAATATTGGTCTCCACTATCGAATTGCCACCGTCATATATGTTTCCATTCAACAATGGAATTATTTTTAATGATACTGAACCATTTCCATTTGAATTATATATATAAGTTCCTGCTGTGACTTGAATTCCGTCAGTCAACATGTTTGCTGGAACCTATGCACTATCAAAACGCAACCAACTTGATGATTCCACCTCTTGCTATAAAATCGAGTCTATTGGCAAGAAGAAGCCTTTAGAAGCACCCAAGGTGATTGTCATCAAACTGCCCCAATCTGGAATTGGATTGGTGAACTTCACATTGATGCCATCTGGTTGCTCATTTTCTTCGGGATTATATTGAATTTCAGGTTGGACAACTGGCTCGAAATGGATTTTGACAGCTAAACTTAGTGTGGGATACGCGCTGACTTTATTTACCAGACTTAAAACCAACTTGACTGTCGTACCTCTCTTCAGTATGAATGGCCAACCATCGCTGAACGATAAGTTTTTCTCCCAACCGACCGAACTATTTCCCCAATCAATCTTTGGATCAAACGTATATATGTTCTGAAAAAGAATATTTTCCTTGTTGTCGCCATATGGAATCAAAAGTTTTGCCTAAAAATTGATTTTACCAGCGTTAGTTGTTAGAATCTAATCACCCGCAATACCTAATGTTAGAGATATGTTATGGATTATGGAATCTTCTTCCAGCGTATACGGAACAGCCTGTGATCCAGAGTTACCACTACTGCCCGTGTTCAGAGTATATTTCAATTCCTTGACGATTGGATTCTTGTCTGTGTCCAGATATGGCAGTCCACCACCATATGCCACAAGTCCTCCTGAACTTCCACTTTCTCCATCTATTTCTTCCCGAACTTCTGCCTTGATTTTGCTTATCATGGTTCCCAGTTGCATCTTCTTGCTTCTGTCCTATATGTTTTCTTCGTTTGGATCAACAACATACAACAAGTCCGTATCGTTGATGTTCTGTTTTTCTTGAAGTTCTGTCAATCTGGTGTCTGCCATGGCTTTTTCTCCCAATATGATGTTTGTATTTACTTAACTCAGGTTCCAATGTTCAGATGCTTGCCGTCTTCTGTCACAAGCAAGTCCGAGTTCTCAACAAGAAGCGCTGCAGGTCTCCATTGGGCATAGAGTGTCGTGCTTTCATCGAATCTACGCATTTCTCCAAGTCCATATGGAATGCCAGAACCATCTGGTTTCGTGTTCCATCCAACAAGTTTCCTGTTTTCCCATTGGAACGCATCCTCACCTGCAAGTTGAATGGTTTCGTCCGAATATGTATGTATTGTCGTGGTCATCTTGGCATATTTCCTCCAATCAATTGATTCTTGCCAACTTTCCTCTGGCGTTTTCCAGAGATATGTACGATTCTGCGCAATCTGCCTCTTTTCTGTACAACCACAATTGGATGTTGTTGCTTTCGTATGGCATTTGTATGTTTTTTATGGTGAAGTCGAAGGAGAAGCCGTAATTCCCATTGTAGCCTTGGTTGAGAAGCCATACGAAACTTTGGTTGTATCCAAGAACCTCAGTGTTATCAAGTCCAATATGGTAGTTCAAATTTGTAGTCCATCTGTCGCTTGGCATGTCAAGTATCTGCCTTTGAGAAGAGTTTTGGGAATTCTATACCACGAACAACATGTACATTTTGTGTTCTTCAATGTCCTTGTGATGGAACTTCACGTTTTCCAACTACAACTGATAGTTTCCTTGTGGCTTGTTCTCGAACAAGTTCATTGGCAACGTTGGTTGCGTGGCAGAACCTCCAAAGTAGTATATGATTGAGTTTTCTGGATATAGTTTCTCCCATGACATGCCTTTCCAATGGGCGTAGAAGGTTCTGTCTTGTGCGATTGGCTCGTTCTCAGTCAACTTGGTTCCTCCAGTTTGCCTGGTGTACCACCCATCAAGGTCGAATCCCTCTTTTTGAGAAATTGGGAGATTGCCGATTTCGTGTCCACTTTTCACCAACCTTTGTGGGACAGGAGTTCCACCCATGGGATTCCACTCCACCCTATGTCCCCATTGCGCGTACAAGGTCAATGGCTCTTGGATGTTCACCGTGGACTGATCTTGATATTCCTCTCCAGAACCATCCCTGCTTGTGTTCCACGAAACCAGAACCTGTCCATTTGGATGGACGAACGTGTTTGGTTCAAGCTTGGTCTGCGCACCCCTTGCCACAATCTGTATCTTTGGTTCCGACATGGCATCAATCCTCCTCGTTGCTTTTGTATGTTATCGTCACTGGGATGTTGTCTCTGAATGTTATGGTTGTTGTGTTGTCTTGATCAATCCATGTGGCGTGGAAGGTGACATCTTCAAGTATCTTGGTTCCCTCGGTCACGAAACTTCCATCCGAATCAACCCATCCACCAAGAACGAAACCTTCCTTGCTTGCAGTTGGAAGTTCGCCCACTGGCTTTCCATGCTCAACCAACCTTGACGTTTCGGAAACTTGGTCTCCACCGTTTGCGTCCCATTCAACCTGATGCCATGTCTTTGGGACTTCAGACCAGCTGGCAACAAGGGTCTTGTCTCCTGTGGAGCCAACCTCAATTCTTGGTGGTTCCCAACCATTGAGTTGATATCCGTCTTCTTCCAGATGTGGAGGAACTATTTCATCTTCCACCGTATAGGTATATGGCACATTGGATGGCAATTCTCCATGACCACCAGTATTCCAGGTTATGTTGTAGGAAATGGCTCTCCAACTTGCCTTGAATTCCACATCCCCAACAGATCTCGGCTCTATGTATTCTGGACTCCATCCCTCAAAGGAATATCCAACTGGAATTTCTGGAACAGGTGGTTGATACCTTGTTGTCATTTCAATGTTGTATTCCCTCAATGCGCTTTCAGGCATATCTCCATGACCATCCATGTTGTATCTTATGGCGTAATTGTGGACGTTCCATTTCGCGTATAGTGTGAGATTCTCTTCGACCACGAAGTTATCTTGTACTTCTGCGCCATTTTCCAGATACCATCCATCAAGATCATAGCCTTTCCTTGTGGCAGTTGGAAGTTCGCCTATTGGTTCACCATAAGTCACTTCCCTATCGTAAACCGTGTCGTCTCCACCATTGGTGTCGAACCTGACAATCATTCCATGTTCCTGCCAATTCGCGGTGAAAACGATGTCGCCCAATGGTGGCGTTATCTCTATGGTGGGTGGTTCCCAACCAACGAACAGAAATCCGGAAACGTCGCTTGCCTTTGGTGGCGTGTATTCGTCCAAGAGAATTGTGTATGTCTTCCTTGCGTTCTACGGCTTATCTCCATGTCCATTCATTTCGTAGGAAATGTTGTACTCTATTGCCTACCATCTTGCGAAGAACGTATAGTCTGATTGTATTATCGTGTCTTTGCTGATTCTTTGGTCTATGGATTCTGGATACCATCCCAAGAAATCGAATCCAGTTCTCTTCACTTCTGGAAGATTGCCAACTTTTTCGCCATGTGCTATGTTTCTTTTGACGACAATGGCATCCACATCTTCTCCACTGAACGTGCCATCCATTGGGTCAAATGCCACAACATGTTGGATTGGCGTCCAACTTGCGTTGATTTGGAAGTCTTCAACGAAATGGCATGGCGAATCAAGGTCTATTGTCTTCTCTCCATTGGCATCAATCCAACGATTGAAGGTGTACCCCGGTTTCTCCTGCATTTGGGGTGGTTGTCCAATTGGTTCCCCATATGTCACTTGCTTGTCTTGTGGTTCCACTCCATCAACGTTGAAGTTGAATGTCACTGTACAGGTTTTTGGAACCCATTTTGCGTAGCAATGCAGTGTCCTCGATATGGTTGTTTCTCCAGTGACTTTATGCCCCAACCTATCGTGCCAACCTTGAAGGACGTATCCAGTTCGTTCCAACTGTGGCGTTTTTCCAATCTTTTGTCCAATGGAAAGTCCTGTTGTGGCAGAAGGATCATTAACCTCGCAATTGGAATGCCATATCACTTCGCAAGTTTCGTCATCTTCTCCGCTGTCGATGCATTCCCACATGTACACCTCTCTGTATGGCGGCAAGTTGTCATGTGGGAGGATTATGGATTTCTGGTCATATTCAAGTGGGCTTACTTGATGGTTTACTGTCACGTTCTCCAACTTGAACGTTTCGTCCACCTCTTCTTCTCCAATGCCAACGTTCACAACGCAGGTGTCTCCTCTTCCTCCTCCTTGGTTAAGCTTGACGTATTGCGTGTCGTTCTGGGTTGTTTCAACCTTCTTCATGTTGTGGGCGTGGATTGGGATGTTGGATTCCCTCAAGCAGACGAACTCCTCTCCCAACTTTCCTTCTGTTTCAAGTCCAGGATTCGTGCCACGCAAGAAGTTGGTCAATCTCCTCCATTTTCTTCCACCATAGTTCCTTATCACCTTTTGCTCGGTATCGTCCTTGGTTGACAGAATTATCCTGCCAACATACGTGACCGGCTTCATTGACGCAAGCATCTGGCGAAGAATGTCGAGTTTTCCCTGCAGTTCCTTGATTTTGTCCAAGGTTTCATTGTGCCATGACATGTATTTGTTTCTTGGAACAAGGCATTCATCGAGTTTTTCCTCCAACATCTTGTCCATTGGATGTTCGGGAGAGCTGAGGTTCTTGAACGTCTTGTCCGTGAATATGTCAAGCAAGTTCCGTATCGTCTGCCGCATCAACTTGATGCCGCCATCTGTTGTCTGACCATCGCTTGACGACATCCTCAAGATGCAATCTCTGGACGTGAGGTTTTCTTGGACATAATCTGGAAGTCCATGCACGGGAGACGAGAAGTGTTGGGCTTCCACATACGATATTGGCTTGTCGTCGAAATCGTCTATTCCAAAGGACGTTCTGACCTTGGAACCTCCATTCCTGCTTGTGGTTTTGGTGGAAAAGGCGAAAGATGTTGATGACTTTCTGGCAATTGCGCCCAATATGGTCTTGTCGTCTTCCTTGTTTCTCCGTATCAGAATGTTCGTTGCAGGTGGAATGTTGTTGTGGCTTTGCTTTCTGTCCCGCCAATTCAATACGTTCCGCCCATACAATGGCTGCGTGATTGTGGAATCGGAGCCATCTATTGGGAAGAGCGATGTGCTGGTCTCTCCCCAGTTGTCACTTGACACCAAATCCTTGTTGCCTATTCCACAATACCCCACGAGTTGCCCACCACCTTTCCTTGTGGAATAAGGGAACGTTGTTGTCTGGCAACTGGATGGAACATGCTAATGCTTGATAGGTTCGGACATGAAGACTTCATCGTAGCCAATTGCCTGTGGGGACATGGGATTGTAGCACCAAGTGATGCCAATCAAGTTATCGAAGTTGTCTTCTTCATCAT
>Ga0247609_10006139_pt1 | contig 11620 bp, 9 predicted proteins | sample 172DNAGHGlowgp2_FD_193487 | JGI IMG/M metagenome (GOLD analysis project Ga0247609, IMG submission 193487) | Sheep rumen microbial communities from Palmerston North, Manawatu-Wanganui, New Zealand - 1728 DNA GHGlow gp2 | ecosystem: Host-associated > Mammals > Digestive system > Stomach > Rumen ... | reverse complement strand
CGCGCAGTGAAAGGGGCCCGCGAGCAAAGCGAGCGGGAATTACAATCCCGCGCTTGCGCCACAGAAACAAAACGGCCATTTATAAAAAACTTGACAGGCCCAATTTGTTTTGTAAACATGATTTTATGCTAAGGAGTTTATCATGACACAACAATATTATCCAAATGTAGTGGTTCAACAAGCATTATTGAAAAGTTTGGATTCTAAAAACAAAAAAGTGTTCGTCGTATTGGAAAAAACTTATGGTGACGGAATTAATGTTTTTGAAATAGAGAAATACACTGTAAAAAATGCAAAAGATGACACTGTCTTTGAATACCAAAAAGAAAGTTTGGAATCCTCGTTTCGCAAATCATTAAAAATCGATGGTACTATTACAAAATATGATACACATGATACGCTTTTTAATTTTGGGCCTTTGGGGGATTTCGCTCGCTTTGTTGATAAATTAGAATACACATTAAAGCAAAAATTGGCTGTGCAAGCAAATGATGAAATGTACAAAAAAGCCAAGCAAAATATGTCCGTCAAGGACAAGTTTGTAATTGAATATTTAAATAATAGGTTACAAAAGTAAAAAAGTCATAATAAACCGTATCACAAAAATAAGGCATAGTTTTTATATGCTAAATTGTGCAAATTAAATTTAGCACGTAAATTAAATGTGTCGGAATTGTGATTTGGTATTAGGCAATGAAACGAAGTGTTTTTTCACTAAAATATAGCTATATCTTATTAACGCACCACGATGTGTTTATGTGTGTGTGCTATATGCAAAATTTCTGATATTATTTTATTACATTCTGAATCGGGGATAGAACCGTATGCTGCCCCTTGGTCTGGGTAATATATTAAATCAAAAAAATCTGGTTGAACGTGTCCATAATTGGAGCTTTTATCAAGTCTAATTTCATAATTCAAATCACTGTGTATCTGCTGTCCTAATGGTGCATAAATACGCATAATTTCTGGCCAATATTTCTTATGAACTGACCATATTCCACCATAAGAAATAATACGTGAACCAGCTTTGTAAATACTGTGCAAATTTTGTGTATAGTCAACCTTATAAAGCAAATCTTTATCGTTTTGTAATGTTTTATGTGTCAAATTTATTAATTGAACAAGATATTTGTTAGGGATATCTATTGGGTATATTATTTCTTTAGTCATTATCAACCTCTAACTGTTCCAACGAGAATACTACAAATTTCTGTAATATCAAGTTATTTCAATTATTTGCGTATTTAGGTATGGGAAAGTTAGCAACAGAATTCTAGCCCGCCAGTAAAATAAATAAAAAAACGCCCATTTGGGCGTTTTTATCTTTTTTAACAACCACCTGTGGCGTTGCCAATGATTTTAGAAATAGAAATATCTTTGTGTAACAAGAAATCATATTCACAATTGCCAGATTTATAAGAACCTGTGCATGCCGCCAATGTCAAAACTGCAAATAATGCCAATAATGCTTTTTTCATAATTTTCTCCTTTGTTCGTTTTGCAACAAAATGATTATGAAAAAAATCCAAAATTTATTCAAGTGTTTTCATTTTTTCAATATATCCCCGGATTTAATATATTCTGGGGAATCTTTCTTTGATTTCTTTTGGGCGGATTTCGCATATTTTTTCGCGTTTTTTTCATCGCCATTCATGTTGTAATATTCTGCCATTGCCCAATCTGATTGTCCACCATCGGTCACGCGTGCCAATATCCAATATGCCAATGGGGACGGTTCATTTAATATTACAGATTTTGCCAATCCAATTGCACGTTCCGTATCGTTATTACGATTTCTTTCCGACAACACCAATGCCAAAGCTGTTTCAATTTGTGGTGCATTTTCCGTTAATTTTAATGCACGTTCGTATGCGTTTATACTGTCATCATATGCGCCATATTGATATTCTATATCGCCCAACAATTCATAAAAATAAGGATTATTCGGATTGCGTTTTATCAATGTCTGGGTTCCTGTTTTGGCGGTTGCCAAATTTCCACCACGCATATTTGCAATTGCACGTGCATAAATTGCCGCATCATTTTTATCAGAATAGGGGTATTTTGCCAGAACATTTTTATCAGTATCCAAATAACCAATTAATTTAGCCCGCAATATTTCATAATCGTTATTTTCATGCGCGATTTCAGATTTAGATTTCTGTGGTACACGTTTTAATTTGCTTATCTTGGTTTTTGTATTATTTATGCGTTCACTTGTTAATGGGTGATTCACACGATTTGGATTTATTCGCGTTTCAAATTCACCTGTTATATCACGCATTTGTTCAAAAACATCTAATAAACCATTTGGATTTTGGTTTGCATCTATCATTAAATCAACAGCCAAATCGTCCGCCATACGTTCTTCATCCCGCGAAAAAGACAACATTGATTGTTGTGCAATTCCGGTTGCACCCGCCATTACCCCAACACCCGCAGACGGATTACCACCTGCAACCATCAACCCAACACCAAATGCCTGAATTATCATTGTACGCACCATTTCGTCATGCATACGCTGTGAAATCTGAACCAAATGCCCACCAATTGTATGCCCCAATTCATGTGCCACCACCGCCCGCAGTGCATTTGGATTTTTAATTTGTTTTAATAATCCTGTGTAAACAAAAACATCTTCGCCACCACGAACAAAGGCGTTAAAATCATCGTCATTAACTATATATACTTTTAATCTGTTTTCTGGGATTTTCGCGGCACGAGCCACAGGCATAATTATATCACGAATACCGCGTTCAATTTCTGTATCATTAATAATGGTTGCAGCATTTGTATTCCACATAACAAACAGCGAAAACAAAAAAGCAAATATTCTTTTCATTTATGCCCCCGCAATTGTCGAACAATCAAAAATACTGCGCAAAGTTTTTGCCCAAACATTTTCACCGATATTATCATCCATGGCCGCACGTTGTGCCAATTTGAATAAATCCCGATGTTCGCGATAATTTACAAAATGATATTGTATCCATCCACTTTGTTTTGTTCCCAATAATTCACCGACACCGCGCATCATTAAATCTTGTTCTGCGATTACAAATCCATCATCAGTTTCACATAAAACATCCAATCTTTTTAATCCGTCCGGCGATACATTATTGCCATACAATAAAACACAATACGATTGCGTATTGCCGCGTCCGACACGCCCCCTTAATTGATGTAAAGCCGCCAATCCAAACCGTTCTGCGTTTTCAATTACCATAATTGTAGCAGACGGGACATCTATGCCGACTTCTATAACAGTGGTTGAAACCAACACACGCATTTTTGAATTTGCATCGGCAAATTCTGCCATGACTGCATCACGTTCTTTTTTATCCATTTGCCCATGACAAAGCCCAGTTCCAGAAAAATGCTTTTTCAAATCTTCATATCGCGATTGTGCCGCAACCATATCTGACAATTCAGATTCTTCGACCAACGGACAAACCCAGAAAATCTTGGCCCCAGATTGCACCTGGGGGGCAATGCGTTGAATCAGCGCATTGATTCTTTCAATTGGTAATTTAGTCGTTTTGATTGGAATCCGACCTGCAGGCTTTTCATTTATAATTGATATATCCATATCCCCATAAACAGTCATAGACAATGTTCGCGGAATAGGTGTCGCAGACAAAGCCAACATATCAGGATTATTACCCTTGGCACGCATAGCGGTGCGTTGTGCCACACCAAATCGGTGCTGTTCGTCAATTACAACCAAACCTAAATCTTTATATTCTACATCATCAGAAAACAATGCATGTGTTCCAACAGCTATTTTAGTACGCCCAGATTTCAAAGATATTAATTTTTCACGACGCGCAACGCCTTTGTCACGACCTGTTAACACTTCACAAACCAACCCCAATTTATCACACATTGGTTTTAATTTTGTAAAATGTTGTTGTGCCAAAGTATCAGTTGGTGCCAACAACACAGATTGTGCCCCAGATTCCGCCATTTTTACCATCGCAGCCATTGCCACCATGGTTTTACCAGATCCGACATCACCTTGGACTAATCTCATCATTGGAGTTGGGCGGTTCAAATCCGCAAATATTTCATCTATACATCTTTGTTGGGCGCCGGTCAGCGCAAAAGGCAATAATTCATAAAACTTGTTCATTAAATCATATTTCTTTTGACGCACAGGACGAACATTTTTTTGCGCCTTGCGAATACGACGATTGATTGCAATCGCACTTTGATGTGCAAACAATTCACAATAAGCCAATTTTGCAACATATGTCCCATTTGGTGCCAAATCATCATTAGATTCCGGGTAATGCACATGTTCCAGTGCATCTAAAAATTCCATCATATTTTCATCTGTATTGTGTACAGAAATCCGTTCGTGTATAATATTAAAGATTTGATCACGCACATTTGCAAAAGTCTTTTGAGTCAATCCATCCCCAGACGGATAAACGGCCTGTTTAGTTGGGATTTTTGATGCGTTTTCTGGCAATTCTATGAAATCAGGATGATTTATTATCGCACCATTTCGATTTGAAAAATCTAATTTTCCACTGACGATTCGCCATTGTCCAATTGGCAATTTTTCCATCCAATAATCCAAAAATTTAGTATTAAAAAATTGCAAAGTTATCGATTCAGAAAATCTATCTGTACACACAATTTGGGTTGGATGACGGCGTCCTTTGAATACGCCACCGCGTTTGTGTGATTTTACCATTACTGAAATTGTTATCGTATCGCCATTTTGAACACCCACCACAGAATCAATAATTTCACGTGGACGCACATATGATGGAATATGCAATAAAAAATCTAAAACTCGACGCCCACCCAAAACATCATTGAACTTAGCAGCCAACACCGGTCCTACGCCATGAATATATTGCAAATCAGTATTAAAAAAATCAAAGATTTCGTGATTCATATTAATAATTTTAACAATTTTTTTCATTTTAGCCAATAAAAAAACCAGCGCATACACGCTGGTCCTTTTTTTACTTTCAATTTATTATTTTGCGAACGAATAATCCATTTTCAAATGATCGGCATCATAAGTTCCGTTCATAATCGCAATAGTATCTTCAACGATAACCAATTCTTCGTTTGTAGCAATCATAAAGATTTTTACTTTGGAATCAGGTGTACTGATAACTGCTTCATCGACACCTTTGCGGGCCAGGGCGTTTTTATTGGCTTCCACATCCAATTTAACACCCAATTCTTCCAACCCAGTACAGAATTTTTCACGCAAATAATCATCATTTTCACCAACACCCGCAGTAAACACGATTGCATCAGTATGACCCAATTCTGCCATAAACGCACCAATGTATTTTTTAACAGTATGCACTTCCATATCAATAGCCAATTTGCACAATGGATTTTCATCTTTGTTTGCTTCGACATCGCGACGATCAGCAAAACATTGTGTAATACCCATCAACCCAGAATCTTTGTTCAAATGTTTAGTCATTTGTTCAGGTGTCAAATGCAATTGTTCCATAACATACAACATAGCCGCCGCATCAACATCCCCAGGTCTTGTTCCCATAACCAAACCAGCGGTTGGTGTCATACCCAATGTAGTATCAACTGCGCGACCATTTTTGATTGCAACCCCAGACGCACCAGAACCAATATGCATAGTAATTAAATTGCATTGATCCGCAGGCTTGCCCAACATTACTGCTGCGCGTTTAGAAACATATAAATGGGATGTTCCATGAAATCCATAACGACGGATTCCCAAATTTTTATACCATGCTTCTGGAATTGCGTAACGATATGATTCTTCTGGCATTGTTTGTAAAAACGCAGTATCAAACACAGCAACCTGTTTAGCATTAGGCAACATTTGACGCGCACTTTCAATACCCATTAACGATGCAGGAATATGCAAAGGCATTAAATCTTTCCAATTAGCAATTTCACGCATAACTTCATCATTGATTTCTACGGATGAAGCAAATTTAGAACCACCCATAACAACACGATGACCAACACCACCGATTTCGTTCATATCCACAGATGCATCGCGTAACATATTCATAACAACACCCAATGCTTCGTTGTGGTTTTTCATTTCAACGACTTTTTTGTCTTTTTTCCCATCAGGATATTTTTGAGTAATAAAAGAATCAGCCAAACCGATTTTTTCAACATTTCCACCAACAATAACCTGTTTGCTGTCTGCATCAAAAACTTGGTATTTCAGGGAAGAAGACCCACAATTCAAAGCAAGTATGTACATTTTAAATCCTTTCGTTATTTGTGTTATTTTTTACGCCACCAACGATAGCAAACAAAGGGGCAACGGTCAACAAAAAAAGACGGTAAAACACCGTCTTTTGTTAGAATTTGTGATTAAAAATTTTCATGCCGCATAACCGTGTTGTTGTTTCCATTTCAAAAATCTCATATCCATATTAGTTTTTGTTGGATCGATTTTTGATTTGTCTTTCATTTTATCTTGTAATTTCTTGGTACTTAAATGAAATAGATTTTTTGTATTTCCTGTTTGCAAAAAATCCCAATAAGCCATCAGATCATTATAATCATTTCTATTTTTTTCATCCCATTCATTCCATTCTTTTTCACGATTCTCAATATCTTTTTCGGCTTTTTCTTTTTTAGTTATGGCGTCACTGTATATCCCCATCTGCTTGTTTAATTCTGTGTATATAGCATCAGTTGACAAAGTGTTATATTTATCTTGCTCAACATTAAAAGCATTCATTGCCAGATTATATTCTTTTTCAGCATTTTGATAATCTAATTCTGCTTGATTATAGGCATCTACATCATCTTGTAATTGTCTTTTTCTGTCTTTTGCCGCATTTATACGCGCCGGATTATTTCGGTTAGATTTTTCTTGCGCAATACTGTCATTTAATTGTCTAAGTTGATCATATAAATCGGCTTGTTGTGCAGCCAAATGATCTTTGTGTGCTTTTAAGACATCAGGATCAGTGATTGGGTTGCCATCTGGTCCAATTATTGGTGCAGTTATCAGATTACCATTAGCATCAAATAACCGCGATGCATTAAACTTGCTTAATTCATCATTTACACCTTTTATTTTTCCCTTAACATCCAAAACTTGTTTTTCTAACTTTGCGATATTTTCATCTATATCGCGTCCACTAATAATCTTATCTTGTTCATCATATTCGTCTTTACTAGATTGTAATTCGTATTTTTGATGTTCATATTCGTCTTTCTTAGATTCCCATCCAGACAATCTTTCTTGTGCAGCCCGAACATTTTTTTCTTGCCTCAGTATTTGATTTTCTTGGTTGTCTATATATTGCTTTGCATTGTCAACATTATACCCCCAGTTATGCATTTGATTTTCTGCATTTTGCGCAAGGATATTGTTATCGTGTATTATGGTACGATCGTTTCTATTGTCGTCCTCTTTTTTTTGTTTATCATTGTTTTTTTGATCTATTAATTCCTGCGCTCTTCTATCTGACAACGTTTTTAAAACAGCAGATTTGTTATTAAATTTTACACCTGTTCTGCGCACACGATTTACAATCCCAGTCACACCATATGCCACACCACGTATTCCAGCGCCTAACAATCCTTCTGCAGCATTTGCAACAAATGCCGTAGGCGAATCTTTTTTCATCCAAGAATAGCCAGAATCATTAAGTAAATGCATATCCTTTGTCGCTTCATTTATCGCATTTAATCTGCGTCCAGTAAAGGTTCCATATTGCATAACAGATAACACATTTAATGCTGTTTTTGCTTCTTCTACTTTTCCGTCTGCAACAGCTTCTTCAATTAATTTTGTGACAATACGATTCATTTGATATCCCCAGCGCAAAGCGCCATCGATATCATCCTTCATTCCATTATCATTATATAATTTTAATTTGTCTGTCAGCCATTTTAAATGATCTGCCGCCCCAAAAGGTTCTTTACCTCGCAAGTTACCAATAATAGTATCAGATTTATCAATAAGTGTTTTTAATCCATCTGTGGGTTTTATTTTTTCTTTTTCTATGGCACCAAATATCGCGCTGGCTGTTTCTTTCATAAAAAGATTATCACGGTGCAAAGTCAGATATTTTTTAAATACACTGGTGTATAATTCTTCCTGTTTTGCTTTTATCCATTGTTCTGGATTTTTAGCCCCTTTATCGTATTTAGGCGCAACATAATTTTTTTCGTTTATTTTTCCAGTATAATCAGTTTTGCTAAGCGCCGCATCAATCTGTCTTGATATTATACGTTTATCATCATTTTCTTTGAACGCTTCATAAATAGCTTTCTTTGAACGCAATGTATCACAAATATCAAAGAATTTTTCTTTAAAAGAATCTATTTTAGCGCCATCAACAATAATGTCTTGATTCAACCCATTTGATATTTGATCAAGATCAATATTGTTGGTGCGTAAAATATGCTTCGCTTCTTGTACACGACTAGGATCAATTCCAGAATAATAATAACTTCTTGATAAATTATCATTAATATCACTAACTAAAACCTGAATTGTATTTTGTGCATCAGCATCGTCAATTTTATCGATATTTCTTTGAAGGCTTTCTAATACTCGCCTTTGTGGTTGTTTTATATTTATAATCGCACTAAATTTATTGCCTAACAACAAACCAACTAAAACTTTCAGTTGATTTTTAACATCTGATTTTACTGGTTCATTTTCAAATACCTTATTTTGACCGAAATATTTATCTATAAAACCAAAAACCTTGTCATTATCTTGATAATACTCACGATTTTTAGACAACTTGCTAAACACTTCAAAAAAAGCACGATATAAATCATCCAAATCAAAACGGTCTATTTCATCCCATTTTGGTAAATCGTTTGGATCCCCAGCAGGCAAATCTTTACCAGAAACCCATTTATCAGTGTCTGTTTTTCGAGGAAATTTCTCAAGCCAACTTTTTATATCATCGTTTGGATAATCGCCTTTTTTTACCCAACTGTTAAAACGATCCAATACGGGCTGTGGCATTGCCGCCAAATTCAAAACACCAAAATAATTATACAAAAATTTTTCCATACTCATTGCCATGCCGTCACCTTTTGGTTTTAACTTGCCCTTAACATATTAATTATAGCACTTTTTAGGGCAAGTTTCAAGGGTGGGCTGTGATTTTTAGGTTTTGGTTCCTGATGATAAAAAAATTAAAATGCTTATAATTTCTGCCATGAATTTTATTAACATTGTTTTAAAATCTATTCCTTATGTTCTGTCAATTGCAGGTGGTATATTCGTCTTTGATTTTTCACAACAATATCTGCATGACCCAGGATGGATAGATTTAATGGACAACGTGGCAGCTTCGTTATTAGCCATACCATTAGTATTTTTATTCTATGATTATTCTAATTACCTGGTAACACGACGTGTTCACAAACACCAACATACAAACATTATAAACACATTGGACGGGTATTTATTCAAAATATTAACACATATCAAAAATATTATTGGTTTGCCACGTATAGAAGTCCCCATGCAAGATATAAATCTGAATTATAAAAAATTAAATTTTGATAAAAAATATGTTCGTGGATTACAAAAACAATTAAATATGTTAGAAGATTTATTGTATAAATCTGATAAAATAGAAGTCTTGGATCCACAACATACACAAATTTTATCTTTTATTGCCCAAGAATTAAATCAAATCCTTAATGAATTAAAATTCCATAATTCACCCAAAGAAATCGCACGATATTTGGAAACTACATTATCTATGATAGATGATTGGTTTTATGCAACGGGATATACTGCACGCAAAAGAATCCATAGAAAATCACAAACATAATAATCAAATTATCTGGTGTGTAATTTTTTCATCATATCGTGCATTTTTTTATTCACATGTGGATTGTATCTGAAATATTTATCAGAACCCGGTATAATATGGTTTTCTATGAAATCGTCACCTGATAATTCTGTTTCAGAAACAGTTTTTTCCCAATCAATATCTGGTCTGTGTCGTGCGCGTTTGGCAATTGAATTATCGCAAAATCTTTGTACATACGGACAAAAAGACGGAACAGGGTATTCATTATTCAATGTTTCGCGTGTCACACGCATTCCACCCAATGCAATACAATTATTACAACCAACATCCCGTTTATTCATGTCAGGGTCATAACAATCACATTTGTGGGTATTTTTATCTAATGCAGCACATCTGACATTTGTCATAAATATATTTCCCAGATTGTCGCAATATTTAACCAAACAACACAACCCACATTGTTCACAAATGCTTTCCCATTCTGGTGTTCCTTCGATGATAAAATTTTTCTTTGCCATAACAATCAACCCCACAAGACATAATATAGACCGTTTTTTATATTTGTCAATATACTAATGTAAAAAACACGCCCACAGAGCAGGGGCGTGAATTTATTTTATTTTTTCACAACGAAATTAACCAATTTCTTTGGAACAACGATAGTTTTGATAATTGTTGCACCAGATAATTGTTTTTCTGCAACTGATTTTGCACGTTCTGTCAAATCAGATTCAGAAATGTTTGTTGGTACAACAAAATCTTTGACACGTTTACCGTTCACAGAAACAACTATTGTCATTTCGCTTTCCACTAATTTAGACGCATCAAATGTCGGCCATGTTTCAAACACCAACATATCTTTATGTCCCAATTTTTCCCACATTTCTTCGGTTAAATGCGGTGCAAACGGATTCAACATTTGAATCAAAACTTCGTACGCAACACGTGGCATTTTACCACCTGGGAATTCGTTAATAAATTCCATCATTGCAGAAATAGAAGTATTAAACTTCATATTTTCAATACGATCTGTGACATCTGCAATCAAACGGTTAACTAAAAATTCTTGCTTTGGTGTTAACGGTTCATCGGTTAAATTATCAGACAAACTTTCAACACGATTTAAAAAGCGTTGCACACCACGTAATGTATCTTCTGACCAATTTGCGTTCTGTTCCCATGGTCCTAAATATAAAATGGTTAAACGACATGCATCAGCGCTGGCGCGTCCAACAACATCAGACGATGGAACAACATTACCACGCGATTTTGACATTTTTTGACCATCCGGCCCCATAATCAGACCATTACTGGTACGTTTTTTATATGGTTCAACACCTGGAACGAACCCCATATCATACAAAGCCTTGTACCAAAAACGAGAATATAACAAATGACGTGTAGTATGTTCCATACCACCGTTATAATGATCAACTGGCATCCAATTTTTCAATTGGTCTTTGCTACAAAATTCTTTGTCATTTTTCGAATCCAAATAACGCATAAAATACCATGACGATCCAGCCCATTGTGGCATAGTATCTGTTTCACGTTTTGCGTGTCCGCCACATACAGGGCATGTGGTATTTACCCAATCTGTTGCACGTGCCAACGGGCTTTCCCCGTCGTCAGTTGGACGATAATCTGTCATATATGGTTGCAGCACTGGCAATTCATCTTCTGGTACACATTGCCACCCACACTTTTCACAATATACTAATGGAATAGGTTCACCCCAATACATTTGACGTGAAAAACCCCAATCTTTTAATTTATATTTTTTTGTACCTTTGGCAAACCCATGTTCTGATCCATATTTAATAGCAGAGCAATCGCTT
>Ga0247609_10006137_pt1 | contig 11623 bp, 11 predicted proteins | sample 172DNAGHGlowgp2_FD_193487 | JGI IMG/M metagenome (GOLD analysis project Ga0247609, IMG submission 193487) | Sheep rumen microbial communities from Palmerston North, Manawatu-Wanganui, New Zealand - 1728 DNA GHGlow gp2 | ecosystem: Host-associated > Mammals > Digestive system > Stomach > Rumen ... | reverse complement strand
AAATGGACTTTGTATTAAATAAGACCTGTAGTATATAACTATGCACACTGACCTAGCCTACTTAAAAAGTTATACAGATTACCCACAGAACAGCCGTTCTGTTTGGCGATAATGGTTTTGGGTACTTAAGAGTAACCAGCCGAAGAATATCTGCAGAATGTTTATATAGTTTTGAGGTATCTTTACCAAACAAACCATACTTTTCCGAAAAAAGCGTTCTACTCGTCTAACTACAAAGATAAACCTGCCCTCTTTATTGGTGGAGATGAGGGGAGTCGAACCCCTGTCCAAAATGGATCTCGACAAACTTCTACGAGTGTAGATTTTATTCGCTCAACTGAATCAGGAAAAATCACTACCCTTTAATTCAGCCCTAGGTTTTATTTTAAGGAAACTCTAAACCTTTGACAATTATCTTGATACACCCATTGTCATCAGTGTACTGCGTCTTGCATAATTTACCCATAAAACCGGCAAGCTGGGCTATATGAGTGGCCAACTGCGCTTAGGCAGCTAATGCATATCTTCTAGTGAATGCATCTGTGGCATCGATAGTGTTATTAGCACTTAATTTGTTTGCTCGTTGATAACCGAGAACAGCGCTCGGACTCGCAATCTATCTCAATCTGAACATCCTGTCTAATCCAAAACATCCCCATTGATTTTTCTATACTTTTTCAATGTTCGTATTTTTTATTATAACTCTCTTTTTTCTATTTTCAAGTATTTTACTATATTTTTGTTTATTTATCTTGGCTTAATTTAAATTTTTTGTATTATCTATTTCTATTTTATTTCTTCCACCATTTTTTGCTTTATACAATGCTTTATCTGAATTCATTAATAACTCATTTATATTATCTGGGGTATTTTCTCCTGCACCTATACTTATGGTTATATTTATTTCTTTTCCGTTATAACTAAAATTATATCCTTCTATCTTTTTTCTCAATCTTTCTAATGGTATTATTGATTGTTCTATTGATGTTTCTGTCAATATAACAACAAATTCCTCTCCTCCGTATCTAAACACTATGTCTGTTTTCCTAAAATTATCTTGTATTAAATATGCAACTTCTTTTAATACGTAATCACCGCAAAGATGACCATATGTATCATTTATTTTCTTAAAATAATCTATATCTATTATTGCTATTGTTAATTTTCCGCCATATCTTTTTGAACGCAAAAATTCTCTTTCTACTGTTGTATCAAAATACCTTCTGTTATACAAACCTGTTAATGCATCTGTCATTGACATATGCTTACTATGCGAATACATAAAATTTATTTTTTTTATTACATCAAGTTTATTTTCTTCTGGTATTGGAAAATTTGCTATTATTTCTTCTATATTTTGTTGTATCTGATCCATTAACTCATCCGGTATATCTATTTGGTTTGTTATGTCATCAAAATTATTATCCATTTATTATTTTCCACAACTTATTTTTCATCAATATAATACTATCATAAAATTTATAATTGATTTTGTTAAAAATTTTTAATATTTGAGTTTTTTTTAACACTTTTTTACTCTTATTTTACTTTATATAAACAAGGGATATTAATAAGGGTAAATTGCTATGGTTTTACAATATAATTGTTTTAATATTTATGACAGAAAAGATAAGAATAATAACGTTGATTATTTTAAAAACAAAAGAAAATTACCCGCCTTTTTTGAATATAGCAACAATAATACAGCAAAAAACAAACAAATTTTCGAAAATAATAAAGCTTGCTTTTGTGAAAAAACAAATAAATTATTAAATAACCGTCAACATAAGACAAGTCTTTTAAGTATCGCACAAAAATTTCTTGGTCATATTGTTGAGTATACAGATAATGAATATTTAAAATTAAAAAATGAAGAGAAAGCTTTTTCTCAAACAAGATTTATTAGTAAATACGGTAACAAAAATGATGCCTGGTGCGCACATACTGTTAGCACACTATGCGAATATGCAGGAATTGATATTAACGGACACAAAAAAGCCGTTTCTGAATTCATAAACTGGGGAAATAAAAATAATATTTACAAACCAATAAAAACAAATACAATTAATGAAGTAAATTATAAAAAAGAAAGACTTGAAAGAACAAAACAAATAAAAAAACAAATTACTCATATGAAAGAAGGAGATTTTATTATATGGAAATCAGATACAATATATTCAACACAAAAAGGATTAACTCAACATAACGCCAGCCATATAGGTATTTTTGAATGTGTAAATCCGGACGGCTCAATTTCAGTTTTAGAAGGTAATGCTAATGAATTTAAAACCGGTAAATACGAAAGATATGTTGCAACAAATAAAAAAGAAGCAACTTACGGAAACCAAAACGAAGGCGAATTACAAGAAGTTAATAAAAGAGATGGATTTATAAGAAAAACATATACTCCGGAAGAACTTGCAATAAGCGGATATAGCGGATTTATAGATATGCAAAATCGTATTTGTTAATATACAAAAAATTATTTATATACATTTTTTGAAAAAATTTTTATTATTTTTATTATATATATATAAATTATAAAAATAATAATCCATCATAATAAGTATAAAAAATTTGTAGAAAACACTGTTTTGTATTATTATAACTATGTTTTTAAAAATAAAAAGTTGTAGAAAAACAAAAGAAAATTAAATAAAAAAATATAAAAAATGTAGAAAACAAAAAGATAAAAATATCCCTGTAGAAAACAATTATTTTTTCTACAGAATAACAAAAGTTTTCTACAGGATGGAAAAAGGAGTTTACTATGCCGGATTAATGGTTGGTTTACCAATTAATGTTATTAATTCGTTGATGACTCTGGGCATTTGACATTTAAAAGAATAATTGCCACTTTTTAAAGAGCATTTTTTACAGTCACAATTTATTGAATAGCACTCAATTGCTTGTTCTGTCCAGGTTTGAGTTATTGATGAAGATAAATCATTTTCACTATCAGAAAAATAATTTTGAATATTATTTTCTTCTGTATTCATATAAACACCCCATAAAAACGAATACTACACCCACTCTGATTTTAACTTTTTATAATAAAAAATTAATCCTTTAAATAGAGGATATTTTATATTATTATTGATATAAATTATGAAAAATTTATTTAATAAAGAAACAACAGAACTTCTTGCACCAGCAAAAGATTTAGAAACAGGTATTGCAGCAGTAAACAGTGGTGCAGATGCAGTTTATATAGGCGCAAATTCATTTGGTGCGAGATATTCTGCCGGAAATACATTAGAAGATATAAAAAAATTGGTGGATTATGCGCATCTTTTTAATGTAAAAATACATGTTACAGTTAATACTATACTAACCGATGAAGAATTATTAAGAGCAAAAGAGCTAATTGAAAAATTATACGAAATTGGTGTTGATGCAATAATTGTTCAAGATATGGGGTTAATAAATCTTGCTATAAAAAACGAATTACCGCCAATTCCAATACATGCAAGTACACAGTGTAATAACAGAACATTAGAAAAAGTAAAATTTTTTGAAGATATAGGTCTATCAAGAGTAATTTTGGCAAGAGAACTGTCACTTGATAAAATAAATGAAATATGTAAGAACTCTAATATAGAGATAGAAACATTTATTCATGGTGCATTATGTGTTTGCTATAGTGGTCAGTGTTATCTGAGTCAATCTATAGGAGAGCGTTCTGCAAACAGAGGAGAATGCGCACAACCATGCAGAAAAAAATACTCACTTGTTGACGAAAATGAAAATGTTATTGCAAATAAAAAACACTTATTATCTATGAAAGATTTTAATGCATCAAAGTATTTGAGTATACTTGTTGAATCAGATGTGAAATCTTTTAAAATAGAAGGCAGATTAAAAGAAAAAAATTATGTAAAAAATGTTGTTGCTCATTATCGTAAAGAATTAGATAAAATCTCAAAAAAATCATCATCAGGAAGTGTTTTTTTTGATTTTGAACCCGATGTAAATAAAAGCTTTAACAGATATTTTACTTCATATTTTCTTGAAAAAAGAGAAAAATGTTATAATTTTGAAACCCCAAAAATGGTAGGGGAATTTGTTGGTACTGTGAAAAAATCATCTGATAATTGGTTTGAACTAGATAAATATATAAAATTGAACCCTCAAGACGGTATTTGTTATTTTGATAATGAAGAATTGAACGGATGTTTAGTCAACAAAACTGAGAATAACAGGATATATGTAAACAAAAAAATAAAAATAAAATTAGGGACTAAAATATACAGAAATTACGATAGAGAATTTGATAAACAACTAACTAATTCAAAAACAGTAAGAAAAATCAAAATTGATATTGTTTATGATAATGGAATATTGACTGTAATAGATGAGAATAAAAATACAATAAAACAAACAATAAGTGATACAGAAAAACCAAATAATCCCGAAAAAATGGCGGATACTTTAAAAACACAATTATCAAAAACAGGAGAAAGTATTTTTTATGTTGAAAATATAGAAATAAAGGGTTTTATACCATTTTTACCAATATCTAAAATTAATGAATTAAGAAGAAATATCTTGGAAAAATTAAAAAAAGAAAGATTAAAAAATTACAAAAGAGAAAAACAAAAACCATTAAAATATGCAACATATATTACAAATACAGCTGATTATCATGAGAATATTCATAACAAAGAAGCAGAAGATTTTTATAAAAATTGCGGTTGTACAGTAAAAGAAAAATCAATAGAAAGCACAAAAAATTACAATAATAAAGAATTAATGCGCACAAAACATTGTCTAAAATATGCTTTTAGCATGTGTAAATCACCAAAAAAATTATACCTGATCGATGAAAAAGGAAAAAAATATAAACTTGATTTTGATTGTAAAAACTGTGAAATGGTTCTAAAAGTATTGGAATAAAGTTTTTTATAAGACAAAAATAATTAATTACTTCCAAGGCTTTACAAGGAATTTAATAGCTTTGCCTTCTATATGTTGTTCCATTGCCCATTCAACCTTGTCTAACCCTATAGTATCTGTAATTAATTTTTCAACTTCAACCTGACCGGATGATATATAATCCAGAGCCATACGGAAATATTTTGGTGTATGGTGAAATACACTCATCAACTTAATATCACCATAGTGCATTTTTGTAGTGTCAAAAGTTACGGTGGAACCTGATTTACAACCGCCAAAGAAGTGGACTGTACCGCCGGGGCGAACGCAAGAAAAAATTCTCTCCCAAATTTCCGGTAATCCTACACACTCTATTGCAACGTCAAGACCTCTGCCTTCTTCAGTGAAACTTTTGAATATTTTTTCAGGATTTGGGTACTTTGTTAAATCTACAACTTCATCTGCTTTAGAGAATTCCTCTGCCAATTTTAATTTTAAAGGGTTTCTGCCTGCTGCAATAACCTTCGCTCCTTTTAATTTTGCCAAACGGGCAAACAATAGACCAATCGGTCCAATACCAATAATACCTACAGTATCACCGGGTTTTATTCCTGTTCTTTCAACACCGTGAACAACATTTGCTAATGGTTCACAGAAAGCTGCTTTATCAAAACTCAACGAATCAGGTATTATCAACATATTTTTTTCAACAATTCTGGAAGGAACTGTAATGTATTCAGCGTATGCACCATTTAACAAATCAAGGTTTTCGCATAAATTATATTCTTCTTTTTTACAAAAAAAACATTTTCCGCAAGGAGCAGAATTTGCTGCAACAACTCTATCGCCGACTTTTACGTTATTAACATTTTTTCCTACTCTGTCTACAACTCCTGCAAATTCATGACCAAAACCGGATGGAACTTGTTTTATTAAAACAGGATGGCCGCGGCGAAAAGTTTTTACATCAGTTCCGCAAGTAAGAGCAGACTCTATTTTTACAACAACTTCACCATCTTCCGGCGGTTTTATCATAACATTTTCAAGTTTTATATTTTTTGGTCCGTAATATTGAATTGCTCTCATAATTTCTCCTTATTACTCGCTTATTTTTATATATGCTTTCATAATTTTATTTGATACAGTATCTTCAATAGCCTGTTGAATATCTTTTTGCAAGTACACAGTAGAGATATTTTTTACTTTAACTTCACCGTTTTTTAAAAGTTCAAGAGAATCTTTTAAATCATCCGGTGAAGGTGAATAACTTCCAAGAACAGTAAGTTCTCTATAATAAATCTCGTTATTAGGATATCCAAAATTCATTGGTGTGCTTGAAAAAATAAGAATTGTTCCACCGTTACGAACATATTTTAAAGCTGTATCAATAGCCTTATCTGAGCCGGATGTCATATATACGGCATCAAATTCAAAATCCTCCGATAAATTTTTTACATTTATCGCATTTACACCAAAACTTTTTAAAAGTTCAACTCTTTCATCAATCAAGTCACATCCGATAACGTCAACCCCAAAGGCTTTTAAGGCTTGCGACATTAGTATACCAATAGAACCTAAACCAATAACAAGGACAGTAGAGCCTTTTTTTAAATTACCTCTTTTTACGGCACGAACGCAGCAGCCTAAAGGTTCATAAAAAGATGCCTCTATTTCCGAAAGATTTTCAGGAATTAAATGAGCGACATTTTGAAGATGTTCTTCCGATACAAAAACAAATTCACTAAACCCGCCCGGAAATATATTTGTACTTTTAAAATGCTCACACATAGATACATTACCGTTTTTACAGTAATTGCATTTTCCGCAAGGGATATGATGCGAAGTGATAATTTTATCACCTGCTTTAAAACTAGTTTTAGAATTTATTTCAACTATTTGTGCAACGATTTCGTGTCCTAAAACAGTTCCATCTTTAGAGATATGTTCTCTTAATTTAACAATATCAGAACCGCATAATCCGCAACCTAAAACTTTTACAATAGCTCCTTTTTTACCATCTAATGAAATATTATTTGTTTCTTTTAATACAACTTTTTCTTTTTCAATTACAGCTACTTTCATTTCGGTTTTTCCTTCAATTAGATTGTATCATAAATTAAAAAAAAGAACAGTAAATGAATAAATATAAACGTTGAGGAAATAAGAAAATAAGTTTTTATCCGTGCTATCACTCTTTTGGTATAACATATTTGCCCGAAGGGTTGAAAAGAACTTATTCCCTTATTTCCCTATTTCCTTATTTCCTTGATTATTTATATACCAAATAAAAAGTGAAAAAATAAGATATTTGTTGTATACTAAAAACAATAAGTTATAAGGAGTAGGGTATGAAATTTGTTATAAAAAAAGAAGATTTATATAATGGTATAAAAATAGTAGAAAACGCAACCAGTACAAGAGCTTTGCAACCTGTTTTACTTAATATACTAATTGAAACAGTTGATAATAATACAATAAGATTAGTTGCAACAGACTTGGATTTAACAATAATAACAGAAGTTGATGCACAAGTTGAGGTTGAAGGTAAGATTACACTGCCGTCCAAAACATTGAATGAAATTGTTTCAAAATTAGGTAACAAATTGATTACGTTTGAAAAAGAAGCAGAATCTTCAATAGTAAATATAACTTGCCAAAATTCAAAATTTGATATAATAGGAATTTCAGCAAATGAATTTCCGCCGGAAGTTTATAATATAGAATTAAAAGAAGAAGAAAGTTTTGAGATAGAAGTTAAACCTTTAACAAAAGCCGCAAAAAAAGCAGGTTTTGCAGCAGCCGGTTATGAAACAAGCAACCTGTTATCAGGTATTGTTTGTGATATAAACGGGCAAACATTAGAGATTGCCTCAACTGACGGTAACAGGTTAGCCAGAGTGAGAGAAGTTATAAAAAACAGTGATGAAAAAGCTCGTCAATTAATAATACCTTCCCGTACAATGAACGAGTTTAGTAAAGTAAGCGGTTATATAGAGGAAGATAGTATAAAAATTTATACGGAAAGAACAAAAATAATTTTTAAATCACAAAAAACAACAATGATATCAAGACTTCTTGAAGGACAATACCCAAAGTATAACCAACTAATTCCGTCAGAAAGTCCGAAAAATGCAATCATAAACGTAAACGATTTAATTTCTGCATTGGACCGTGTTGCAATTATGGTAAACGATAAAACCAGTATCGTAAAAATGGAATTTGCGGATAATACTTTGAAATTAATGGCAGACACACCGGATTCCGGTAAATCAGAAGAAGAACTTGCCGTAAATTACACTTCTGAGCCGTTAACAATTGCATTTAATTATAAGTATGTTCTTGAAGCATTAAAAAATATGGACTGTGAAGAAGTTAAAATAGGACTTAATACCGGGCTTTCAGCAACAGTATTTAAACCAAACAATGATGAAGATTTTGTTTGTTTGATAATGCCGGTACAAATAAGGTAAAATATGTACAGAATAGGAACAGGATACGATATTCATAAACTTACAGCCGGACGTGATTTAATTATCGGAGGGATAAAAATAACTCACGAAAAAGGTTTGCTTGGACATTCAGATGCAGATGTTTTAATCCATGCAATCATTGATTCTTTGTTAGGTGCATTAGCTCTGTCCGATATAGGTACAATTTTTCCGGATACAGACCCCTTGTATAAAGATGCTGATAGTGCAGAACTCTTAAAACATGTGTTTAATATGGTAAAACAAAAAGGTTATTGTATAGTAAATCTTGACAGTAATATCATTGCTCAACAGCCTAAAATGATGCCGTATATTCCTAAGATGAAAAATATTTTGTGTAAAATTTTAGAAATTAATGACGATCAATTATCAATAAAAGCAAAAACAAAAGAGAAAATGGATGCCGTCGGACAAGAATTGGCAATTGAGGCATACTCTTCTGTTTTATTAAAAAAACTTTCTTAAAAAACGATATAACCGCTTCTTTGCGTAAGTCTGAGATTTCAGCTTTTAAGGCTGCGATTTCTTGTGCGGTAGTGTCAGTACCTGACTGAGTACCTGCGTTGTTTTGCTGACCCTCAGAACCTGCCTGAGTGCCTTGCTGTTCTTCTGTACCTGACATTAGAACTCCTTTCTCGAATTTTCGTAATATAATATGTCATTCCGAATTTATTTCGGAATCTAACCACTTTTAACTTTGGTTAGATGCTGAAACAAGTTCAGCATGACAGACATAATGCAATCTAAAAAGAACCAAATAAAAACGAACGGTTTGGGAAAACGCGGTGATATATTGACATACCACTCACATTTGCCGTTTTGCTCATTCTCTTTATATGACTCTGATATTTTCCAAAAAATATTAAATAATATGTCGTTTATTTTCATAACACTTGAAATTTTCCTAAAATGTGTCATAATGTTAATGCGACCTAATACGGTAAATATCTCGGCACCGGGCTATGTAGCGACAAGGAGACTCTGAGTTCCTATAATTAGGTCGTATTTTTATTGAGATTATTTTTTATTATTTTTATCGTTTTTGCAGATAATTCTTTTTTAATGTTTGTAAGATCTGTCTTATGAAATGATTGTAAAAAGTTTTCTCTTTTATCTAATGTACTTTTTAAAACAATCTGGTAATATGCATTATCTTGTTTAAAAGCAATAACTTGAAGTGCTTGTCTATTTCTTTGTTTTTTAAATAAAGCATCCGCATTTCTAAGATATTGATTAATTTTTAAATATTCATCAACACTCATTTCTTCGTGCTTTATGACGTTCTTTGTTAGGGTTTCGATAGATACTAACAAATCATCATTTTTAGCACCTAAAGCAGTCTTTATTTCCTGCGGAATTGTTCCAATTCGAAATGTTTCTTTTTTTGTTTCTTCCGGAATTTTCTCCCTTAAATAATCTAAAGCTGCTTTTTGATACTCACCGGCTTTCATTCCCTTTTTAAATACTTTATTTCTTATGTCTTTTACAAGACTTTTTGCTTTGTCATAATGCTCAGAGAATGCCTTATTTATACTTTCTAATCTACCATCATATTTGATTTCTTTTTTATTTTTCGGTTTATCCCCTTTTAACCCTTCGTATTCATCAAGAACCTTGTCCGTTACCTCGAACCAGTGAATACAATTCGGGTGAAACAAGCCTTGTTCTTTTGCTTCGTCTATAGTCGTATATCCTTTTGTTTGCCCCGTAAGGCTCAATATTTGATGCTCGAACTTTTTACACTCATCGCATTCGTGATAATCACTATCCCCCATAATCTCGACTAAATCACCAAGTTTGCCGAACTTATCAAGTATTGCTTTGTTGGCGAGTTGGATTTAGTAATTAACTTTTCATTATTTTCTTTTATAAAAACAATTGCAAGATAATCTGACTTGATATATACTTGTATTGAGTCGGTATTTTGTTATGAGTGAATTATTAAAAAAACTAACAGGTAAAAACAAAAACGAATACGAAGAAACAGCACAACATCTTGTTGATGATTGTGATGAGGATTTATTTAAAGAGCTTGTAGAAAGTGACAGTTTTTTGTTTGACTTTGTTAAACAAAATGTTGCCGAAAGAATTTATAATTCTGTCAATGAAACAAATTACAGAAATTTGTTGAAATTTTTTAAATATTATTCTCCATCATATGATGAAGCTATAATATCTGCATTATCGAAATTTGCCGATGAAGATTTGACGGATGAGATGCTAGACTTGTTTGATACAGGCACTGAAAATGAAAAATGTTATTGTGCAAAATATTTTTCGTATATCCAAGATACTCTTGCAATAGATTTGTTAAGAGAATATTCTTATACTGAAAATGAAAGTTTGAATGCAAACTGTGCGGCAACATTAGGTATTTTAAAAGATGCTCAGTCATATGAGGATGCTATAGAAAAACTGAATAAAAGTGATGATTTTGAAAAGTTGTCAGCGGTTAAATTTTTGGTTATGTACGGAGATAAAGATGCTGTTAATCCTATTATAAATTCAATGAAAAAATCAACAATGTCTGAAAATATTGCAGGGATTATTCCATATTTAATAAGTCTACAAGAATTATTTTCAAAAGATTTTAATAACGGTCTTTTAGTATTTAATAATATTATAAATGGTTTGGGTGAAATTATAGGTTTGTATGAGGTTATAAATTTTGAGATTTATAGTGTAATAGAGGATTTACTATCTCGTAAACCTGATAGTAGAATAGCTGTTGTTCTTCTTAATTCTTTGGAAAAGTTCAATATTCTTACAGAGAATGATGAATATATGTTTGATGAAGACAAAAATACTAAAGATGAAATAAAAGATATAAAAAGACTTCTCGGAAAAGCGAATAAAAATCAATTAAAAGAACTTGTAACAGGTGAATTAAATGAAACAAGTCCTTTTGTATATACCGCATTAGATTATACGGATAATATAGAAGCTGTCAGAAATCTTTTAAGGTGTAACAATCAAACATTAATATTAAAAACTTCCGAAATCCTAAAAAAATTAAACGCATTTGACGATACATCAAGAACCGTTGCACTCTTAAAAATTACGGATGATAATATAAAATCAATCCTTAGAGCATTATAATAAATAATCTTTAAAAAGTATCAGTAATCGGATTTTTGAACTTAGTAATATTTCCTTGGAACAGCAATTTAATAGTGCCTACAGGACCGCTTCTATGTTTTGCAATAATGATTTCAGATTCACCTTTATTAGCGGCTTTAATTGATTCATCTTCCTCTCCG
>Ga0247609_10006136_pt1 | contig 11624 bp, 9 predicted proteins | sample 172DNAGHGlowgp2_FD_193487 | JGI IMG/M metagenome (GOLD analysis project Ga0247609, IMG submission 193487) | Sheep rumen microbial communities from Palmerston North, Manawatu-Wanganui, New Zealand - 1728 DNA GHGlow gp2 | ecosystem: Host-associated > Mammals > Digestive system > Stomach > Rumen ... | reverse complement strand
AAAATCCATATTCCTTCATAAGTTTTCCATATCACATTTACCTCAGTTTGATAAATATCCACGCCAAAACAACAGAAATGATCACTTCCAGAAACAGCTTGAGAAATTCCTTCCCATCCCACTGGGGATCTACACGCATAATATCAGGCTTTCTACCTGTCTTTGTCTTGATCAATATGCCGAAAATATCCGTTTTGGTAAACATCCACCAGTCAAGGACAACCGCATCAAAGATCGATACCATCCAAAAGAAGATCAGAAATCGCAGCCCCAGTCGCCATATGCTCATCCCTGAATCTGCGCCCTGTATCCCGGCATAGATGATCGTTGCAATAAACAATGCTCCGACTACGATGGTCAGGATTACAATTTTGGCAACATCCTTCCCTCTCATCTTTCGCTCAATCCCGTATTCTTCAAGGATTTTAGTCGCATACGGTGTCATAAACCAGTATGCGATCTGCGGAACCATGAACGCACCGGGCAAACAATATACCGTTAAAGTGATGATTCCTATAAATCCGTATAAAAAGTCAAATTGCATCTGTCTTTCCCCCTCCGATCAACTGCTCATTTTTTCCTTTATATAATCTATAACCTGCTGTTCTCCCTTTCGTCCCTCCGGAGTAAAAGTGAACGCAGGGTATGCATGGAACGTATCAGGCTCAATATGTATGCTGTAATCCTTCATACCGCTTTGCTTAAAGGCTGCCTCATAATCGGGAGCATCTCCGGACATCATCTCATCTCCACCGAAGCCAAGAAGCGTTGGCGGGAATCCGGAATAATCATCCTCTGAGGCATCCCCTGCTATATGTTTGGGAATGGACCTGTCAGGATCATAGAATTCCACAAACTGCTTTTGAAGATCACAGCCCATGACAACATCCTTATCCTGCAAAGCCTTCATTCTTTTTAAGCTTTCCGGCGATGTGTAGAGATTAAATACCGAAAATGCAACTATCACTCCGGGCATCGGAAGCTCGTAGTTTTCATGAGCTATATGCCGTCCAAGCCCCATTACCAGAACCGCTCCTGCCGAATAACCGATCCAGACGATTCTTTCAGGATCATAAGTTTGAAGCATTTTTCTATGCAGTTCATAGCCGAATTTCACACCATCATACATATCCTTTGCAGGGTAAAGCGGATATAAAGGTATCCAAAGGTCCCCACCGATCTGATCTATAAGGTTACGGATGCTTTTCTTATTTGGCAATTGGTACTTTATATATCCGCCTCCTGCATAGTAAACGATAGCCTTGCTGTGATCGCTCCCATTCTTTGAATACACAATGCAGCGACAGCCGGCAATCTCACGCTCCTGTTTTTCATAACCGGCTATCTCAGAGAATGTAAGATTACGCCTTTGCTTTTTCTCAGCCTGTCTTACAAAATCCTCCCTTGTCATGGCAGCTCTCCCCGCTGATGCCTTCCTTAAAACCGGTTTTAAGATACTGTATATAAGGCTCATATCAAAGTCTCCTTATCTTTTCGGCAACAGCTCCGGCTTCAACAGAACCCGTCCCGCATAATGTCTTTCTGCTACCTGTTTCTGCAAAGACACAAACAATGCATCATATCTTTACCGATATGCGAATTAAGCCTTATGCCATGCTTACCTCATCGGTTAGCCTCGTCTAACATTATATAATAACACTCGTTTTCATCTCTGTCTATAATCCGCACGTAAAAAATCGGGTAGCCACGCACAAAACGCAGCTACCCGCTATTTGGGGGATCAATGATCACAATTACGCTTTTCTCACAAGAATCAAACTACACTTACGTTACCGTTTGTACCATCCACCATTACGCTGTCTCCATCCTTCAGTCTGCCTGTGGCATTTCCGGTAGCCAGGACACATGGGATCTTATATTCTCTCGCTACAATAGCTGCATGGCTTAAGCTCCCTCCCGTATCCACCACAACAGCTGCCGCCAGTGTAAACAGCGGGGTCCATTCCGGATCGGTATAGGGGCATACCAGTACCTCCCCCTGTTTCAGCCTGTCGAACTCTGCAGGCGAGCGCACTATCCGCACCTTTCCGGCTGCTTTCCCAGCACTGCCACTCACACCGCTTATCTTATCACTTCCGTTATCCAGCGTCTGTTCTATGCAGTGATTCCAATAAGCCAGCGCAAGCGGGCGCGCCGCCTTACGCTTTTCTATCAGCCTCCGGTGCGTATCTTCCGGCTTTCCCATCCGGCATAAATCATACAGCTCGTCTGCGAACAGATAAAGAAGATCATCATATTCCATATCCAACTTATCCGCGCACTCTTTAAGCAATCCTCTGCAATATGCAAAAACACTTTCCCACAGATACTGCGTAGCCTCACGTATGTAATGATAATGACGCACCGCTTTTACTTTTTTCTCAAAAGCCGGATATGCGCGTGTTCCCAGTGTATGCTGCATCCTATTCATCAGCACTTTCAGCTTTTCCTTTCCTTCGCTTAAAGAAGGAACATGAAACTCCTCGCTTCGTATAAGCGTCCTTAATGTATGCAGGAATCTGTCCGGATCCTCATTCCATGAATGTGAAGTGAAACAATAGCAGTTAAAATCGGATCTGTTACCGTATTTTTTCAGGAAGTCATCAAAGCTTTCCTTAAGGCTGCTTCGTTTTTCGCAAAGCTCACTATATCCATACTTCATCACATCTGCACAAAGATCCTTATCCTCACGGATATTCTCAGCTATCACGGCCATATCGCGGTTTATGTCTGCCGTAACATAGGAAAGTCCCTCACACAGATCAAAGGAATTCAGCTCCCGGTCCAGCCTCTTAAGCTTCTTTCCAAGGCTCATATTCTCCACTACCTGCGGAAAGATTGCATAACGAAATCTCGAGTATGCGATATCTCCGATAAGGATCTGCATCCTCTTCAGTGCTTCTCCAAGCTCCCGAACGCTTTTGTGCTCTCTGTTCTTTTCTTCCTCAAGCCTCTCTCTGCATTCCTTATACTTAGCATCCGCCATCCTGCAATTTGCTTCATCATCCTTAAGCTGCCTGACGCTTCGCCTTATCATAAGAATATTCTTATTCAGCCTGAAGCCACCTATTTCAAAAGAAGATATCCCGTTTTCATCTATGGGTTCCATCTCCCTCATATTGATACCAAAGTCCGCCAACAAGACCTGTTTCTGTTTTCCAACATTATCTCCAAAATCATGATCAAGCGGCAGATAAGGCTTGGGCATCTTTTCCAGATTAAAAAGCACATTCTCGCGCATTCTTCCGTTTGCTGCACTGATCTTAGGCAGACCTTCAAAATCCGCATCACTGAATACTCTCTTTTCATCCGTATCGATCGTTGTGATGCTCCGCGCCTGCAGAATATACACCTTATCTTCACACACCGCCCATTCGATATCCATAGGCTGTCCGTAATGCTCTTCTATCTTAAGTGCTTCACGCACAAGACGCCCTGCCATCTCATCGTCAAGTACCCTGTCCGCTTGTTTTTCTTTGCTTACCGCTTTCTTCTCTGTTCCGTTTCCGCTGTAAACGATCATTACTTCCTTACTGCCGATCATGCATTTCTTTATTTTTCCATCACGATCGCAGCGGTATTCATCAGGACTTACTATGCCCGATACCACGGCTTCTCCAAGTCCGTAGGAAGCGTTGATCACTATGTCATCTGTCAGACCTGAGGGATCTTTGGTAAACAGTACTCCCGCACTCTCGCTTTCGACCATACGCTGGATCACCACTGCCAGAGCTACTTTCTGTTTATCATAGCCTTTATTTTTACGATAGCTTACTGCTCTTCCTCCCCATAAGGAAGCATAACATTCCTTAATTTTTTTCAGCAGCTCATCATCTCCGCATACATTAAGGAATGTCTCCTGCTGTCCGGCAAAACTTGCATCTTTAAGATCCTCCGCAGTTGCCGATGAGCGCACAGCCACACGCACATCCTCTCCCATCGAATGATACAGCTCAAGGATCTCTCTTTTAAGATCCTGTGGGATTGTACCGCCAAGTATCGCTTCTCTTACGGATGCCGCATTTTCTTCGCTGATATCTTCCGTATCGATGGCATTTTCCTTCATATAATGCTCATATGTCTGCGCAGTAAGCACAGCTCCTTCAGGCACCGCTATGCCCGCCGAAGTCATCTCGCCAAGATTCGCACCCTTTCCTCCCGCTATGGAGATATCCTCCTTTTTGATCCTCTCAAAGCCTAAAACATAATCGTTCATGCCATACCTGCCTTTTTGTTAATATATTTACCACTTATCCTGCTGCCTAAAACAATCGAAAACAGCAAAGCGCATATATCGGATGCACTCCTGCACCATACCAGTCCTGCGTATCCCCCTGCTATCGTCATTATCAGAGCAATGGGTATAAGGAATGTCCCGTTCTGTGCTATTGTCACACAGGTCGCCGCACCAAAACGCCCTATATTTTGCAGCTGCATACCTATCAGTATGTAGTAAGCCATAAATGGAAGGCTTATGCACTGCGCCCTTAATATGTCGCCTGCACATCCGAGAACCGTTTCATCCGCAGAAAACATTCCGCATAATGTATCCGTCCAAAGTGCAAAGACGGATGTCGCCACTATCAGAAAAAACGTAGCGGTAAACCAGGTCTGTCTAAAGCATTTTTTGATGCGTTCATATTTTCCTGCTCCATAGTTGATCGCGCATATGGGCTGAAATCCCTGACCGAAGCCAATAACAAGCGCATATCCCATTTGCACGATACGTGTTGCTATACTCATACCCGCGATCACCGCATCACCGTATTTACCTGCCATATTATTGAGTATTATGGCTGATATACTGCTGATCCCCTGTCTGCAGAAGTTCGGCGCACCGCCGGTAAGTATTTCTATTATGTATGAAAGCTGAGGCTTTACCATAGATAAACGAACCGCTGTATTACCGTTTTTTCCCATTCTTGTTATCAGCAGGACAGTTCCGCACATCTGTCCGCACAAACTGGCGATCGCCGCTCCCGCCACCTCCATCTTAAAGATAAGGATGAATACAGGATCAAGAAGCATATTGATCAGCATTCCCACAAGCATCCCCAGCATGCTGTCTTTGGCAGCCCCCTGCAAACGCAACACATTGTAAAGTACATTTGCCAGTAACATCACCGGAACAGTAATAAGCGTGATACGCAGATACGAAAGAGTCGTATCCATCAGACTGCTGCTTGTTCCTGCCCCCAAAAGGATAGCAAGAGGTCTTATGAATACAAATCCAAGCATCATCGCTGCAATACCTGTAACAACTGCAAGTGCTGAAGCGATCGAGGTCATTTTATCCGCCTCATTTATCTTCCTTGCACCTATCTGCCTTGATACAAAATTACCTGCCCCGTATCCAAACCAAAATCCCACTGCCTGTACAATGGATATGAAAGCAAATACCAGCCCCACCGAAGCGGTAAGTTCCGTACGATTCAGTTTCCCGATAAAGTAGGTATCTGTCAGGCTGTATACCGCACTCACCATCATTCCGATCATCGACGGTACCGCCATTCTCCACAGCAGCGGATACAGCTTATCCTCTGTTATGCGCCTGTACTTTTCGCCGGAATCCTTATCTTTCATCTGCTTACCTTCAGGAAATCATTCACCACGCTTTTACAGAAAGACTCTAATATCTTCTCCATATAATCCTTATCCATACTGGAAGCATTTGTTATCATAAAACTTTCCATCCTGACCGACCATAATAAGCCTTCAAGATCCGCATCTACCTTGTATCCGTTATTACTCCAGAAGGTAAAGAGTTCCTCATAATACTTCCGATACAGACTTCTTATCCGTCCCGTAGTTTCTTTATCAACATTCTGATAAATATCAAGTGTACCGCTGATCGCATTATCAAATGCCTTATTCTGTGTCAGCCGCATGCCCTCTTCATACATCTGCCGTGCCAGATATCCGGAAGGATCTTCTAAAGATGCATCCCATTGGGCTTTCATATCTGCCAGTTTTTCTTTTATACGAAACTCTATTATATCCAGGAGAAAATCGAATTTATCTTTATAAAACGTGTAAAACCCCCCTTGGGCAATACCCGCTGCCGCAGTCAGCTGCCTGATCGATACTCCCTTTATGCCCTGTTCCCTGAATAGTTTAAGTCCTGTTCTTCTAAGCTTTTCCTGTACTAAAATACGCTCTTCTTCCGTAAATGCTTTACCCATTTCATCCCCCCCATCCGCATATCTATGAACATACGCTATGTTTGTTCATAGATATAAAATATAATAATTGCCTGCATTTGTCAAGCCGGAAATCACAAAACTACATGACAGCAAAAAAAGACCTCCCGACACGATATCGGCAGGTCCACGTTCAAAGACCGGACACCTGATCCTCTATCCGTTCGGGCTCATAGGAGACTAAGTCATCAATCCTCCTGCTTGAGACTTTCAACCATATCAACTTTGTCAAGCTTGCGGCTTCCGAAGTAAAGCGACACGATATATGCACCCACGACTATAAAAAAGTACATTATCAGAGTAACAGGCTTCACCACAACATCGATATACACGCCAGAGTGTTCTGTAGAGCCCAGCATCATGAGCTTCGTCATATATATCGTTATAGGAATCGCCAAAATATAGCAGCAGGGCAAAAGCAGGTGATTCGGGCGAAGTATGATCTGTCTTATCTCCGATCCGTGATACCCCAGCACCTTCAACATAGAGATATTTCTCCTATTCTCATCAATCAGCATACCCGAGAGAAGGTTGATCATAAGAATACATACGATGATCCCAACCGTCAGAAGTATTGCATATACTACCTTTGTCGTGGCAAGCGCCTGCTCAAAGGAATCCCGGTATGAATCAAAATCCGCTATCTTAAGTATATCTTTTGCAGGCACATCGACAGGTACAGCGCTTAATATATTGTTATATTCGTTCGGTGACACACCCACAATACGTGCAGCATTTTCCTTACTTGTGAGCACTAGACGAAGCGCATCATTGTCAATGATATCACTTATAGTAATGGTCGTTTCCACTCCTGTTATCCTGTGAATAAAGGTGAAATCATCGCCTGCGCTGATGCCGTAGTATTTCGCAGCGCCGCTTGTCATATAATACTCACCGTAAGTAAGCGGCTTTCCCGATAAGGACTCTCTCTTAAGCAGCGTGTTGTCTTTATCATAACCTATAAGATTAAATGCTACCGAAGTGCCCGGTACTTCAAACATCACATCAATAAGAGTCTGACCATTCTCCACTTCCCCGGTACGGAAGGTTTTCAGTCCCGTCTCGTATCTGGCATCTCCCATCATGTCGGGCAGTACATTTTCAAGTACATTACGCTGTGAGTCCTGACACATGCCCCCGAGAAGTATGATCATGCTTGCAACGGTCATGCCTATGATAAACACCAGTGTCCTTACCGGATTTCCGATAAGGACACGAAACATATATACCGTTTTAAACCGAAGCCCCGAACCACTGAAAATCTTCCTGACCGTTTTTACATTCTTTCCTTTCTTCATAAGCATGGAAGCGTCTTTGCGTAGTAAAACAGAAGTAACGATAACCGTCACTATGATATTGAATATGATCGGCGAAATGAATGCAACAACCATATATATGATTTTGTATCTCACACTGTAAGGGAAGCTGTCGACATCATTGAAGAAAAATGCGCAGAAAGCTCTTGAGAACGGAATTCCCGCCAGAATCCCCCCTAAGCTTCCGATAACGGACGGAATAAGCGCATAAAGAACATAGTGCCTGTTAAGCTCGCTCTCCTTATACCCAAGTGCCTTCAAAGTACCGATATTAACCGATTCACCGTCTATGATACGTGATAACATAAACGCAACTATAACCATAACAAGCGCGAAAAGGATGGTGCTGTAAGAAGAAAACTCCTCCTTAAGCATGACCACCTCACCCCTTAGTATAGATATTCTGGAATTCGCGTCTGAATTGAAGTACTCGACAGGTCTGTAGTCTGCGTAAAGAGTCTGTCTGAATGGATTGATATTATTGCTGTCATAAAAGATCACACTGTAATATGTATTATCTGTAAGAGTCATATCCGATTTCAGAATCTTTTCATAAGTATCGTCGCTTACAACCGCTGTCGTAAAATGATAAAAGTCGCCTATGGTCTCCGTGAGATCCTTTAAAGTATTCAGATAGTCAGGCCGAAGGGCATACCCTCCGATTGTCAATTTCTCATTACCTATCACCACTTCATCGCCTATGGAGAGATTGTTATAACCTGCGTATTTTTTACATATATATACAACATCATCCGTAACGGATGAAGGTGTCACCTCTGTGCTTTTGCCATCTTTTGTCTCAAATATCCACGTTAGATTGACCTTTGAAGATGCGCAAAACACCCTTATGATGTTATCTCCGATTGTGATATCCGTATATTTTTGTTCCTCCAGTAAAAGATCAAAATCATCTTCATATCGCAGCAGATCTTCATCTGATATCTTCTGTCCGGTAACAAACTGTGCATCCTCGACATACAGATTTCCGTATATCTCCTCGCAGTTTTGTTCCAATGTATTGGCGGTCGTAAGTGCGCCCACAAGCATAGTCACCGCCACTACCGTAAGAAAACATGTGACCAGATAAAAAGATAAGTTTTTGCGAACGGATCTGAAAGCTTTACGTCCGAGTGTCATATTCCCAGCTCCTCCGCCTTAAGTTTTGTTTTGACAGTATTCTCCACAACCTTTCCGTCCCTGATCCTGACCAGCCTGTCTGCCATACCGGATATCCTCTCATCATGGGTTATCATGATGATCGTCGTATTATACCGCTCGTTTATGGCTTGCAGAACTTTAAGAACCTCCCTTGTCGATGCGGAATCGAGAGCCCCTGTCAGCTCGTCGCATAATAAAAGAGCCGGATTTTTCACAAGAGCTCTTGCTATCGAACATCTTTGCTGCTGCCCTCCGGAAAGTTCCGACGGAAAATGCGTCATGTGTTTTTCGAGTCCCAGAACCTGAAGCAGCTCAGTCTCGTCAAGAGGCTCTTTCGCTATATCCTTAACAACCCTGACATTCTCGATAACATTCAATTCGGGTATAAGATTATATGCCTGAAAAACCATTCCCAGTTTCTCCCGGCGGTAATCCGTAAGCTGCTTTTTATTAAGAGCAGTAATTTCCAGTCCATCAACAGTTATCGAACCGCTGTCCACACGATCAAGTCCTCCGATCATATTAAGCAAAGTACTCTTACCTGAACCGGACGGTCCCAGAACAACGCAGACCTCTCCTTTTGATATATCAAGACTCACGTCATCCAGCGCCTTAACCGCGGATTCGCCCTGCCCATATCCTCGTGAAATATTTCTTATAGTTATGTGCTCCAATTACGCCACCTCACTTTTTCCATTCATTTATAGCATAAGACATCTTAATATCCACATCTTCCCTGGTCTTTCTGCACTCTGAGGGATATTCTTTTCCTGCTTTGAATAAGCGTATAAATAAACCGCTGCCTACCGGAAGCATTGATTTAAGAAGACTCTCCGGAAAAATAAAGTGGGTTCCGTGCTCATAAACAAGGATTTCCGGTATACACTCGCTCTCCTTCTCTTTAAGCCGCTGCTCCATGCGCCGTATATACTTGGCAGTGTCCCACAGGACATCGTCCTCAGCTCCGATCAGAAGGAGCTTCCCCTTTATCCTTTCTACCTTGATCTTCTCTTCTTCCCTGACAGGATGAAGTCTCTCGGACTCATCAAACATTTTCCGTGAGGCCAGAAAATCCCCGCCTGCTTTCGATTCTTCCTTTATCTTACGACCATACTCAGGATGCCGGTAAGCATAGGGCAGATACGGCAGTGGCTTTCCCTGCCAGCTGAGAGTAGATTCATTCTCCCCGGGCCATTCTGTATAACCGTCCCTTTTTCCCTGATAAAATCCCTCCATGACAAAGTCGCATGGTGAAAGTGCCATAGTAAGCGTTATCTCCGGATAGTAGGATGCAGCCACAAGTGAAAGCATTCCGGTTGTTGATGCTCCGACTATACCGAATTTGCCGATTCCTTTTTTTCTCATATATTCGATGGCATTTCCGATACGCTCCACAGGCATATTGTGATGGCCATAGTCCTTGTGAGCAGGCGACAGAGTCATGACGCTTACACCGAATTTTTTATGTACCCATTTTACTGCCGACTTTGCTATATAATCCTCACAATCATCACCAAGCATCGCTATGAGCGCTGCTCTTGCTCCTTCGTATGGCCAATAGCAGCCGTAAAAACCTTCTGTTATCTTCTCTTTAATCATTTATTCATCCTCTTTCAAATATAAGATTTAATATCGTGTCAACCAGTGTATCAATGGTTTCCTTATATACAGCTTCGTGCAGTTCCTCTCTTGACTCCGATGCAATAACTAAAAGCTTCGTCATATTGGCTATCAGGGGAAGATTTACATCTTTCCTGACATTATCCAGATGACTTAGAAGTTCGCCGGTGATCGCGCTTTCCTTCTCAATGTCAGGTTCAAAAGTATCGGTATTCTTAAAAAGCTTCGCTTCATCCTCAAGTGTAAGATGCGGATAGATGCTTATCTCTTCATCTACAACAGCATGAAGATACTTACGGGCGTCTTCCTCTCCAAGCTTCCTTTTCCCATTTAAAACATCCTCACTTATAAGAACCGGAATCATCTTCTGTCTGTGATAGAGTATAAGGTCTGCAAAGTATTCTTCCTTGTTCTTCCAGAAATGATAGAAAGTTCCCTTGGCTATGCCTGCAGCTTCCGTAATTTTTGATATGGTCGTGTGGGTCATCCCATACTTTTTAAGTAATGGGAAACCCGCTTCAAGCATAATAAGCTTTATCTGACTTTTTTCTTCTTCCGTGAAAACTCTGGTTGGCATATAATCGCTCCTTTATGACCATTTTGAAATAATGTTCATATGCAAATATTACTACTCCCATAGTTAGTTGTCAATAGCAAGCATTAGTTCCCGCTAACTACATACGGCAAATGCAGTTCCCACCAAAGCAAATAACGGATAGCCACGCCGTAACGCAGCTACCCGTGTTTTATATGGGCAATCCTCATCACAAAACTTCTTTTTGTCGACTTTTTTAGGGCATCAGATGTCCTCCACCTATCCACTGACTAATCTTTCAAGCAGGATATCGGAACCACGAATACCCCATCTTCGCGTCTATACGCAAAAGGGGCAATCCCGCACAATACCATCATAAATGACGGCTTCGGCATTTTAGTGGTATCAATCCTGTCTGATAGTTTAAGCAAGCCTGCCGCACCTTCGTTTATCAGGTCATCACCGCCAAGTTTAACCTCAATCAATCCATACTTTCCGTTTCTGAGATGAATTACTGCATCACACTCAAGACCTGTTTTATCTCTATAATGATATACGTCGCCATCAAGAACACTGGCATATATACGCAAATCCCTGACACAGAGGTTCTCAAATATATACCCCATCAGATTAAGATCATTAACCAGGTCCTGTGGCCCCATGCCAAGCGATGCCGTCGCTATAGAAGGATCTACAAAATACCGGGTATCAGTAGTCCTTATCGCTGTTTTTGATCTGAGATTGGGATTCCATGAACGTGAATCCTCTATCACAAAGATTTTTTTCAATGCATTC